>PJUF01001385.1_pt1 | contig 12376 bp, 23 predicted proteins | sample 1512191 | NCBI WGS metagenome assembly PJUF01 (sample SAMN08177673, study PRJNA422409) | Feces metagenome, whole genome shotgun sequencing project. | isolation source: Chicken feces (3) enriched on wood chips | host: Gallus gallus | place: USA: Madison | collected 2015-01-15 | reverse complement strand
TTTTGGTTAAAGGAAAGAGATCTGGTGGTCGTAACGGGTCTGGTAAAATGACTATGCGTTATCTCGGTGGGGGACACAAGCAATTGTACCGATTGATAGATTTTAAACGCGATAAAAAAGATATCCCCGCAACAGTAGCAACAATAGAGTACGATCCAAACCGTACTGCCCGTATTGCTTTGTTACATTATGCTGATGGAGAGAAAAGATATATCATCGCTCCGGAAGGTATTCAAGTAGGCCAAAAAGTTGTTTCTGGCGATACTGCAACTCCAGAAGTTGGTAATACGCTAACCCTGGCTAAAATCCCTCTGGGTTCAATCATTCATAATATTGAGTTGAAACCGGGAAGAGGTGGTCAGATAGCTAGAAGCGCAGGTTCTTATGCACAATTAGCTGCAAGAGATGGTAAATATGCTACTATTAAATTGCCATCAGGAGAAACTCGCTTAATTTTAGTTACCTGTACCGCTACCATAGGTAGTGTATCTAATTCAGATCATGCTAACGAAGTTTTAGGTAAAGCTGGTAGAAAACGTTGGTTAGGTCGTCGTCCAAGAGTAAGAGGTGTAGCTATGAACCCAGTTGATCACCCAATGGGAGGTGGTGAAGGTAGGTCTTCAGGTGGTCACCCACGTTCTAGAAAAGGTTTATTATCTAAAGGATATAAAACTCGCGACAAAAAGAAATACTCAGATCGTTTCATCGTTGAAAGGAGGAAGAAATAATGGCTCGTTCGATTAAAAAAGGACCTTATATTGACCACAACTTGAGCAAAAAAGTTGATGCTATGAATGATTCAGGCAAAAGAACTGTAATCAAAACATGGTCAAGAAGATCAATGATTTCTCCGGATTTCGTAGGTCACACGTTTGCAGTACACAACGGAAATAAGTTCATCCCGGTTTATGTAACCGAGAATATGGTTGGTCATAAATTAGGTGAATTTGCTCCGACCAGAACATTTAGAGGACACTCTGATAAGAAAAGATAATAAGCATGGAAGCAATAGCAAAATTAAATAATTGCCCTACTTCGCCTCGTAAAATGAGACTGGTTGTTGATTTGATCAGAGGTGAACGCGTAGAAAAGGCTCTATATATTTTAAAATACACCAATAAAGAAGCTGCTTCAAAAGTTGAGAAACTTTTACTTTCAGCTATCAAAAATTGGGAAGTGAAAAATGAGGGACAAAGCACAGAAGATGCACAATTATTTGTAAAATCTATCTCTGTAGATGGCGGACGTCAGTTAAAGCGTTTAAGACCAGCACCTCAAGGACGTGGTTATAGAATCAGAAAACGTTCTAACCATGTTACTATAGTAGTAGATAGCAAAAATGTAGAACCTCAAACTAATTAACAGAAATGGGACAAAAAGCTAATCCAATAGGAAATAGGTTAGGAATCATCAGAGGATGGGATTCTAACTGGTATGGAGGTAATAACTACTCTGATAAATTAGTTGAGGACGAAAAAATTCGTAAATACCTTTCAGTACGTGTTGCTAAAGGTGGCGTATCTAAAGTTGTTATCGAAAGAACATTAAAACGTATTACAGTTACTATTCACACTGCCCGTCCGGGAATCGTTATCGGTAAAGGCGGCTCTGAAGTAGACAAAATCAAAGAAGAGTTAAAGAAACTGACTAAAAAAGATGTTCAGATCAATATCTTCGAGATTAAACGTCCAGAGCTTGACGCTAAATTAGTTGCCGATGGTGTTGCTAAGCAATTAGAAGCTCGTATCTCTTTCAGAAGAGCTATGAAAACTTCAATCGCTTCAACCATGAGAATGGGAGCAGAAGGGATAAAAATTATGTGTTCTGGCCGTTTAGGTGGTGCAGAGATGGCTCGTTCTGAACAGTATAAAGACGGTAGAATTCCTTTACATACTTTTAGAGCTGATATAGATTATGCTTTAGGCGAAGCTTTAACCACTTATGGTAAGATTGGCGTAAAAGTATGGATCTGTAAAGGCGAAGTTTACGGTAAGAGAGATTTATCTCCAAACATTGGTGCTAATACCGGAAAAGGTGGAAAACCAGAAGGTTCTCATGCAGGTGGTTCAAGAGGTGGAGACCGTGATAGAAAAGGTGGACACAACCGCGGAGGAAACCGTGGAGGTAAAGGAAAAAGATAATTCAATAAAAACTATCGTTTAACGATTAAAGAATAAAGCAATGTTACAGCCAAAAAGAACGAAGTTCAGAAAAATGCAAAAAGGCAGAATGAAAGGCCTTGCCACTCGTGGTTCTGAGCTTTCATTCGGTTCATTCGGAATAAAATCATTGGAAGAATGCTGGATTACCAGTCGCCAAATAGAAGCTGCTCGTATTGCGGTTACCCGTTTCATGAAACGTGAAGGCCAAGTATGGATCCGTATCTTCCCAGACAAGCCGGTTACTAAAAAGCCAGCAGAAGTACGTATGGGTAAAGGTAAAGGTGCGCCAGAGTATTGGGTAGCAGTAGTAAGGCCAGGTAGAATTCTTTTCGAAGCAGAAGGTGTGCCTTATGAAATCGCAAAAGAAGCAATGCGCCTTGCAGCACAAAAATTACCTGTGCAAACTAAGTTTGTAGTACGTAGAGATTACGTAGAAGCATAAACCGGTTTTAGTCTCCACTATTAGTTTTGGCTAACAGTGGAGACCAGTTAACTGATAATTATTAATAAAATGAAATACGCAGAAATATCAGCGCTGACTAACGAGGAGATCGTTGCAGGAATCCAAGAGGGCAAAGCCACTCTTAATAAGTTGAAATTTGCTCATGCAGTTTCTTCTATAGAAAACCCTGCAAGAATCAATAAGGCTAGAAAAGATGTAGCCCGTTTAAGTACAGAATTATCTAAGCGCCAAGCTAAGGCAGCTTCTGAAAGTAACTCATAATTTTTAGAGTCGAAATGGAAAGAAAATTAAGAAAGACAAGAATTGGGTTGGTAGTAAGCAACAAGATGGATAAATCTATCGTTGTTTCTGTTGAGAGAAAGGTGAAGCACCCAATTTATGGTAAGTTCGTAAAGACGACTACCAAATTTATGGCTCATGACGAGAAGAATGATTGCGGTATAGGTGATACCGTTTTGATCATGGAAACACGTCCTCTGAGTAAGAACAAAAACTGGAGATTAGTTGAAATTTTAGAAAGGGCTAAGTAAGATGGTACAACAAGAATCACGATTAAACGTAGCCGACAACTCTGGAGCTAAAGAAGTTTTAGTAATCCGTGTGTTAGGCGGTACCGGTAAAAGATATGCTTCTATTGGAGACAAGGTGGTAGTAACTGTGAAGTCAGCACTTCCGTCTGGAAATATCAAAAAGGGAACAGTATCTAAAGCTGTAGTGGTAAGAACTAAAAAAGAAATCAGAAGAAAAGATGGCTCTTACATTCGTTTTGATGACAATGCAGCTGTATTGTTAAATAACCAGGACGAACCTAGAGGTACTCGTATCTTTGGCCCGGTAGCGAGAGAGCTTCGCGAAAAACAATTCATGAAAATCGTATCATTAGCACCGGAGGTATTGTAAAATGGAAAAAAAGAAAACAACACCTAAATTTAAAATCCGTAAAGGGGATTTGGTAAAGGTTATTGCAGGAGACTCTAAAGGTCAGCAAGGTAAAATTGTAGAAGTATTAGTAAAAGAAAACAGAGCTATCGTAGAAGGTATCAACCTGGTTTCTAGACATACAAAACCAAACGCTGCAAATCCTAACGGTGGAATTATAAAAAAAGAAGCCCCAATTCATATTTCAAACTTAATGTTAGTTGATCCTAAAACAGGAGCGCCAAGCAGAGTTGGAAGAGTGAAAAATTCAGAAGGTAAATTAGTTAGAATAGCTAAAAAGTCTGGGGAGGAGATTAAGTAATGGCTTATACACCAAGATTAAAAAGTAAATATAGAGAGGAAATCGTTTCTGCTCTTAAAGATAAATTTCAGTACAAGAGCATCATGCAGGTTCCTAAGCTACAAAAAATAGCTATTAACCAAGGTGTTGGTGCAGGTGTTACTGATAAGAAAGTTGTAGAATTCGCTATTTCTGAGTTAACAACAATTACAGGACAGCAAGCTGTAGCTGCTAAATCTAAAAAGGATATCTCTAACTTTAAATTACGTAAAGGAATGCCGGTAGGTGTTCGTGTAACTTTACGTGATAACCAAATGTATGAGTTTCTTGATCGTTTAATTGCAGTTGCTTTACCTCGTATCCGTGACTTCAAAGGTATTAACGATAAAGGTTTTGATGGAAAAGGAAACTACACTTTAGGTGTATCAGAGCAAATCATTTTCCCAGAAATCAATATTGATAAAATCAATAAAATCCAGGGAATGGATATTACTTTTGTAACCAGTGCAGAAACAGACGTAGAAGCATTAGAGTTATTAAAACAGTTCGGTTTACCATTTAGAAATCAAAATAAAGTTAACAATGGCTAAAGAAGGAATAAAAGCCCGTGAGCTTAAGCGTCAGAAATTAGTAGCAAAATTTGCTGCTAAAAGAGAAGAATTAAAAGCTGCTGGTGATTACGAAGGTTTAGATAAATTACCTAAAAATGCATCTCCTGTACGTTTACACAACCGTTGTAAATTAACAGGACGTCCGAGAGGATATATGCGCCAGTTTGGTATTTCGCGTGTTACATTCCGCGAAATGGCATTGGCAGGTAAGATACCAGGAGTTAAAAAAGCAAGCTGGTAAAATAAATAATACAACTAAAAGATTTTTTTGTACTTTTGCAGTCCAAAAAAATCTTTTTATTTATATAACAATAAAATGTATACAGATCCAATAGCAGATTATCTTACAAGAGTAAGGAATGCCATTAAGGCCAACCATAGGGTTGTTGAAATTCCTGCATCAAACCTCAAAAAGGAAATCACAAAAGTACTTTTTGACAAAGGTTACATCACGAACTATAAGTTTGAGGATAATGGGCCTAAAAGCACTATCAAAGTAGCTTTAAAGTACCATCCGATAACTAAGGTTCCTGCTATTCGCACTATAACAAGAGCGAGTAAACCAGGTTTGAGAAAGTATGCAGGTGTGAGCACTATGCCACGAGTATTAAACGGTTTAGGCGTTGCAATTTTGTCTACTTCTAAAGGAGTAATGACAGATAAAGAAGCCAAACAGTTAAATGTAGGCGGTGAAGTTTTATGTTACGTATATTAATCAGGAGGAGTAAGAAATGTCAAGAATAGGAAAATCCCCAATTTCAATTCCCTCTGGTGTAACCATTACTGTTTCAAAAGATAATTTAGTTACAGTAAAAGGCCCTAAAGGAGAATTATCACAACAGGTTGATGCTGATATCATCGTTGAGCAGGAAGATGGAACTCTTTTGGTGAAACGTCCTTCAGAGCAAAAACGTCATAAAGCTTTACATGGTTTATATAGAGCTTTAATTTATAATATGGTTGTAGGAGTAACAGAAGGTTTTAAGGTTACTCAAGAGCTGGTAGGTGTGGGGTACAAAGCTTCTAATCAAGGAAATGTTCTTGATTTGGTTTTAGGGTATTCTCACCATATCGTTTTTGCCCTTCCGGCAGAAATCAAAGTTTCTACAACATCAGAAAAAGGTAAAAACCCAACAATTACGTTAGAGTCTATAGATAAGCAATTGCTAGGTCAGGTTGCAGCTAAGATTCGTTCGTTCAGAGCTCCAGAACCATATAAAGGTAAAGGTGTTAAATTTGCGGGTGAAGTATTAAGAAGAAAAGCAGGTAAATCAGCAGCTAAAAAATAATTGTAATGGCAGGAAAAGTTAAATTATCTCGTAGAGATAGAATAAAAAAGGGTATCAGAAGAAGAGTTTCTGGTTCTGTAGAGCGTCCTCGTCTATCTGTTTTCAGAAGTAACAAAGGTATTTATGCTCAGATAATTGATGATGTTGCTGGAAAGACTTTAGTTGCTGCTTCATCATTAGAGAAAGATTTTAGTGCAAATGGCAACAAAGTAGATCAATCTAAAGAGGTTGGTAAAAAGGTTGCTGAGAAGGCAATTGCTGCCGGAATCACTCAAGTGGTTTTTGATAGAAACGGATATTTATATCATGGCCGTATTAAATCATTGGCAGAAGGTGCCCGTGAGGGAGGTTTAATCTTTTAATTTAAGAAGCAGATGTCAACTATTAATATAAAAAGAGTAAAAGCAAACGAGATTGAATTGAAAGATCGTTTGGTAAGCATCCAACGTGTTGCCAAAGTTACTAAAGGGGGCCGTACTTTCAGCTTTTCAGCTATCGTAGTGGTAGGTGATGAGAACGGAGTAGTAGGTTATGGATTAGGTAAAGCAAAAGAAGTTACCGAGGCAATTGCTAAAGGTATTGATGATGCTAAAAAGAACCTGGTTAGAGTTCCTATTATCAACGGTACTGTGCCACATGCTCAAGAAGGAAGATATTCTGGAGGCTATGTGTTAATTAAGCCTGCTGCAAATGGTACAGGAGTTATTGCCGGTGGTGCAATGAGGGCTGTGTTAGAATCAGCTGGTATCCACAACGTATTAGCAAAATCAAAAGGTTCTTCAAATCCTCATAACGTGGTAAAAGCTACTATTTCTGCATTGGCTCAAATGAGAGATGCTCAAACTGTTGCTCATCACAGAGGAGTTTCTTTAAGTAAAGTTTTTAACGGATAATACGATGGCGAAGATCAAAATAACTCAAATCAGGAGCGTGATCGATAGAAGTGAGCGCCAAAAAAGAACTATACAGGCTTTAGGGTTGTCTAAAATTAACCAAAGCGTGGAAGTTGAAGCTACTCCGGCAATCATCGGAATGGTTAAAGCAGTAAATCATTTGGTAGCAATTGAAAAAATTTAATTACCATGAATTTAAGTAATTTAAAACCTGCAGAAGGTTCAGTAAAAAATAGAAAAAGAATTGGTCGTGGTACTGGTTCTGGACGTGGTGGTACATCAACACGTGGTCATAAAGGAGCTGGTTCCAGATCTGGATATTCTTCCAAAGTTGGTTTTGAAGGAGGCCAGATGCCATTACAACGCCGTGTTCCTAAGGTAGGTTTCAAAAACCCTAACAGAGTAGAATACGTTGGAGTAAACCTAGACGTTCTTCAGAATTTAGTTGAAAAGTTTAATTTAGCAACAGTTGATTTTGATACGCTTAAAGAACATGGATTGGTATCTAAAAATGATATCGTGAAAATTCTTGGAAGAGGCGAATTAAAGGCTAAATTAGAAGTTAAAGCACATGCATTTACAGCTACTGCACAGAAAGCGATAGAAGCTGCTGGTGGTTCTGTTGTTAAATTATAATTAATGAAGAAGCTGTTCACAACTTTATCTAATATTTGGAAAATTGAAGAATTAAGAGTGCGTATTTTATACACACTCTTAATTCTTTTAGTTTATAGAATCGGGTCTTTTATTGTATTGCCCGGAGTAAATCCTGCTTCTTTAGAAGGAGAAGCGAAAGACGGATTATTAGGCTTATTAAACATGTTTGCAGGAGGTTCTTTTTCAAGAGCTTCTATTTTTGCATTGGGTGTTATGCCTTATATATCTGCTTCTATTGTTGTCCAATTGTTGGGGATTGCAGTTCCTTATTTTCAGAAGTTGCAAAAGGAAGGTGAAAGCGGAAGAAAAAAGATTACTCAAATCACACGTTATTTAACAATAGCAATCACAGCTTTACAGGCTATTGGTTATGTGAAATCTCAAATCGGCCCGGAAGCAAGGTTAATTGCAGAACCTTTGTTTAGCATATCTTCTATGATCATCTTAACCGCAGGAACCATGTTCGTAATGTGGATGGGAGAGAAGATAACAGATAAAGGTATTGGTAACGGTATATCTATCCTAATCATGGTGGGTATCATCGCTCAGTTGCCTTACGGTATCTCTGCCGAATTTATTAGCAGAAATACGGGACAAGGAGGTTTAATCGCATTCTTTATAGAGTTTGTAGCTTTATTTGCCGTGGTAATGTTTACTGTACTCATTATTCAGGGTACTCGTAAAATTCCAGTACAATACGCTAAGAAAATTGTAGGTAACAAGCAATATGGTGGCGTTAGACAGTATATTCCATTGAAGCTTAATGCAGCAGGCGTAATGCCAATTATATTTGCTCAGGCTATCATGTTTATTCCGTCTACCATAGGGCAGTTTTTCCCTAATGCACAATCAGATATATTAAGTTCGTTTAGTGATTATACGTCATTGGCTTACAATATTACGTTTGCGTTGCTGATTATTTTGTTTACATTTTTCTATACGGCTATTACTATCAATCCAAATCAAATGTCTGATGACATGAAGAAGAATGGTGGTTTTATACCTGGCGTAAAACCGGGTAAAGCTACAGCAGATTATATTGATGCCGTAATTTCTAAAATTACGTTACCAGGTTCTGTGTTCTTAGCTTTGATAGCTATTCTACCATCATTGGCAATTGTAGCCGGAGTTAATTCGCAATTTGCGCATTTCTTTGGAGGTACATCTTTGCTTATTCTGGTAGGTGTTGTTCTGGATACGTTACAGCAGATAGAAAGTCATTTATTGATGCGTCATTACGATGGATTAATGAAAACAGGTAGAATTAAAGGCAGAAGCGAAGCGGCGCCAGCGTCTGCAAGTTCTCCCGCTATTTAAATACATGTCTAAGATAATTTTTAAAACTGCAGAAGAGGTAGAGCTTATCAGAGAAAGTTCTCTGTTGGTTTCTAAAACTTTGGCAGAGGTAGCAAAAGTTATTGCTCCTGGTGTCACTACTCAAAGGCTTAATAATTTAGCAGAAGAGTTTATAAGAGACAATGGAGCAATACCTGCTTTTTTAAATTACAACGGTTTCCCTTATTCCCTTTGTATCTCATTAAACGATCAGGTGGTTCATGGTTTTCCTGGAAAGTATGAGCTTAAAGATGGAGATATAATCTCTGTAGATTGTGGAGTAATTAAGAATAAATTCTTTGGGGATTCTGCTTATACATTTAATGTAGGCGAGATTTCTGAAGAGGTGGAGAAGTTATTGAAAGTTACTCAGGAATGTTTGGCGAAGGCTATAGATAAAGCTGTAGCGGGAAACAGAATAGGCGATATAGCTTATGCTGTGCAAGAACATGCAGAAGCTCATGGATTTGGCGTGGTAAGAGAATTAGTAGGGCATGGAGTAGGGCATAGACTACATGAAAAACCAGAAGTTCCAAATTATGGAAAGCGGGGCTCTGGTATAAAACTTCAAGAAGGAATGGTGCTGGCTATAGAACCTATGATTAACGCTGGCAAAGCCGGGGTTAAGTTTTGGGATGATGGTTGGACCGTATCTACGGTAGATAATAAAGCATCCGCACACTTTGAACATACTGTTGCAGTAAAGAAAAGTAAAGCAGATGTACTTTCTACTTTTGATTACATAGAAGAAGTTTTAAATAAAGTTTAATATTATAAAATATTTTATTTAATTTTGCGTCCCGCTTTTAGCGGTGTATTAAAGGCAATTGAAAGAATTATATGGCTAAACAATCCTCTATAGAACAGGACGGAGTAATAAAAGAAGCATTATCTAATGCGATGTTTCGTGTTGAGTTAGAGAATGGTCACGAGATTATAGCACATATTTCTGGTAAAATGAGAATGCATTACATTAAGATTTTACCAGGAGACCGTGTGAAACTGGAAATGTCTCCGTATGATCTCACTAAAGGCAGGATAACTTATAGATATAAATAAGACAATGAAAGTTAGAGCATCAATCAAGAAGCGTAGCGCTGATTGTAAATTAATCCGCAGAAACGGAAAACTTTACGTGATTAACAAAAAAAATCCTAAGTTTAAACAACGTCAAGGTTAATCATAATTTTAAACTATCAACAAATAATAAATGGCAAGGATAGCAGGTATAGATTTACCAAAAAACAAAAGAGGAGAGATCGGCCTTACTTATATTTTCGGAATTGGCAGACAAACAGCTCAAAATATTTTGACTCAAGCTGGAATCAGTTTCGATAAAAAAGTTCAAGATTGGACCGATGAAGAATTAACAGCCATCCGTAACATTATTTCTGAATCTATCAAAGTTGAAGGTCAACTTCGTTCAGAAGTTCAATTAAACATCAAACGTTTAATGGATATTGGATGTTACAGAGGATTACGCCACAGAAAAGGCTTACCATTACGCGGTCAGAGAACTAAAAATAACTCTCGTACTCGTAAAGGAAAGAGAAAAACTGTTGCTAATAAGAAAAAGGCTACTAAATAATAATTGATAGTAAGAAATGGCTAAGTCAAAAAAAGTTACTAAAAAGCGTATAGTTGTTATTGAGCCAGTTGGCCAAGCACACATTAACGCTACTTTTAATAATATCATCATCACTTTAACTAATAACCAAGGTCAAACTATTTCTTGGTCTTCAGCTGGAAAGCAAGGTTTCAAAGGTTCTAAAAAGAATACTCCTTACGCAGCATCGCAAGCGGCTTTAGATTGTGGTAAAGTAGCGCATGATTTAGGTTTACGTAAAGTAGAAGTTTTTGTAAAAGGACCAGGTTCTGGTCGTGAGTCAGCAATCCGTACTCTACAAAATGCGGGTTTAGAGGTTACCACTATTAAGGATATTACTCCTTTACCTCATAACGGATGTCGTCCTCCAAAAAGAAGAAGAGTTTAATTAATTTGTAAAGATAAGATTCTCCCGATGCGGTCGGGAAGATACTTTAAGCAAACATAGAAATGGCAAGATATACAGGCCCAAAATCAAAAATTGCCCGTAAGTTCAGAGAACCAATCTTCGGTCCTGATAAGGCATTAGAAAGAAAAAATTATCCTCCAGGTCAGCATGGCCCATCTAAAAGAAGAGGTAAGCAGTCTGAGTATTCAATTCAGTTAACAGAGAAACAAAAAGTGAAATACACTTACGGTGTTTTAGAAAAACAATTCTCTAATCTGTTTAAAAGAGCAACTGCAAAAGGAGGTATCGCAGGTACTAACTTATTACAGCTTTTGGAGGCTCGTTTAGATAACGTAGTTTACCGTTTAGGTATTGCCCCTACAAGATCTGCAGCTCGTCAGTTAGTTTCTCATAGGCATATTCTTGTTAATGGAGAAGTGGTAAACATTCCTTCATTTTCAGTAAGACCTGGTGATGTTATAGAAGTTCGCGAGAAATCTAAAACGTTAGAAACTGTAGCAAATTCAGTAGCCGGACGTACTATCAACAAACACTCTTGGTTAGAGTGGGATGCTAAGAACTTAGTTGGTAAGTTTGTTCAATATCCTGATAGAGAGAGTATTCCAGAAAATATTAAAGAGAACTTAATCGTCGAGTTATACTCTAAATAATGATAATATTGATTGCCAGCTTTTTAGTTGGCAATTGGTTATTTATCTAAGAATTAACGATAAAATATAAGGCAATAAATGGCAATTTTAGCATTTCAGAAACCTGATAAAGTTATAATGCAGAAGTCAACCGACTTCGATGGTACGTTTGAATTTCGTCCGTTGGAGCCAGGTTTTGGTGTTACTATAGGTAATGCTTTAAGAAGAATTCTTCTGTCTTCTTTAGAAGGTTACGCAATTACCTCAGTTAGGTTCTCTGGTGTGTCTCACGAGTTTTCTACTATAGAAGGTGTAGTAGAGGATGTAGTAGATATCATTCTTAACCTTAAACAGGTTCGTTTCAAAAAAACAGGTGAATCTGGTGATTCAGAAAAGATTTTTGTAATCATTAATGGTCAGGATTCTTTTAAAGCCGGAGACATTACTAAATTCTCTAACAATTTTGAGGTTTTAAATCCTGAACTTGTTATTTGTAATATGGAAAGTTCTGTTACTTTAGAGATAGAACTTACTATTAACAAAGGCAGAGGTTATGTATCTGCAGAGGAAAATAAGAATGCTGATGCAGTGGTTGGTGTAATTGCAATAGATTCTATTTATACGCCAATTAAAAACGTAAAGTACACAATTGAAAACTATCGTGTTGAGCAAAAAACCGATTATGAGAAGTTGTTACTTGATATTACAACAGACGGATCAATCCATCCAGAAGATGCTTTAAAAGAAGCTGCAAAGATTCTTATCCAGCATTTCATGTTGTTCTCTGATGAGAATCTGGTATTAGAGTCTCAAGCTAAAGAAGAAACTAAAGAAGTTGATGAGGAAGTTCTTCATATGAGAAAAATCCTTAAAACTGAGTTAGTGGACTTGGATTTATCTGTAAGAGCTTTAAATTGCTTAAAAGCAGCAGATATCCGTTCCTTAGCAGATTTGGTTTCTTATGATGTTGCTGACATGTTGAAATTCAGAAACTTCGGTAAGAAATCTTTAACTGAGATTCAGGAGCTGGTAAAATCTAAAGGTTTATCATTCGGAATGAACCTGTCTAAATACAAATTAGACGAAGAATAAAACTGTAAATG
>PJUF01001384.1_pt1 | contig 12381 bp, 12 predicted proteins | sample 1512191 | NCBI WGS metagenome assembly PJUF01 (sample SAMN08177673, study PRJNA422409) | Feces metagenome, whole genome shotgun sequencing project. | isolation source: Chicken feces (3) enriched on wood chips | host: Gallus gallus | place: USA: Madison | collected 2015-01-15 | reverse complement strand
GATCCTTGATATGGCGCAAACAGCGGGCGTGCGGCAGATCGACGGCGGGAGAAACCGTGCCGCTCCTTGCGCTGCAGCAAAGAGCACGGCGGGCGGCTCGCCTAGACGAAACCCGGTGCCGTGCACAAGTCGCGGCCGAAACGGAGACGCAAGATGAACATCAAGACAGTGATCGCCACGCTGGGCATCGCGCTGGTCGCCACGGCCGGCCCTGCCCTGGCAGCCAATTTCGACATCGAGATGCTGAACAAGGGCGAGACGGGTGCAATGGTGTTCGAGCCCGCCTTCGTGCGCGTCGCCCCCGGCGACACGGTGACCTTCATCGCCACCGACAAGGGCCACAATGCCGAGACCATCAAGGAGATGCTGCCCGAGGGCGCCGAGGCGTTCAAGGGGGCGATGGGCAAGGATATCGAAGTGACGTTCACGGCCGAGGGTGCCTATGGCATCAAATGCGCGCCGCATCTGGGCATGGGCATGATCGCCCTGGTGGTGGTCGGCGACGCGCCTGTCGATGTCGACGCGCTGCGGGCCGTCAAGGTGCCCAAGAAGGCGCAGGAACGGTTCGAGGCCATCTATGCCGAGCTCGACCAGTAGCCACGCGCTACGCTCGAATAGCCACACAATTCAGGAGGGATGACATGTCGAAGAAACTGCTCGTGACGCTGCTCGCCGCCGGCGTGATCGCCTTTTCCGGAAGCGCCGGCGCCGCCAATTTCGAAGTTCTGATGCTCAACAAGGGCACGGACGGCAAGACCATGGGGTTCTCGCCCTCCTTCCTCAGGATCGAGCCGGGTGATACCGTCACCTTCATTCCGGTGGACAAGGGCCACAATGCCGAAACCATTCTGGGCATGATCCCGGCCGAGGCCCAGACCTGGAAGGGTAAGCTCGACGAGGAGTTCACCGTGACCTTCACCGCCGAGGGGCTCTATGGCTACAAGTGCTTTCCGCATTTCGCCATGGGCATGGTCGGGCTGATCCAGGTCGGCGACGACAAGCACAACATGACCGATCTGCTGAACGTGCGCCTGCCGGCGCGCGCCCAGGCGCGCATGGCCGAGCTGTTCGGCAAGACCTCGCCGCGGTAGGCGAGACATGGCAATGGCTGCGGCGCGCACACGCCGCAGCCCGCCATTCTGCCCGACGGATCGGGCCATCGCACGACTCCTGAGCCGCCTTCGGGCGGCCTTTTTTGTCGGCTCGATCCCGCTGCTGCCTGGGCCTTGACTCTGCTCGCAAGCTGACTGTAACGTCCTACTTAATAAACAAAACTAATGAAGTGACGTGTACTACGTACCCACACACCTCAAGGGAATGAATCGCAGGCTGGTGTACGAGGCCCTGGCCAATGTCGGCCGGATCTCGCGCGCCGAGCTCGCGCGGATGACGGGTATCAGTGCACCGACAATCGGCAAGATCGTCTCCTTCTTCGTGGAGAGCGGGATCGCCAGCGAAGTCGGCGAGGGGCCCTCGGAGATGGGGCGCCGGCCGAAGCTCCTCAGCTTCAACAGCGAGTCGTTCTTCACCATCGGCGTGGAATTCGAAGGTGACGGCCTCAAGGTCGGCGTGATCGACCTGCTGGGGAACATCAAGGCCTTCCGCCAGACGGCGGTTGCCGCCAGCTTCGACGACATGATGCGCGGCGAGTTGGCGACCCAGATCAAGGCGACCTTGCGCGACGCCCGCCTGCCGATGAACCGCATATGGGGCGTGGGCATCGGCATCCCCGGCGTGGTCAATATCGACCGCCGGACGATCGGCACGGCCCCGTTGATCGGCGTGGCCACCGACCGCTCCTACAGGGACGATATCGAGCGCCTCGAGCAGCAGCTCAAATTGCCGGTCTTCGTTGAGAACGATGCCAATTCCGCGGCTATCGGCGAGTACATGCTCCGCAAGGAACAGGGCGAGGTCGATCTGGTCTACTTGGCGGTCGGCACCGGCGTCGGCGGCGGCATCATCCTCGACGGCCACCTGCGCAAGGGCATGCGGTTTTCGGCCGGCGAAGTCGGCTACATGATCTTCGACAAGACCTCTTCCTCCCACGCGTCCAAGGCCGGCTGGCTCGAGGACCGCATCAACCATCGAGCGCTCCGCAAGAACAGGCAGAGCGAGCAGTTTCTGCAATTCGCGGCCGCCGATCTCGCCCTGGCGATCGTCAACCTGTCCGTCGCGCTCGATGTCGACCTGTTCGTCATCGGCGGCGCCGGGCTGGCCGACTATGGCGACGATTTCCTCTCGCGAACGGCCACGCAGGTGAAGCAGTTCAGCAGCTTTCCCGTGCGCATCGAGCCCCCGCAGGCGCGAGAGCCCGGCGTCATCGGCGCCGGCGCGGTTGTCGTCGACAATATTCTGGATCGAAAAATGCGCGACTAGTTTCAACGGCAAGAGCCGAAGCGCCTTGGCGCACCACTTAGTTAATAAGGCTAATTAACTTACCAGGCAGATATGGACGTCGAGTTGATCATGGAAGTGGCGAAAAAAATGGAGGAGACCGCCTCGATCAAGCGAGGAGTGGCGACCATTGGCTTCGACGGATTTACCGACACCATCGTCCGCGTCGTTCGCGGCCTTGGGCCGGACCGCGCGCCCCTGCACTTCCGGAGCAAGCGCGACTTCGGGCAGGAGATCGTCGGTCTCGGGCCCGATAATTCGAGTTTCGACCTCACCCGGATCGCGACCAAGATGGGCGGCAATGGCCCGAACACGTCGCACGCGCTCGGCCGGCTCGGTGTCCATGTCAATTGCATCGGCATGCTCGGCAGGCCGGAAATTCATGACCTGTTCGGCGTCATGGACCCCAATTGCACGCTGCACAGCTATGCCGAGCCGACCCAGACCATCGCGCTCGAGTTCGAGGACGGCAAGCTGCTGCTGGCCGGCAACGAGATTCTGAGGACCGCCGACTGGCCGACGGTGCGCGACGCCATCGGGCTCGCCCATCTGCGCGCCCTCTACGACGACAGCGACATCATCGGTTTCGCCAACTGGGGCGAGGTCGAGCACGCCACCGACATCTGGGAAGGCGTGGAGCGCGAAATCCTGTCCGCGCTGGCGCCGGGGCGGCGGCGCATCGTCTTCTTCGACCTCGCCGACCCGTCGCGTCGCAACCGCGATTTCGCCCGGCTCGCCGCACTTGTCGAGCGCCTTTCGGCGCATCACGAGACGGTGCTCTGCCTCAATCGCAACGAGGCCTTCGCGATAGGGCGCCAGCTGTCGCTGCCCGCTCCCACCGGGCTCGAAGATCTCGGCGCGGCGATCTACGACAGGCTGCGCGTCGATACGCTCGTCATGCGCGACCCGCACGACGCCATGGCATGGACGAAGGCGGGCCTAGTGAAGACCGCGACCTTCCACACGCCCGAGCCGCGCATATCCACGGGTGGCGGCGACAACTTCAACGCCGGCTACTGCTTCGCCCGTCTCGAAGGCTTCGAGCCGCGCGCGGCGCTCACCATCGCCTCTGCCGTGGCGGGCCTCTATGTCGCGACGGCCCACAGCCCGACGCGCGCCGACGTGGTGGACTTCCTCAAGCAGATGGCGATGTCCGCGGCAGCCCGCTTGCCCATGCAGGAGGCAGCAACGTGACCGTCAAGCTGGGTGTCCTTGGCCTGCACAATCACTACCACGCCTTCCCGATGGCCGACTACGCGCATCGCGGCATCGACGGCGTCGAGATTCTGTCCGTGTTCGACGAGCGCCAGCACCATGCCGCCGACTACGCCCGGCAGTTCGGTATCGCCAGGGTGGCGCGCTCGCGCGACGAATTGCTCGCCGATCCCGATCTCGCCGGCGTGCTGGTCATGTCGCACACCGCCGCCCACCATGACGACGTCCTCGCCTGCGCGGCGGCGGTCAAGCATGTGCTGGTCGACAAGCCCATCGCCCTGACGGTGTCCCAGGCGAAGGTCATGGTGGATGCCGCAGATGCCGCGGGCGTCATCCTCATGCTCGCCTATCACGTGCGCTTCCTGCCGGTCTACCAGAAGGCCCGCGCACTCATCGAGGACGGCACCATCGGCCGGCCGCTGACGATGAAGATGTCGATCCGCTGCCCCCTGCAATATGTAACGGACACGCCCACCTCTGAGACGCCGGGCTGGTATGTCGACCCGGCCCTGGCCGGCGGCGGCGGCTTTCTGGATCATGCCGTTCACTACACCGACGCCATGCGCTACCTGCTGGGCAGCGAGGGCGTGCGCGTCGTCGGCAAGATCGCCAGGCTCACCGATCACGACATCGACCTCGACGATTACGGGGTCTGCGTCGTGACGACTGACAGGGACCAGCTCGTCACCATCGAGAGCACCTGGCATGCGGCCGACTGGTACAGCCCCATGGCAAGCCCCGAGGAATGCCTGATCGTCGGCACCGAGGGCGAAATCCATGTCCATCACCAAAAGAGCCCGCAACTCGAGGTCTCGGGCCGCGGGATAGCGGGGCGTCACTACTTCGACTGGCAGGGCGACGACCGGCAGATGGTCGCCTACCGCAACATGGTCGTCTCCTTCGCCCGCGCCATCGAGACCGGAGCCGCGCCGGGCGTGGACGGTATCGACGGCATGAAGGCATTGGCGATCGTCGAGGCGGCGCAGAAATCGTCCGATGCGGGCCGCGAAGTGGACGTCGAAACATGAGGAACGCAGGCGTGGAACAGGCAGCAACGGCCAGTCCGAGGATCGGCGTGGGCATCGTCGGCGCCGGCTTCTGGTCCAAGCTCGTCCATATTCCGGCCTTCCAGCGGCTACCGGGCCTCGACCTGGTCGGCGTGGCCTCGGGCAGCCGGGCCAATGCCGCGGCGACGGCCAGCGAAAGCGGCATCCGCAAGGTCTTCGACGACTATCGCGAGCTCATTGACGATCCCGATATCGCCGTCGTCGATATCGTCACGCCGAACTATCTGCATCGCGAGATCGCCGTCGCCGCAATGGCGGCCGGCAAGGATGTGATCGTCATCAAGCCGCTCGCGACGACCCTCGCCGAGGCCGGCGCGATAATGGAGGCGGCCGCGAAATACGGGCGGCAAGTCTTCTACGCCGAGAACGTCCCCTTCACCCCGGCACTGATCGCCTTCAAGGCGCTGGTAGACCAGGGCACCTACGGCAGGATCTTCCGGGCCAAATCGATGCACGGCGTGGGCAAGCCCCATGCCGACTGGTTTTCCGATCCGGCGAAATCCGGCGGTGGCGCGATCATCGACATGGCCGTGCACGGCCTCGCCTTCCAGCACTGGTTCGCCGACGGCGCCCGGCCCGTGAGCATCCACGCCGAAGCCGGCACCTTCGTGCACGACTTCCCGGTGGAGGACACCTCGGTCCTCCTCATGCGCTACGCCGACGGCCGCATCGCACAGCTCGAGGACAGCTGGTCGCTGCCCGGCGGATTCGACGGCCGCTACGAAGTGTTCGGCACGCGCGGCCACGGGTTTCTCGATCTTCTCTACGGCCACCCGATCCGGTCGGTCCTCGGCGGCAACAGCGAGGGTGGCGCCAACTCGGTCCACTACCACGCGGTGGACGATCACTTCGTCAAGGACGGGCATCTCGGCATGATGGCCCACTTCCTCGACTGCCTGACCGAGGGCGTGTCGTGCCGGTCCAGCGGCGCGGACGGCTACGCCATCATGGAAATGGTCGACGCCGCGTACCGGTCGCTGCGCACCGGCGCGCCCGCCAGGATTGCCGCGAAGGAGAGCCAGTCATGAGCAGGCTGAAGATCGGCATGATCAGCTTCGATCACATCCATGCCGACATGCGCATGAAGGCGCTGCTGGAGCAGCCCGACGATGTCGAGATCGTCGCGATCGCCGAGCGGGACGAGGCGCGCGGACGGGCCTCGCAGCGCAAATATGGCGGTGAATTCTACCAGGACTACCGCAAGCTGCTCGAACGCAAGGACCTGGATTTCGTCTTCATTCATTCGGCCACGGCCGATCACCGCGACATGGTGCTGGCGACGGCCGATGCCGGCATCGGCATGTTCTGCGAAAAGCCGCTCGCATCGAGCTATGACGACGCCGCACAGATGCTCGCCGCCGTGCAAGGCGCCGGCGTGCGCCACATGACAGGGTTCAACAGCCGCCTCATTCCGGAGGCGGAACGCGCCAAGAAGATCTTCGACAGCGGTGTGCTGGGCAAGATCGTTTCCGTCCGCTCCTTCCTCAGCTCCATCGGGCCCAGGGAGCTCGGCTGCCCGCCTTACATGTGCGACTGGATTCTGGATCCGGTGAAGGCCGGCGGCGGCGCGCTGATCGACGAGGGTGTGCACGCGATCGACCTGATGCGCTGGTTCCTCGGCGACATCTCGAGCGTCTTCACCATGATGCGCAAGGCCGTGAAAACCGACCTCGCGGTCGAAGATACGGCCATCTCGCTGCTCTCGTTCGACAACGGCGCGCTCGGCGAGCTCAACACCTCGTGGAGCATCAACATCGACGTGGGGTTCAAGAACACGCTCGAATTCTACGGCTCGACAGGCACGATGATCGTCGAGCTGACCTCACGCACGCCCAGGGTCGCCCTCTATACCGAGAATTCCGCTGCCGATCCGAACCTTGGGGGATGGATCGAGCCGCAGATCAAGCCCGACTCCTCGGACCCCCACGATTATACGAGCTGGCCGCCGCACGCGATCCACTTCAAGCGTGAGGTCACCGACCTCATTCGCCGGCTCAAGAACGACATTCCGTTCGATGTAACCTTCGAAGACGGAGTGAAAGTCGCCGCGGTCACCAGCGCAGCCTATGCGTCCGCGGCGAGAGGAGAATTGGTGAAACTGTGAGGACTACGACGTCAACATAAGGGAGATTAAGATGATCAAAGCGAAGGTGGCGCTAACCGCCCTTACGCTCGCCGTGACGGCCCTGCCTGCAATGGCCCAGGACGTCACGCTTACCGTATCGAGATGGTCCGGCCAGAGCGCCGATGCCCAGGCCCAGCTGATGCAGCAGTTCACGGCGGAGACAGGCATCAAGGTCAACCTCGACGCCGTGGACTGGAGCCAGCTGAAGCAGAAGCAGGTGCTGAGCCTGTCGGGCGCCACGGGGCAGTACGACCTCGTGATGGTCCACGATACCTGGTTCAACGAATATGTGCAGTCGGGCTATCTGTACCCGGTCGACGAATATGTCGGCAACGAAGCGCTGACCGGCCCGGACTTCGACATCGGCGATTTCGCCAAGGGCATGATCGACGGCGCCACCGCCGACGGCAAGTTCTACGGCGTGCCGACCAACCCGGCCGCGCCCATCTTCACCTACAACAAGGAGATGCTCGAGGCTGAGGGTATCGCCCCGCCCGCCGACTGGAGCGAGCTCATCGCCGCGGCCAGCCATTTCAGCGAGAAGGGTACCGGCATTGCGCTTCCGGCACAGCAGGCCGGCGCGCCGGTGGAGCTCTGGGCCGGGCTGCTGCGCGCGCTGGGCGGCGACTATTTCGACGCCGACGGCAAGCTCAACATCGCCAGCCCGGAAGCCATCCAGGCCGCCCAGATGTGGAAGGACCTCAACCAGTACGCGGTGCGCGGCAGCAACAACTGGCATTGGGCCGACACCAACAAGCAGATCCAGCTTGGCGACTCGCCCATGGCCGCGGTGCTGTCCGGCATCGCTGCCGATCTCGAGAACCCCGAGAACAGCCGCGTCGTGGGCAAGCTCGGCTACGCGCCGATGCCGGCCCCCGACGGCAAGACCGCCTATAGCGTCATGAGCTTCTTCTGCTGGTGCGTGGCCGCCAACAGCCCGCACAAGACCGAGGCGTTCCAGCTGTCGGCGTGGCTGACGAGCAAGGCGCAGCTGACGCGGCTCAATCTCGACATCATGCCCGAGATCAGCGGTCGTGCCTCGATCGGCGAGAACCCGGAGATCGCGGCCAACATGCCGTTCCTCGGTGCCGTCGGTGAAGCACTGGCCAACTCCGGCACGCTGCCGAGCGATCCCAACGCCCCCAAGGTCAACGATCGCATCGGCGCCGTCCTGTCGAACATCGTCGTCAACGATGCCGACCCCAAGGCGGAACTCGAGGCCGCACAGGCCGAGCTGGCGCCGCTCTACTCCTGACCTCAGCCTGCCCGGGGGCTTCGGCTCCCGGGCTCTTGCACCGGATTGGCCATGGCCGAGCTAAGCGTTCAGTCGAAGAAGGACAGGCGCCTCGCGATCCTCCTGATCGCGCCGGCGTCGCTGGTCGTATTCATCGCGATGATCGTGCCGCTCGGCTACGCGGTGGTCATGAGCTTTTTTGCCTACAAGGTCGGCGCCGAATCTGCCGCCCGCTTCGTCTTTCTCGACAACTACCTGCAATTCTTCACCGATCGTCTGGCCCTGATGTCGTTGGCCACCACCATCTTGTTTTCGGTCGCGGCACTGGCCCTCGAAGTGGTGATCGGCACTGTGATGGCCGTCGTCCTGATGAGCATCCCGAGGCCGCTGGCCAGCTTCTTTCGCACCGTCTACACCATCCCCCTGCTGATCTCGCCGATCATCATCAGCCTCATCTGGAGCCAGATGTACGATCCGTCATACGGGATCGTCTATTACCTGCTCGGGCTCGTGGGGCTCGATCACTGGTTCGGCGGCCTGACGCAGCCGGGCTGGGCCCTCTTCAGCATCATCATGGTCGATGTCTGGCAGACCACGCCGTTCGTGCTCCTCGTGGTCACCTCCGGCCTGACGGCGATCTCCAACGAGATCTACGAGGCCGCCAGGGTCGACGGCTCCGGGCCGGTACGCACGCTGGTCCAGATCACGCTGCCGCTGATCGCGCGCGTCCTCATCGTCATCACCATCATCCGCGGCATGGACGCCTTCCGCGTGTTCGACATCATCTTCGGGCTGACCAAGGGCGGACCGGCGGACTCCACCCTGTCGCTCACCATGTACGCGTTCCGCCAGGGTTTCGACTACTACGCCACCGGCTACGCGGTCACGATATCGCTGATCATGATGGTGATCCTCGCGGTCGTGTTCACGCCGCTGATGCGCTTCTTCAACAGCGACCAGCAAGCGAGTGCCGCGAAATGACCGTCAGGCGCCTCGCCCTCGCTTTCCTCAAATACGGCGTGCTCATCGTCTTCGCCCTGTGGTCGGCGGTTCCGGTGGGCCTCATCATCCTGAACTCGTTCAAGCGCAAGCTCGACATCTTCACCAACCCGCCATCGCTGCTGTTCGAGCCGACCTTCTCGAACTACCAGAAGATCTTCCTCACCGACGACTATTTCTCCTATTACCGCAACAGCATCGCCATCACCGGCATGACCACGGTGCTGTCCATCCTGTTCGGCCTGCTCGCCGCCTATGGCATCGTCCATTTCGGCCTGAAGCACGCCAGCAAGGTGGCCAACATCTTCCTGTGGGTGAAGATGGTCCCGCCCATCACCATGCTGCTGCCGCTGTTCTCGATGCTGATGGCCACCGGCCTGCAGGGCACCTATGTCGGCCCGGTGCTGGCGCATACATCGCTCAATCTCGCCTTCGTCATCTGGCTGTTCATGAGCCTGCTCAAGGACGTGCCCTCCGAGATCATCGATTCGGCCACCGTCGACGGCTGCTCGAGGATGCAGGTGTTCTGGCTCATCGTCGTCCCCATCGTGCTGCCGGGCATCGCCGCCTGCACCGTGCTGTGCGCGCAATACTCCTGGAACGAGCTCATCTTCGTGCTGCAGCTCACCCAGCTCGACACCTACACCCTGCCCGTCGGCATTTCGAAGCTCGTGGGCGAGCTCGGCGGCGACTGGGGCAAGAGCAGCGCGGCGGCGACGGTCACCATGGTGCCGATCATCCTGGTCGGCTTCTTCGTTCAGAAATACATCGCGCAGGGCACGACCGCCGGCGCTGTCAAAGGCTAGCCGGAGGCAATGACGACAATGAGCAGGACATCACTCTCGGTCCTTTTCGTGGGCGAGACCAACATCGTCCATATGACCGAGCACAAGGGTCTCGATGCGATGGAGCTGACCCGCTACACCGAATTCGCCACGCCGGTGCGGCGGCTGTTCGAAGGGCTCGGCCATAGCTTCACCCATGTCGCCTGCCACATCGTGCACGAGCAGTTTCCGACCGATCTCGAAACGCTGCAGAAATTCGACGTGGTCATCCTCAGCGACATCGGCTCGAACACGATGCTGCTCCACCCCGACTATCTGCACCGGACCGTGAACTCGCTCTCGCTCATCCACGACTATGTCGCGGCGGGCGGCGGCTTCATCATGATCGGCGGCTATTTCAGCTTCACCGGCTTCCAGGCCAAGGCGCGCTTCAAGGATACGCCGATAGAGGAACTGCTGCCGGTCACGATGCAGCCCCACGACGACCGCGTGGAGATCCCCGAGGGCATCGATCTGAGGCTCGAGGACTCGGTCGACCATCCGATCGTCGCCGGCCTGCCGCGCCAGTGGCCGCACATATTCGGCTATAACCGCGTGGTGCCGAAGGATCACGCCGCCGTCCTGATGAAATCGCCCAAGGGCGACCCGATCCTTGCCGTGGGCGCCTACGGCAAGGGCCGCGCGGCGGCCTACACCACCGACTGCGCCCAGGATTGGGCCTCACCCGAGCTGCTCGGGTGGGAGAAGTACGGCCAGTTGTGGGACCAGCTCCTGCGCTGGACGGGCAACAGGATCTGATGGCCCGCACCGAGGCGTCTCCCATGGACTATGACTACATCATCGTCGGCGCCGGATCGGCCGGCTGCGCGCTCGCCGAGCGGCTGTCGCGCGACGGCAGGCGCAGCGTGCTTCTGCTCGAGGCCGGCTCGACCAACCGCTCGCCCTTTGTCAGCATGCCCAGCGGCTGGGCCAGGCTGTGGGAGCACCCGCGCTACTTCTGGTTGTTTCCGATCGAAGCGGAGCCGGGCCGCCCGCAAGGCGAGCGCTGGGCCTATGGCAAGGGCCTCGGCGGCTCGAGCGCCGTGAACGGCACCACCTATTTCCGCGGTCAGGCGCTCGACTACGACAGCTGGGGCGGCAGCGGCGAATGGCGCTGGGCGCAGATGGAGCGCGTCTTCGGCGAGATCGAGGACTTTCACGGTGCCTCTCCCGACCCCGGCCGCGGCCGGGGCGGCCCGGTCGAAATCACCGAGCTCGGCGACACCTCGCCCGTCCTGCGCGCGGTGATCGCAGCCGCGGAAGGCGCCGGCATCCCGTTCATCCCGGACGTCAACGGCAAGGACCGCAACGGCATCGGCTTCACCCAGGCGACAGTCGACCGCCGCGGCCGGCGCGTGAGTTCCTACAGGGCGTTTCTGAAGCCAGCCATCGGCCGCCGGAACCTGTCGATCGTCACCGATGTCGTCGTGCAGCGGGTGACCTTCGACGGCTTGCGGGCGAACGGGGTCGAGGCCGTTCGCGCCGGCCGGCCGATCCGCTTCCGCGCGCGTCGCGAGGTGATCGTTTCGGCCGGCGTCATGAACTCGCCCAAGCTGCTCCAGCTTTCCGGCGTCGGTCCGTGCCAGCTGCTCGACCGTCACCAGGTGCCGGTGATCGTCGACGCGCCCGAAGTGGGACGAAATCTCATCGAGCACATAATGCTCGCCTTCTCCTACCGGATGCAGAACGCCTATGGAAAGAACCGCGAATTCCACGGCTGGCGCTTTCTCGGCAACGTGCTGCGCTATTACACCCGTGGCACCGGCGTGCTCGCCATGGCGACGACGGAACTGACGGCCTTCCTCTCGCTGCAGGACCGCCCGGACTGGCCCGAGATCCAGCTCGGCATCTCGCCCTTCTCCTTCGACAATTCGCCCGCCAGGAAGGCCGAGGTCGGGCGCGGCGTGCCGGAACTGGAGCCGGGCATCGCGGTGACCGCGTTCCATTGCCGGCCGAAGAGCCGCGGCCGGATCGAAATGCGGTCGCGGGACGCCGCAAGCCCGCCCATCGTCCACGCCAACTGGCTCGCCGACGCCGACGACCGGCGCACGGTGATCGAACTGGTACGTGCCGTGCGCCAGCTGATGCGCCGCCCCGAGCTGCGCCAGTATGTCTGCGACGAGCTGACCCCCGACGCTCCTGACGATACCGACGACAAGATCCTGCGCTGGGCCACCGCCAATCTCAGCTCGGGACTGCACGGCACCGGCACCTGCCGCATCGGTCCGCCCGGCGCGGGCGTCGTCGGCCCGCGCCTGTCGGTCCACGGCGTCGAAGGCCTCAGGGTCTGCGACTGCTCCATCATGCCCACGGCCATCTCCGGCAACACGAACGGGCCGGCGATGGGCGTGGGATACCGGGCCGCCGAGTTGATTCTCGAAGAAGATGCGTGAGCTGGGCTAGGCTCAGGACTCATTGATCCAGAAGATGATTGTTGCAGCGATGCAGATTGCCGAGAAGAAGGAGTGTGCGCATCTGTCGTATCGGGTGGCGATGCGGCGCCAGTCCTTGAGCTTTGCG
>PJUF01001380.1_pt1 | contig 12410 bp, 16 predicted proteins | sample 1512191 | NCBI WGS metagenome assembly PJUF01 (sample SAMN08177673, study PRJNA422409) | Feces metagenome, whole genome shotgun sequencing project. | isolation source: Chicken feces (3) enriched on wood chips | host: Gallus gallus | place: USA: Madison | collected 2015-01-15 | reverse complement strand
CGCCAAGGGGAATGGGCACCTCAAAAGGGGGCCGCTCGATGCGTGCGCAAAAAATCCCGATCGTGCGAAGCGGCTTTCGCCTCTTCATTTGTAAAAACCTTCGAGGCGAAAGCCGCTTCCCACCGTGCCACCGCGACGCCCACCGGGCCGGGCGGCGCGCCAGCACGCGCTGACTTTCAGATCCCGACTGCCGTTGTCTGCCGGATGTACTACTCGCCCTTGCCGAAAAGCTTGTTGAGCATGTCGGCCATCGGGCCAGACTTGGGCATGTCCGTCTGGGGCCTGGCCGGACGCGCCTGGCGGATATGGCTCTGGCCCGCAGGCGCTGCCTTGCCAGCCTTGGCCGACGCCGGTTCCTCACCCTTGATCGCCAGGGCCAGCTTGTTCATGAAGCCGCTGTCATCGCCCTTGAGCAACAGCGGCACCTGGCGGGCGATTTCGTCGAGCAGCGGATCGAGCCAGGCCTGGTCGGCCTTGGCGAAGTCGCCCAGTACATGGTTCGTGACGTTTTCCTTGCCCGGATGGCCGATGCCCAGCCGCACGCGCTTGTAGTCGAGCCCGATCTGCGGATCGATGGACCTGAGGCCATTGTGGCCGCCATTGCCGCCGCCGACCTTGACCCTCACCTTGCCGGGCGCGAGGTCGAGCTCGTCGTAGAACACCACGATGTCGGCGGGCGGGATTTTGTAGAAGCGGGCGACCTGCTGGACGCTGTCGCCGGACTTGTTCATGAAGGTCTGCGGCTTCAACAGCAGGACCCGCTCTGGCCCGACAGTTCCCTCGGCGAAGAGGCCGCCATGCTTGGTCTTCCAGGTGGAAATGCCATGGGCGCGGGCGATCGCATCGACTGCCATGAAGCCGATATTGTGCCGGTTCCCGGCATATTGGGCGCCCGGATTGCCCAGGCCGACAAGCAGTTTCATGTCGCACTCCAGAAAACAACGAGGGCGACCCAGGGGCCGCCCTCTATGCTTAGCAGAAAAGAGCGGGGGCTCTTACTCTTCCGAGGCAGCTTCCGCTTCGCCCTCTTCGCCTTCGTCACCGGCCGACTTCAGGGCCGACGGCGCAACGACGGTGGCAATGGTGAAGTCGCGATCGGTGATCGCAGCCGTGACGCCCTTGGGCAGCTTGACGGCCGAGATGTGGATCGAGTCGCCGATATCGGTGCCCGAGAGATCGACGGTGATCTCGTCCGGGATCGCATTGGCGGGAGCAATGACTTCCACGGTGTGACGCACAACGTTGAGCGTACCGCCGCGCTTGAGGCCGGGGCTTGCTTCTTCGTTGATGAAGTTCACATGGACTTCAACATTGAGCTTGGAATTGCCCGAGACGCGCAGGAAGTCGATGTGGATCGGCTGATCCATGACGACGTCGAGCTGGTAATCGCGCGGGATGACCTTATGGACGGTGCCATCGACGTCGAGGTCGAGGATGTGCGACTTGAAGCCACCGGCATAGATGAACTTCAGCGCGTCCTTGTAGGCCACGGAAACGGTGACGGGGGGCTTCTTGTCACCATAGATAACAGCGGGAACGAGTCCCTGACGACGAGCTTCGCGAGCGGCCCCCTTGCCCACTCCGTCACGCGCCTGTGCCTTGAGCACTTTGGTCTCAGCCATGGAAAGCATCCATTGGGTTGGTGTATGGCGTCATCTCAACGACATACGCGCCCGTCCTCCAGGGGTGACGAGCGCTTCATGCGCCGGGCTATAGAGTAAAGGGGGGCGCGGAGCAAGCGGATTGCCCGGTTTTCTGGCACTATTCGCGTCGGTGGCAGCGGCGAGGCAAGCTCAGTCGAAAAGGCTCGAAACGCTCTGTTCGCTGGCAGTGCGGGCTATGGCCTCGCCGATCAGCGGGGCGATGGACATGGGCCGGATATTGGCAGCCGCCTTGGTCTCGTCGGTCGCGAGGATGGAATCGGTGACGACCAGTTCCTTGAGCTTGCTCGCGGCAATGCGCTCGGCTGCGCCGCCGGAGAGCACGCCATGGGTGATATAGGCCGAAACTTCCTTTGCGCCGGCCTTGAGCAGCGCCTCGGCGGCATTGACCAGGGTGCCGCCACTATCGACGATGTCGTCGATGAGGATGCAGGTCTGGCCCGAGACATCGCCGATGATGTTCATCACCTCGGACACGCCGGCGCGCGGGCGGCGCTTGTCGACGATAGCGAGATTGGCACCGATGCGGCTTGCCACATTGCGGGCACGGACCACGCCGCCGACGTCAGGCGAGACGATCATGACGTTCTTGACGTCGTAATTGTCCTTGATGTCGCGCACCATGACCGGCGCGGCGGTGAGGTTGTCGGTCGGGATATCGAAAAAGCCCTGGATCTGGGCGGCATGGAGGTCGAGCGTCAGCACGCGGTTGGCGCCGGCCTCGGTGATGAGATTGGAGACGAGCTTGGCCGAAATTGGTGTACGCGGCGCAGATTTGCGGTCCTGACGCGCATAACCGAAATAGGGCAGGACGGCCGTGATGCGGCGCGCCGAGGAGCGGCGCAGCGCATCGGCGATGATCAGCAACTCCATCAGGTTGTCATTGGCCGGATAGCTGGTCGACTGGAGGATGAACACGTCCTCGCCACGGACGTTTTCATGCACCTCGACATAGACTTCCTTGTCGGCGAAGCGCTTGACCGTACAGTCGGTCAGGGGAAGTTCGAGGTAACTGGCGACGGCCTGAGCCAGAGGACGGTTGGAATTGCCGGTCACCAGCTTCATAAGGCGCGATCCTGTCTCAACCGGTCCCGGGGAGGGGACCCATCAGTTTCGCGGGCAGCTTTAGCGACTCGTTCCCGGACTCGCAACGCCACTTTGGGCGAACGGGTAAATAAACCTCATGTCATCCCGATGACGGCGATCTGCCGACCGGTGCGGGTGCCCTGATGAGTCGCGTAGCGGTGGGAGAAATAGCGGTCGGGATGGGCATAGGTGCATTCGCCAACGCGGTCGACCATGGCTATCTCCGCCGCGCCAAGCTGCTCGGTGACAAAGCCCGGGAGGTCGAAATGCACTTTGCCGCCGACCGGTATGTGGAAGTGGTGGTCTCCAGCCGGGTGCAGCTGGAGGAAATCGTCGCGAAACTTGTCCCCCACCTCGTAACTTGGCGCATAAATGGTCGGGCCAAGCGCGGCGACGATGTTCTTTCTCTTTGCGCCTAGGGCAAGCATGGCGACGACGGTGTTTTCAACAATCCCGTCGACGGCTCCGCGCCAGCCGGCATGGGCGGCCCCGATGACGCCGGCCTGCGGGTCGGCAAGGAGAATGGGTGTGCAGTCGGCGGTAAGAATGGCGAGGGCCAGTCCAGGCACAGATGTGACCAGCGCATCGGCATCGACGGTGCCAGCCTCTATCGGGGCGGTGACAGTCTCGATCCGGGTCGAATGGGTCTGCGTGAGGATGACCAGCGGCCCGATACCGATTTCGGACTCGATGCATTGGCGGTTGTGCTCGACATCTCCGGCATCGTCGCCAACGCTCAGCGACACGTTAAGACTGGCAAATTCGCCGGTCGAGACGCCGCCTTGACGGCCAAAAAAGCCGTGGCGGATGCCGTTCATGGCGTCGAGCGCGGCGCTGGTCTCATATGCGATCATGCGACAAATCCGGGAGGCATCAAGCCAGGGCTATGAGCGCAGAAGACCTTGAACAGGCTGCCCATCTGGGTATCCGATACAAGCCTCTCCCGCGCAGTCGCGATATCGCCAGCGGAACCTGGATTGGCGCGGCTCAGGGCCGCAGCCCGCTCATCGATGCCGAGCCGGGTCAGGAACTGGCCCTGCGTTGCGAGCGGCTGCACAGCAAGGCCTGCTGCCCGGGCGACATTGCCCAGGGCGCCGAAATCGACATGAGCGGAAATATCGGTTTCGCCCGGAGCCTCGAGCACATCGGCATAGGCGTGGCGGCGGACGCCTTGCAGGGTGTCGCCGGTCCGGGTCGCGGCATAGCCATAGTCGATGGCAAGGATGCTGCCGCCTCGAACGGAAACAGCCTTGGCCAGCTGGCGGAGCACCTCCGCGCCGCCGAAGCAGACCTCGAGCATGGTGTCGATCTCGGCATCGGCGACGGCATCGGGCATGGCCGAGGCGGGAATAGGCGTCGGCGACAGGCCGAAGGCCCGCTTGCCGTCCACGAGGCCGACCTGGCGCTCGTGCCAGCCGTCGGGCTTGCGGACGAACTGGCGGATCGGCAGGGCGTCGAAGAATTCGTTGGCCACAACGAGGATGGGTCCGTCCTCGAATGTCTCGAAGTCCTGCAGCCATTTGGGTTCATAGACTTCGAGACGCGCCTGCTGCTCGGCCATCAGGCTGGGACTGGTCTCGAAAAGCCGCAGGTTGAGGGCATCGCGGAAGCCAGGTGCGCGGCAGGCGACGCGCAGCATGTCGGCCATCAGCGTGCCGCGGCCGGGGCCGAGTTCGAGCAGGGTAAAGGCCTTGGGTTCGCCCATCTGTTGCCAGAGATTGACGAGCCAGAAACCGACCAGTTCCCCGAACATCTGCGATATTTCGGGCGCGGTGATGAAATCACCGGATATCCCGATCGGATCGGCTGCGCGGTAATAGCCCTTGGACGGATGGGTCAGGCAGAGGCCCATATAGGTTGCTACGGAAATCGGCCCGGCAGTGCGGATCTGCAGGTCGATCTGCTGTTCGAGGCTGAGACGTTCGGGCTCGGTCATGGGCGCAGCGGATTCTCGCGACGGGACGCGGCATAGATGACGAGGGCGAGACCACCGGCCAGCATAGGCAGGCTCAGGACCTGACCCATGGTCAGCCAGCCGCCATAGAGGTAGCCGATCTGCTCGTCCGGCAGGCGAACGAATTCGACGGCGAAGCGGGCGAGCGAATAGCCGATGGCGAAGATGCCGGCGACGAGGCCCGGTTTGCGGAGGGCATAAAAGACATGGGTTGCGACGCGAATGACGAGGAACAGCAGCAGTCCCTCGAGCACTGCCTCGTAAAGCTGGCTGGGGTGACGGGCGACCTGCAGCGTGTCGGTGGGGAAGATGACGCCCCAGGGCACGGTCGTTGGTGCGCCATAGAGTTCGGCGTTGATGAAGTTGGCGATGCGACCGAGAAAGATGCCGATCGTGGCGACGGCGGCGATGAGGTCGAGGCCGGACAGCCAGTTGCCGCCCTTGGAGCGGGCGAAAAGGATCACCGCCAGCATCAGGCCAAGCATGCCTCCATGGTAGGACATGCCGCCATCAAGCGTATTGATGATCTGCGTTGGATTTTCGAGATAATAGGGCAGGTTGTAGAAGAGCACGTAGCCGATGCGGCCGCCGATCACGATGGCCAGCATGGTCCAGAAGGCGAAATCCCAGATATCCTTGGCGGGAAAGGGCGGGTTGCCCCGATGCCAGAGGCGCTCGTTGCGCAGCAGCAGGTAGCCATAGGCCGCGCCCAGGAGTACGCCGAAGAGATAGGCCAGGGCGTACCAGCGTATGGCGATAGGGCCGATTGCAAAGGCAATGGGGTCGATATTGGGGAAGGGCAAGGCTGTCCCTTTTCGTGGCTGGCCAGGTGGCTAAGCCTATGCCGTACCGTCAGGGGCAGCGTGGGGCAAGGGGTGAACCGTCGCACTGGTCATTTCGGTCATCATCCCCTACATATCGGGCCAGCAGAAACCCACAGAGCCGGAGCCGAGCCATGAACCAGAACAATCGGATTTTTGACGGGTTGGGTCGCGTGATGAATGAAGCGGCCGGCGTTGCCGACGGCGTGCGGCGTGAAGTCGAGACCGTCGTGAAGAGCCAGGCGCAGCGGATCGTCAACGACATGGACCTCGTCAAGCGTGAGGATTTCGATGCCTTGCGCGAACTGGTGCAGGTGCAGGGCGAAGAGATCGAGGCGCTCCGCAAGGAACTGGCAGCCTTGCGCGCTGCCAAGGTCTGACCTGCACGCCCGCCGGACAGGTGGCTTTGCCCCGTAGTCCGGCCGCCTTCCGGGGCCTGCGGACAAGCCCCATTCCGGCACAGGCGCGCCGGGCGCCTTAACGCTTCGTTAACCATATTGTCGCGATCATCATCCACAAGGAAATGACGTCCTCCATTCCCCTCGCGTCCCCTGAATCAAAGACGCGGTGTAGGGTCCTTCAAGGAGGACGATTCGAGAGCCGCAGTTGCGGCAATGTTGTTCCTCCTGCGTATCCGACGCGTCGCGGCCTGGGCCACGACCACGACTAACGCCTTATGAGGACGGACTTTCTGCATGTCCCTGATTGAATTCGAGCCCGACCGCGTGTCCCATCCGGTGGACCTTGTCGAGCATATCGCATCGATCAACGACTGGACTTTCGAACGGCAGGACGCCGACGAGATCTCCATTTCCGTTCGTGGCGGGTGGAGCGACTACCATGTGTCGTTCAACTGGATGGAGGACCTCGAGAGCCTCCATATCGCCTGCGCCTTCGATCTCAAGGTGCCCGATGGACGCCGCAACGAAATCAAGCAACTGATCAGCCTGATCAACGAGCAGCTCTGGATCGGCCATTTCGACATCTGGAACAAGGAAGGCGTGGTGCTGTTCCGTAATTCGCATCTGCTGACCGGCGGTGCCGATGTGTCCCCGCAGCAATGCGAGGCCCTGCTGCGTTCGGCGACCGACAGCTGCGATCTCTACTACCAGGCTTTCCAGTTCGTGGTGTGGGCCGGCAAGTCAGCCGCCGACGCGCTGAGCCATGTCATGTTCGAGACTGTGGGCGAAGCCTGATCGCGGCCTTTGGCCATCAATCACTCCACGGCCCTGGCGACTGTGCTAAAAGACGGCACGCCCTGGGAGGACTTTCAAATGACAAATCTTCGTTCGATCGGCCCGGTCATGCTGGTGGGAGCCGGCAAGATGGGCGTGGCTCTTGCCCGGGGCTGGCTGGACTCGGGCCTGCCGCCGAGCAATCTGGTTGTCGTGGACCCGGCGCCCGGTGACGCTGCGCTTGCCCTGGCAGAAGACTACGAACTCGAGATTTATGGCGAGGCCAGCGGGCTCAAGCCCAATGTTCTTGTGCTGGCGGTCAAGCCGCAGATCATCTTCGCTGTCATGGACGGCCTCAAGGCCGTGGTCGGGCCGCAGACACTAGTCGTGTCGATCGCGGCTGGCATTTCCATCGCAACGATCTCGCAGGGGCTGCAAACCGGGCGGGTGGTGCGTACCATGCCGAACACGCCAGCCCAAGTCGGGAGAGGCATGACCGGCGCGGTGGCGGGCCCCGAAGTGGGGACAGAAGATCGTGCGCGCGTGGACGCCCTTCTTTCGGCCGCGGGACAGGTTGCCTGGTTCGATGCCGAAGGCGACCTGGATGCGGTCACCGCAGTCTCGGGCTCCGGGCCGGCCTATGTGTTCAATCTGGTGGAAGCCCTGGCGGCAGCCGGCGTGGCGCAGGGGCTCAGCGAGACCGTTGCCATGCAATTGGCCCGCCAGACGGTCATCGGTTCTGCTGCGCTGATGGAGGCCGATCCGGCACCGGCCGGCGTCCTGCGGCAGAACGTGACGTCGCCCAATGGCACGACGGCTGCCGCGCTGGCCGTGTTGATGGCGGACGATGGATTGACGCCGCTGGTCGGGCGGGCCGTGGATGCGGCGCGCAGGCGCAGCGAAGAACTGGGGCGCGGCTGAAACGGCGCGACCTCAGCGCGGCTCGCGCCGCCGATCCACCTGTTCGACCAACATGTCCCGGATCGAACGAATCCAGTCGATCTTGTCCTGCGCGGCGGAATCGGCGAGGGCTGCCGCCTCCGCACCGTCGAGTGCCATATGGGCAGACATCAGGTCTGTGCCATGGTCGGTCATCGTAAAGCGCTGGTAGTAGGCGAGGGCCAGATTGGTATCGGAAATGGCGCTGCTGCCTTCGCCCTGGCCCAACTGGTAGCCCTTGCGGGCACGTGACAGCATGTCGATGGCGCGCTCCAGATGGGATTGGGCTTCCGGTGAGCCGCCCAGCGAGCGCGCCTTGTGCAACAGCAGGGCGCCATAATTGGCGAAGACCTCGGTGCGCGCCGTGGGTATGTCGTCCAGCATCGTATCGATCAGGATCGATTGGTACAGCGCTGCGGCCTCGGCTAGCTGTTCGGAGCGGATCAATGTTTCAGCCGTCACGAGGGCGGCGAGAATCTCATCCCGGTCTCTGCCCGTTGGCTGCGGCACGGTCATGGCTGTCATGATTGCGTCTACTCTTACGATGCCCAAGTGCATGAAGCGGGATCGGGGATGATCCTGTCATGCCTGATTCACAGCTTCGCAGTCAGGTTCAACCTGTCCAATACGGGCCTGTCGGCTGGATCGACCATCCCGACCAGAAACTGGCGGACCGTACGGGCTGCCTCCGGTGCCATGGCAGCGATGGCCGAGTCAATACGGCTGGCCTGCGTGGCGGACAGTTGGGCAAAAAATTCCCGCCCCTTGTCGGTGGCGTATAAGAGGCGCTGGCGGCGATCGGCATGGCCCGTGCGCTGCTCGACATAGCCGTTGTCGAGAAGTTGGCGGAGGACGCGGGCGAGGCTTTGTTTGGTTATCTTGAGGATGTCCAGAAGGTCTGCTACCGGCATGCCGGGCCGGAGGTTGACGAAGTAGAGCACGCGGTGATGGGCCCGTCCAAAGCCCTGACGTTCCAGAAGCGCGTCGGCATCACCGGTGAAGTCGCGATAGGCAAAAAAGAACAGCCCCATGATGTCGAGGGGAAGGTGAGCCTGCTCTGCCAGGGAATTTATGTCAGCTATGTTGACATTTTTTTGGCCCGCTGGCATGGTCCCTCCATCGACAGTGTGTCGCTGGTCTTATCCCAAAGCCGTTCCGGTTTGCCAAGGGCAGGACCCCTGATGCATGATTGACGCAAATGCCGGATCGCGTAGACCGGTACAAGAACGGATTTCGGAGAGGAAAGATGGCAGGCCTGCCTATGGACCAGCGCGATGGCTGGATCTGGTTTGACGGCGAACTTAAGCCCTGGAAGGACGCGAAGGTGCATGTGCTGACACATGGTCTGCACTATGCCAGCTCCGTATTCGAGGGTGAGCGCGCCTATGGCGGCGAAATCTTCAAGTCGCGCGAACACACGGAGCGGCTGATCCGATCCGCTGCGACGCTCGACATGCCATTTCCCTATAGCGTCGACGAAATCGAGGCGGCCAAGCAGCTTGTTCTTGAGAAGAACGGGCTCGTGGATGCCTATGTTCGTCCCGTCGCCTGGCGCGGCTCGGAAGAGCTGTCGGTGCCGGCGCGCAACAATAAGGTGCATGTGGCGATCGCGGCCTGGGTGTGGCCGAGCTATTTCTCGGTCGAGGAAAAGCTCAAGGGCATTCGCCTCGAATGGAGCAAGTGGAAGCGCCCCTCGCCGGAGACCATTCCGTCATCGGCCAAGGCCGCCGGCCTCTACATGATCTGTACGCTTTCCAAGGATGCGGCCATGGCCAATGGCTATGCCGATGCGCTGATGCTGGACTACCGCGGCTATGTCGCCGAGGCCACCGGCGCCAACGTGTTCTTTATCAAGGGCAAGGAAATCACGACGCCGACGCCGGACTGCTTCCTCAACGGCATTACGCGGCAGACACTGATCGCGCTGGCGAAGGAAAACGGCTTCACCGTCACCGAGCGGCACATCATGCCCGAGGAACTCAGCCAGTTCGAAGAATGCTTCCTGACCGGGACCGCTGCGGAAGTTACCCCCGTGTCGCTGATCGGGGAGTACAAGTTCACACCCGGCGAAGCCTGCCGGACGCTGATCGACGCCTATGCTCGGGCGGTCACACCGCGCAAGGCTGCAGCCGAGTAGGGATCGCTCCTAGACAGATTCAAAGGCCGGGGCTTGCCCCGGCCTTTGTGCGTCTATCTGGTCCAGCGCTCCCGCGCATCGTCGTCCGCGGGCTTGGCTTCGACCCATCTCAATCCCGATGCGGTTTCCTCCTGCTTCCAGAACGGGGCGTCGGTCTTCAAGTAATCCATCAGGAACTGTGCACCATCAAACGCGGCCTGGCGGTGCGGGGCCAGCGTCATGACCATCATGATCGTTTCGCCGGGCGCCAGGCGGCCGTGGCGGTGAATAATGGCAGCGTCGCTCAGTCCGAAGCGGTCGATGGCCATTTCCCGGATGGCGGACAACTCGTTGCGCGCAAGGTCCTCATAGCATTCGAGGATCAAGGCGTTGATCGGATGGGCGGGATGGGATCGGACAAGCCCGGTAAAAGTGACCATGGCGCCCGCTTCGGTGTGAGCTGCCTGAAAGGCGGTGGCCTCGGCGCCAGGATCGAAAGGGGCTGCAGTGACACGGATCATGTCAGCCACCGGTCATGGGCGGCAGGATGGCGACCTCGCTGGCCCCTGCGATCGGCGTGTCCCATGCAACGATGCGCGCGTCGCGGGAGAGCTTGAAGATCGACGGATTGCCCATGGCGTGGTCGAGGGCTTCATCCCGTTCACGGAGCCAGGCGACGAGATCGGCCAGGGTGACGACTTCATCCGGCGGGTCGACCTCCTCGCTGGCACGGTTGAGCCGTTCGCGCAGCCAGGCGAAATAGAGCACCTTCACTTGCCGATACCCGACAGATGCGGCCAGGAGGCGCGCAGATAATCCCAGCCGGTCCAGAGCGTGATGATCCCTGCCGCCCAGAGCACGACATCGGAAACAAGGCCTAGAGCGGGAATGATCGGTTCGGCGAGGATGATCGCCAGGGCGACGAGCTGGATCGTCGTCTTCCATTTGGCGAGTTTCGTGACAGGCAGGACCACCGTCTTGTTGCCCAGGAATTCGCGCAGGCCGGGTATGAAGGTCTCCCGAAACAGAATAGCCACAGCAGGGATCAGGTCCAGCGCCGAGAGGCTCCGATCCCACGCAAGGATGGTGATCAGGATGATGACCAGGATCTTGTCGGCAATCGGATCGAGCATGCGGCCGAGGTCGGAATACTGGTTCCAGGCGCGGGCGAGGTAACCATCGATCCAGTCGCTGGCGGCGGCGATCACGTAGAGCGAGAGGGCGATTGCCCGAAGCAGCGGATCTCCAGCCAGGATCAAAGCCGAAATCGGCACGATCGCCGCGATCCGGGCGATCGTGATGATGTTGGGGACGAGCGTCAGCGGGTTCCGGTTCATGAACGGACATGAACAGGATGGAGGCAGAGGGTCAAGCAGTCATATGGCGCTAAGTTAGAGATGGATTGCCCAGTCAAGCCGGGCGATGACGGTGAGTGGAGATCGAGACACCAGCGAAACGCGACCACCCGGTTTGACCGGGTGGTCCAAGTGATTTTCTAAGCCACAGCTTGGTTGCTCGCCGCCCGGCGCTGTTTTACCGCGTTGGCCAGGGCGCGCAATGCAGTGACCGTGGTGTCCCAGTCAATGCAGCCATCGGTGATGGACTGTCCGTAGGTCAGCGGCTGGCCTTCGACGAGGTCCTGGCGACCGGCGACAAGATTGGACTCCACCATGACGCCGATGATGCGCTTGTCACCACTAGCGATCTGGGTGCCGATGTCGGCAAGCACAAGCGGCTGGTTTTCCGGGTTTTTCGACGAGTTAGCATGGCTGGCATCGATCATCAGAGCCGGGTTGATGCCCGCCTTGATCGCGGCGCCAGCAGCCGCTTCGACGCTGGCGGCATCATAGTTGGTGTTCTTGCCGCCGCGCAGGATGATGTGGCAATCCGCATTCCCAGTGGTCGCAGCGATAGCCGAGCGGCCGTCCTTGGTCACAGCCATGAAATGATGCGGGTGCGAAGCCGACAGCACTGCGTCCAGAGCGATCTTCACATTGCCATCCGTGCCATTCTTGAAGCCCACGGGGCAAGAGAGGCCAGAAGCGAGTTCGCGGTGTATCTGGCTCTCCGTGGTGCGCGCGCCGATGGCCGCCCAAGCCACGAGGTCGGCTAGGTATTGCGGCGTCGTCATGTCCAGGAATTCGCAGGCGGAAGGCAGGCCAAGATTGGCGATGTCGAGAAGGAGCGTACGGGCGGTGTGAAGGCCCTGGGTAATGTTGAAGCTACCGTCGAGATCGGGATCGTTGATCAGCCCCTTCCAGCCCACCGTCGTGCGCGGCTTTTCGAAGTAGACGCGCATGATGATTTCGAGTTCGCCATTCAATTCGGCACGCAAAGCTGCAAGGCGATGGGCGTAATCCATGGCGGCTGCAGGGTCGTGGATGGAGCAGGGGCCTACGATAATCGCTAGACGATCATCCTTGCCGTTGAGGATGTTGTGAAAGTCATGCCGGGCGGAAATGACGGTACGGGTTGCCGCGTCTGTGCGCGGATGCGTGCGCATCACCTCAATCGGCGTGGGGAGCGGCTTGATATCGGTGATGCGGAGGTCGTCGGTGGATTTAAGCATTTTGGTGGTCCTCGAGGTGTTACGCGAGGGGCCAACAAAAAAGCCGCCTCGGAAGTCGGGCGGCTGGCTTGCGATTTGGGTCTGGTCTT
>PJUF01001376.1_pt1 | contig 12459 bp, 9 predicted proteins | sample 1512191 | NCBI WGS metagenome assembly PJUF01 (sample SAMN08177673, study PRJNA422409) | Feces metagenome, whole genome shotgun sequencing project. | isolation source: Chicken feces (3) enriched on wood chips | host: Gallus gallus | place: USA: Madison | collected 2015-01-15 | reverse complement strand
TATTTAGTTCTTTTAGTCTCAAAAGGTGATTTTCTGTACGATTTATATCAAGATTTTCTAATTCATTTCTATACAAAAAAAGTTGTAATTGAATATCATCTTCTGTTAGATTTTCTTTAAAGAGCTTTTCTAATTGAAATTGAATAACCTTTTTTTCAGAATCTCTAATTGTTTGTTTCTTTTTGCTTGTAATATTTTCCGGATGCAGACGATAGAGTAAAAGCGTTTTGTCAATGTTTGCTACTTTGTACAAAGAAGATATTTGAGTAAATAAAAAATAGTCTTCCGCATATTGATAATGATGTGTATACTTTAGCTTTTTTACTACACTTAATTTTGCTAAAATAGAAGGATGTACAAATCCATTTCTAAAAAGCTGATTTATTTTTAAAGCATCATGTTTTATTAGAGGGGTATAACTACCTATTTTAATATTTTTTTCGTTAATAACATCAGCGTATGTTCCACATAAGGCAACGTTAGGATTGGCTTCTAAAAATTTGTATTGCTCAAAAAATCTTTGTGGTAAGCAAATATCATCAGCATCCATTCTGGCAACGTATTTCCCTTTACAAGCATCTATACCAATATTTAAGGTTGTTACAATCCCCTGATTGGTTATCTGATTGAGGTAAACGATTCTTTGGTCTGTAAAACTTTCTATAATATTATGGCTATTATCTGTACTGCCATCATTGATTATAATAAGCTCAAAATCTGTAAACGTTTGATTTAAGACACTTTCAATAGCTTCTTTCAGGTATGCTTCTGCATTGTATACAGGCATTACCACGCTTATTTCCGGAGTTCCTGTTTGCATTATTGAAATTGAGACTTTCTTTTCATATTCAAAGCTTTAAAAAAACATTTTATAAATGACATTTTGTCTACTTCGGTATATATCTTTTTTAGCGTATTTATATCTGTTAATTTAGCATTAAATAATAATCTTTTATAAAGATTCAATCTGTGCCTTGTGTTGATTTTTTTTAAAATATCTTTTTGCTCCTTGTTCAGAAGGGCTGTTTCATTAATAAAATCCCCGATTTTTTGTCGTAAACGGCCTTCTCCAATCTTCATTAGAAATGTATTTGTACTTGCGCTGCTTTTATGTACCCTTACAAGGGCATATACTTTTTTATTATCACAATACTTAGGAAGGTATTTGTTAAAAATACATTTTGCCCAAAATTCCCAATCTTCAACATGACCACTTCCTACAGGGAAAGCAAGCCCTTTGTTATAAATTTCCTTTTTGAATACGGGTGAATTAATTACAAAAGGGTTCTTTTCTGTTATTTCTTTTATTGCGTCATAAGGCAATGCAAAATTGTTTTTGTCAGGTTCACTCTTTGAAGTCAACTCAAAATCTGAAAAGAAGATATCAGGATTATTGTGGTCGAAGTAATAAGTATTACTATATGAGATTGAAACATCTGGATTTTGTTCCATATACTCAATTTGGAAAAATAATTTGTCTTTAGAAAGTTTGTCGTCTGCATCTAGAAATTGAATATACTTTCCATTACAGATTTCCATTCCATGATTACGCGCTGCAGAAACTCCGTGATTATCCTGATAGATATAAATAAACCTTTTATCTTTCGTACAAAAAGGTTTTACTATAGTATTTGTTTTATCTGTAGAACCATCGTCAATGATAATCGCTTCCCAATTGTTATAGCTTTGATCTAATAAGCAATTTAATGTATCAGATATGAGATGCCCATAATTGAAAGTTGGAATTATTATTGAAACAAGTGGAGTTTCCATAAATTAACTATCTATTCCATTTTTTAGCGCCTCAAGATATTGAACTTCCCATTTTTCATCAGGTTCTAAATGACAGCCTTCTCCCCATTCGTTCCATGCGTTTATAAATAAAAATTGCTCATTCACTACGTGTTTTTTGCGGGTAAAATCAGCCATTTGTTGAACCCAAGATTTAAATAGATCGGGAGTTGAACCTGTATATAATGCTGCTTTATTTTTTCTTCTGGCAGAATTGTCCCATGAAGGGCATACGCATCGGAAATATTTATAGTCATATGCAGGTTTATTAATCATATTGTTCATAAGAACTTCATAAGACCATATGCCATGTTGATAATGAGCTGATTTTTTTATATTGAGATTATGGAGTACTTTGTTAAACAAATAAGAAAACATATTCTGTTTAGCAATTTTTTTTCCCTGGTAAGCAGTATCAGGGGAAAACTCCATTCCGGCATCAAATCCATAAAATGATGGTTCTATATTTTTCTTGAAATTTTCCATTCTTATAAGAAAAAGCCCATCAAAACCTTCTTTTCGGGCTTCTTCTCTCCATATTTCTGTAGCGGCATTTATATTTGGGTGCAATTCTGTACGGTACATCAGGAACACAGGTTTATTATCTATCTTAATATACCTGTCGTCCTTAAAAAATTGCATAAGATATTTTATATGGGCTTTGTCGTCTTCTATAGAATATTCCTGCTTCATTAACACTTCTTTTTCCTGTCCATCCCATGTACGAGTCCAGTTTTCGTTAGCCCAACATAAACAAAAAGGGAAATCAGGTTTGCCTGTTTCAAGCATATTATGAAGGGGTTTTTCTAAAAGTAATTTCCCGTTGAACCAGTAATGATAAAAACAAAAACCATAAATACCATATTGTTTAGCAAGCTCTGCCTGATTTACCATTTCCTCAATATTACTCAAATCATAGTAATTCTTGTTTAACGGAACATGAGGCTGGTAATGATCTTTAAAAAGGGCTTTAGCCTTTTTAACATTAGTCCATTCTGTAAAGCCTTTTCCCCACCACTCATTATTTTCTTTTATTTCGTGATATTGCGGGAGATAAAGTGCAATGGGCTTGATGTTGTTTTTCATAATCAATCATTAAAAGTCTGCATATCTATTAATTTCTTATAAAGCCCGTTACGCTCTATCAGTTCAGAATGCGACCCTTCTTCTATAATTTTACCAGCTTCCAGAACGAGGATTTTATCAGCATTTTGGATAGTGCTGAGTCTATGAGCAATAATCAGAGAAGTCCTGTTCTTCATTAAATTGTTGATAGCTTCCTGTACCAGTTTTTCTGATTCTGTATCTAAAGCAGAAGTCGCTTCATCTAAAATTAAAATAGAGGGATTTCTTAAAACGGCCCTGGCGATATTCAGACGCTGCTTTTGCCCGCCTGAAAGTTTCATTCCCCTGTCCCCAATATTTGTTTGATAACCTTTATCGGTAGCCATTATAAAATTATGTGCGTTGGCAATTTTAGCTGCAGCTTCTACTTCTTGCTGACTAACATTTTCCACTCCAAATGCGATATTGTTGAAAATGGTATCATTAAATAAAATAGACTCCTGGCTTACAATTCCCATTTGAGAGCGGAAAGACTCCAGTTTTAAATCACGTATATCCGTACCATCAAATAATATGGCGCCGCCAGTTACATCGTAAAATCTAGGGATCAGATCGGAAATTGTACTTTTTCCACCACCAGACGGACCAACCAATGCCACAGTTTTTCCTTTCTCTATAGAAAAACTTAGATTGTCTAATACTAACCTATCTGTATAACCGAAAGTAACGTTTTTAAACGCTATGCTGTTAGAAAAAGATGGTGCAGCAAGGGCATCGGGCTTGTCTACTATTTGCGGTTTTGTATCTATTAATTCCAGAACACGTTCGCCGGCGGCTAAACCAGAGTGGATATTACTAAAAGAATCTGTTATTGCTTTTGCCGGGCGCATTACTTGCGAGAAAATGGCTATGTATGCAATAAAATCTGCAGGAGCCAATTCTGAGTTTTGGTTGAAAATCAGGTTTCCTCCATATAGTAAAATCCCGGATACGGTACATATTCCCAAAAATTCTGAAACAGGTGAAGACATCTGCTGCCTTTTAGACATAGACTTGGAAATGTTGCTAAACTTTACATTTTGCTTATCATATCTGTCAATAATAAAGGGAACAGCATTAAATGCTTTAATGATTTTGATACTGGATAAAGCTTCGTCCAGATGCGAAAGCATCATACCAAAAGTTTCCGCTGCGTCTTTGGCCTGTGCTCTTAAAGATTTCACTATTCGGGCGATAATTAACCCGGATATGGGAATTACTAATAAAGAAAATAGGGTAAGCTTTACTGATATCATGAGTAACGCGATAATAAACGCTATTAACTGCAAAGGCTCTTTAAATACAACCTGTAAAGTTCCTGTCACAGAATATTGTACTACCTGAACATCTGATGCAATTTTAGATATAATATCCCCTTTCCTTTCGTTGCTGAAATAGCCCACATGCAAATTCATCACATTATCAAAAACCGTTTTTCTCAACTTTAGCAAGGTATGGATACGCAAATTTTCCATAATACGCTGTGAAAAGTACTTGAAAAAATTCGCCAGTAAATTAGAGGCTATAATTACAATACAAACAAATTGCAGCGCACCTGATCTACCCTGTTCCAAAATGGCTTTATCAAAGTAATAGAAAAACAAATCTTTGAAATAATTGAAAGAAAAAGAGAATTCAGGCATAATCGCCTTTTCTACTATTTTGCTTTCGTTAAACAGCGTATTTAAAAGAGGAATAATTAAGGCGAAATTTAATGTGCCAAACACGACAGCGAACAAAGTGCATATAAGATACGGAATGGCAAATTTTTCTATGGGTTTAGCAAATGCTAAAAGTCTAAAGTATGTCTTCATTAAATTTGAATAATCTTACAAAGATAGCTTTTTTAAAAAAGCCATTGTTTAATGTTCGTTCAATTTCTTTTTTGTGATACGGAACATATAATCCTGTATAAAAGCTTTGCAATCATTCTTCCCTGTTTCTATCTCTTCATTGGTTTCGTCTATAAGGTTTTGCGCCAATGCTTTATCCTTAATATCATAAACGCCTGTAAAATTAAGGCCGTCGAAAATGTAGATGTAATTGCCTTGCATAAACTGGTACACGTTGCCCGGAGAGTTGATTACACGGGGGATTTCATTGGGTTGCGCAGCTATTAAACTTCTGCCCCAGGAACGGATGGGGCGTGGATAATCTATTAAATCTGCCAACGTTGGATAAATATCTATTTGCTGTGCCAAGTCCTCGCGTATGCCTTTTAAATTATAAGTTTGATTCGGACTGAAAAACATTATTGGCACTGCAAAGCGTTCTATAGAGTTATTGTATTCCTGATAGTGGTTTTGGCTGGTATGATCGGCCGTAAAAACAAAAATAGTGTTCTGATACCAAGCTTGTTTTTTAGCATATTCAAAAAATTGTTGAATAGCATAATCTGTATATTCTACGCATTTATGGATGGGCACCTCTCCTTCTTTAAATCTGTTTTTATATTGAGCCGGAATTTTAAAAGGATCATGAGAAGTTAAAGAAAAAGCAGTAGCCATAAAAGGCTGCTTTTGTGTAGTAAGGTTTTTTCCCATGTATTGGAAAAAAGGCTCGTCCCAAATGCCCCAGATACCATCATAATCATCTTCATTATCATATTCGGTTCGTCCAAAATACTGCTGATAGCCTAGAATATTAGAAAATCCTAAAAATCCCATAGAGCCATTTGCGGCACCGTGGAAAAATGAGGTTTGGTAGCCCATACTGTCGCATACCGAAATAATAGATTGTATATCTTGTTTTGCGTACGGAGAAGAAGTGAAAGCGTATTGGAATGATGGAATTCCAGCAAGAATGGAGGACATTCCGTGTATAGACTGCCTTCCATTTGCGTAAGCGTTGGTGAAAATTAGGCTGGATTGGCTTAAAGAATCTAGAAATGGAGTATGAGATTTATATTCTTTAATGTTGTGATTGCGGTTCATGCAGCCCCAATATTCTCTGCCAAAACTCTCTAAAATAAAAATAACAATATTTGGTTTTTCTGTATTCGCAGTGCCGCCGGTATAAACTTTTACGGGCTTAATGTGGTTGTTTATATAGTTTTCTGTAACCCAATTTGGTACTTTATATTCTTTTATCTTTAAAGTTCTTAAAATAGAAAAAGGGGTGTTTAAAACAATATCTCCATGATTAGGAACTGTAACATGCCGATACGCGTCAACCATATTTATGGGTCTGGTGCTGTGGCTATAACCACCTCTTATCCCACCAACCATCAAAAAAGCAGCAAGAAGAATTCCAACAACTGAAAAAGAAAAATAAATAACAGGTTTAGATACCTTTACAGGAGTCAGTTTTATCTTTTGGTAAAGGAAAATCCACAAGGCCGCAATAAGTATAAACAGCAGCAGCACATGCCAATAGCTGGTTAAGAAGTGCCAAAATAAAGAATTGGTGTTCTCTTCGTTTTTAATGACATCTAAAGTAGCCCTGGTAGATCTCGTTTGGCTGAATCTATAATAAAGTAAATCGATAAAATTCGTGAGATAAAGAGTAAGGTTAGAGATGAAATAGACAATCATTAGCCATTTCTGGTATACAGGCCTGGTGTTTATAGTTAGGGGAACAATACTTAAAAAAATAAAAAGGCTGTTAATGTATAAAATAGCAGTAGAATCAAAAACGAAACCATGCCAACAAAGCTTAAGAAGTGATAAAATGCCATCTAATTGGACGATAGAGGTGTTAAAAGCATAAAATAAGACTCTGGCAATTTGATAAAACAGGAAGCAAAGTAGGAGTCTATATACTAAAATTAGATATTCGCTGAGTCGTAAATTAGCTGAGTACATGTTTAAATTCTATACGTACGAATTTGATATGAAAATTTTAAAGGAATTGGAGCATTCTTTTCTGAGCCATAATAATGGGGGCAGATTTAAATCCTAATCGTCTCTTTCCAGAAAGTTGTTTAGTTGCTGTGCTACAAGATGAGGCTTATTCCCAAACTCTACAAAAAATAGCGTTAGATTATATTTATACGGTTTCATTATAAAGCACAAATATAGATTATTTTTAGGTATAGAACTGGTTAATAAGTGCTGGATTAATAAAGCTTTAAGTAATTTTTGTGTTCGTGTTAATCAAACCAATCTAAAAACTTAGGTTCTGGTGTAGCGGGTGAGAATGGATTCTGTGCGTTTAATTTATCTCCATCTAAAACTGCTGTATATTTTTCTAAATAACCTAAAGCCATTTTTTTGCTGTTAAAGTTCTCAAGCGCATATTCATGGCATATTTGCGTAGAATATTGTGTTACATTTTCTATAGCTTCTACAAGTTCATGCTGTTTGTTGGAGAGAAAACCTACTTCTTGAGGAACCAATTCTGGTAATGAACCATAGGGCGTTGCAAAAACCGGGCAGCCAAAATATAGGCTTTCTATAATACATAAGCCAAAGGGCTCATGCCACCTTACAGGAAAAATTAAACCTTTTGAGCTTCTTAATAATCTGGCTTTTTCTTCTCCGCCTACCATTCCGTAAAATCTGGCTCTTGGCGTTAGCGTTAGCCTAAACCCCATTTTGAAATTCAGTCTTGTTCCGCCCAGAATTTTGATTTTTTCAGACTTTGTACCTGTAATTATATTAATAGCTCCTTTAACATTTTTTATTCGCCATGCAGCATTGCCTAAAAAGTGAAAATAATTTCTGTGCGCAAGGGTTAAAGGGCTTGGGTAGTCGCTCCAATCTAAGCCATTATGCACAAAGCAGCTTGAAGAATAGCGGTTTGCCTGGTTTTTAGAGATGAAGATAGTATTGGCATTAAACTGAAAAGACGGGCCAACATTCCCATGTACAGTTACTACATAGGGTTTTTCAACTTCATGAAGATCTGGTGGTACATAATGGAAATGAATAATATCAATATCTTTTGGAATCTGTTCGGATACTTTTATACTTTCATCTATCGGGATAATTTTAGCAAAGTCGCAAACAGAGCCTTTATTAACCAGATAGGTGATTTCATGGCCTAGTTTTGACAGTTCTTTACCTAAATACCAGATAACGCGTTCTGTCCCTCCGTAAGCGGTAACTGGTATTTTAGTTGTAATGGCTATCAGGATTTTCATTTGCCAAAAGTAGAGAATCTATTTTTGAGGCGTAGCGTATATGTTGATGGTTTTTTTAAAATTCAACATGTCTGTGTTTTGGTGAAGCTGTTCTACTTTGGCGTTAATATCAAAGTCTTCAAAATAAAAAATATCGTAACCATTTTTTTTAATGACATCGTAGAGCTCTATTTTCGCATCGTCTTTGGCTTTCCCAAAACTTTCGGCTACAATAACAGGCTTTTGCTCTTGAATAAGATCTGATATAGATTTGATGATTTCTTTATCATATCCTTCTGTGTCTATCTTAATAAAAGAGAGCTTGCTAATCCATTCGGGATAATCCTTTTCTAAAAATGCTTTTAAATTTACACCGTAAACCTTTCCCGGTTGTATAAATCTTCCATGTTCACTTTCTTTGGTGCTGGAAATGGCTCCGTTTGCAAATGAAGCCTCTGAAGAAACAAAGTAGAATTCTTCGTCTTGTGTAGAAATAGCAAAGTTCTGGGGGTGCAAAGTGTATTTGTCCTGGTTTAACGATGCGTTTTTCTGTAAGATTTTAAAAACGAAGGGATTAGGGTCAAAACCCAGAGTTATTCCCGATTTTCCACTACATATGGCCATTGGGACGGTGGTATCGCCAATATTTGCGCCAATATCAATTGCTAAATCTCCCTCTTTAATAAATTGGTTGAAAAACGCTACCATAGGCGAGTTTATAGCAATTTGAGTTACAAGAGGATTAGACCAATTGGCAAATTCAATAGAGCCATATTTCCCTAAATCAAATATCTCTACTTTGGCAGGGTATTCTTGTGTTACTCTTCTCGCCTTTTTTCTGGCTAAAGAATCCTTGATATATCTTAACATACGTTTCAGTTTCTAACAGTAAAGAGCTAAATTGGAAAGGTAAATATAAGTTATTCTTATAAATTTTATGATGCAATCGATTATTTGTCTGATAAGTTCTTTTCTGATGAGATACGATAGGCTGTAGCTGAATTATTTCGGTATAGCAATCTAAAAAAAGGAGCTGTAAATAAAGAAAGATATGCCTGCTAAAGTATTGATAATTAGGTTTTTTTGGCGGATAAACCCTGGATTTATGCAGAGGTATCTTAACCGTTACCTTAAAGGATTCTAAAAAAGCCTTTAAAAAGATAGAGCAAATGGAGGTCTAACATCCTAAATTGCTTTCGCTTTTTTACAATTTTATGGTTTGCTCATTTTCCAGAATACGCCTCAATTTCTGAATAACACCTATCAAACTTATTTTAGAGTCTTGTTTTTTTAACTGTAAATTGAAGCTTTCTTTTGCCTTTTTCAGCTTTCTCCTGTTTTGAAATGCCGCCAGATAAGCATATGCTTTATAATTCTGCAAAGTAAACATCCCCATTAAAACATCTGAAAATATAACTTGTATATGCCAAAGCAGTAAATCTAAACCGTTTAAGTGTAAGTAATGGATGTAGTATCTGTTGCGGAAATAGAGCTTTTTTACATCCCATTTATTGCTGTGGCCTTTTGTGCTTCCAGAAATTTCATGCCTGCAAATAGCATTATGTTCATAATAGCATTTCCAGCCCATGCGCCATGCTCTTATTGAAAGCTCCTGATCTTCGCCATAAAAAGGATTAAACAATTCATTAAAACCGTTTAATTCTTTCAATTTTTTATTGTCTATCAGCGCAATTGCGCCAGAGAGGTAAAATGTTGGTGTTAGCACATCCGAATTTGGAATGTAAAAGAAATTACTGGGTTTAATTTTTCGGCCCGATATTTTTGGCAAACGAGCTGCTTCGTGTATACTATCGTCATCCATTCCGATAACCCGCCCCATTACCCCAAAGGTGTCTTCTAATTCAAAATATCTGAATAAGTTGGTAAAATATTCTTTCTCCAGTTTAACGTCGGTATTCAACAAAAAAACCAGATCATTTTCTGCAATATCAATACCCCTGTTGCAAGCATGGGAAAACCCTTTATTAGGTGTTATTTTGATAAGTGTTATCCTGTCTGCGTAATTTTTCTCCAAATAACTTACAGAATCATCACTAGAACCGTCGTCTACTACTATAATTTGCGTTTCTTTTCCCAGAGACGATAAAATATGAAGATTATGCTCAAAATATTTTTCGAATAGTTCTTTGCCGTTATAGTTAGGAATAACTACTGATATACTTTTCATTGAATCTGTTTACCTTATCTTATCATAGTTTTTATACTCAAACAGTCGAAGTTCGGTTTTCTCCTCTATCCAATTTAATAATCTCCTTCTAAAAGACATTTTATTTTTAATTTTTGTAGGATCAATGGAGAACTTCCAATTAGTATTCGTAATCCGAGGCTGAATCGCTACAGGATGAGTAGAATTAAATTTCACTAATTTATCTGCATTTCCGTAATTAAAACTTTCTGCCTTGGGCAGGTTGGTTTCTATCCAGCTGTCATCATGATAAAACTTATTGAAATTTCTTACCTTGTTATTTAATCCGGCGGGCGGTTTAACCCATCCGTAATGGTAAACATAAGCGTCAATCTCTTTTACTTTTATTTTTCTATCATTAATTCTAAAGCCTTGCGCATCTCTGTAAGATGATATGTCTTTTAGATTTCTTAAAACTCTGATTTCTTTTCTGTACCATCTTCTGGAAGATGCATAATAATCATAAGAGCCATAGAAGTGGATATATTTAAATAGCAGGCCTTCTATTTCTTGATCTTGCAGGCAAGCTTCCATTTCTTTTTTTATCGTTGGGAGGTATTTCTCGTGAATCACCTCATCTCCCTGTATGTAAAAGGCCCAATCTGTATCTGCTGAAATTGCCTGGTATGCTTTGTTTGTCTCTAACGCGAAGGTTTTGCCTCCTTCTCTTACGCTGTCATCCCAAACAGTATCAATAATTTTAATTTTAGGCGAACCGATATTGTTTAGAAGTTCCAAAGTGTTGTCTTCTGAATTTCCATGGGCTACAATAAATTCATCGCACAGCGGCAAGATAGACGTGATGGCTTCAACTATCGGGTAATCGTTTATTACGGCGTTCCTGATGAAGGTAAATCCGGTTACTTTCATTATATGTGGTTTTTACCTGACATTAAACCTTGGAAGAATTTAGCACCAGTATTAGATAAAATTTATTTCTCTCAGAAGTTGTTAAATATTAAGAATTCATGATATCCTCAATCTCTTCCGCTTCCAGAGGGATATCTGCCATCAAATCGATATTTCCATTATTGGTAATCAGGATGTTATTTTCCAGCCTGATACCCAAATTTTCTTCTAATATATAAATTCCTGGTTCACAGGTTAAAATGTTTCCGGCTTCAAAAGGTTTATAGCGGTTGCCTACATCATGAACATCTAAACCCAGGTGATGCGATGTACCATGCATAAAATATTTTTTATAGGCAGGCATAGCTGGGTCTTGCCTGGCAACATCATGCTTGTCTAAAAGTCCTAACTTAATTAATTCGTGACTTACAATCTTGCCTACTTCGTCATGATATTCATTCCATACAGTTCCGCTTATCAGCATTTTTTTTGCTTCTTTCATCACATGGTGCACTGCATTATAAACATCTTTTTGTCGTTGTGTAAATTTTCCGTTTACGGGGATAGAGCGGCTTAAATCAGCATTGTAGTTGGCATATTCTGCACCGAAGTCGAAAAGTATAACATCTCCATCTTTACATACCTGGTTGTTATCATTATAATGGAGCACACACGCATTTCTGCCAGAGGCGATAATTGGGGGGTAAGCATGGCCCGTAGCCCGTTGTCTGATAAACTCATGGATAATCTCTGCCTCTATCTCGTATTCTGTTACGCCGGGTTTCACAAATTTTAAAACTCTAACAAAGGCATCTCTGGTAATCTGGCAGGCTCTTTTTATATATTCTACCTCAATAGCAGATTTTCTCGATCGTAAATCTCTTGTTATTAAAGCAGCTCTCTCATAATTATGCAGCGGGTATTTGGATTTAATATCTTCTATAAACCTAATGTCCCGATACGGCACTACGTGTGCATAGCGATCGTTTTCGTTAGTGTTAAGATATACATTTTCGGCATAATGCATTACAGCGGGGAGAATATTCCAAAAATCTTCTATCCAATAGATGTTTTGAATGCCCGAGGTTTTTTGTGCCTCGGCTTTGGTAAATTTATGCCCTTCCCAAATAGCTATGTGTTCGTTTGTCTGTCTTAAAAACAGGACTTCTCTGTATAACGGATTAGGGCAGTCAGGGAAAAGTAACAAAATTGTTTGTTCCTGATCTATTCCGCTCAGATAGAAAAGATCTGCATTTTGCTTAAAATTATAATTTTGATCTCCGCTACGAGGGAATTCATCGTTTGCGTTAAAAACAGCTAAGCTATTGCTTTTTAGTTGTTTACAGAAGTTTTTTCTGTTGTCTATAAACAATTCTGTGTTTAAAGTTTCATACTTCATAAATACGAAGTTACTAAACATTGTTGGAAATGGTTTTTTAAATAATCC
>PJUF01001372.1_pt1 | contig 12516 bp, 11 predicted proteins | sample 1512191 | NCBI WGS metagenome assembly PJUF01 (sample SAMN08177673, study PRJNA422409) | Feces metagenome, whole genome shotgun sequencing project. | isolation source: Chicken feces (3) enriched on wood chips | host: Gallus gallus | place: USA: Madison | collected 2015-01-15 | reverse complement strand
GCCATCGCAAAATCTGGAAAGGGCTACATCGCAAAAGCGGCCTAATCAGAATATTATTTGGAGAAAATTTAATTTATTATTTGGATATATACACAGTTCATTGCGAGGAACGAAGCAATCTTTCGATATGCGCAAAGATTGCTTCGTCCCTCGCAATGACGCGGAAGGAAGATTGCTTCGTCCCTCGCAATGACGAAGAGCCTAGCAATGACGGGTATACCTACCAAGTAATAATCCTATCAGTCATCCTTCCATAACCTCTCAAAAGAACCTTATCCTTAAAAATTTCCATATACCCAAAGGCATTTTCCTGCGTTTCCACCATACCTTCTAAGGTAATAAAGGGAACACCTTTGAATTGCTCATAATTACCAGGATGATGGTGACCAGAAATCACCGCCTTCACCTGAGGATATTTTAAGAATAAATTGACCAGTGTTTTACTGTTTAAGGTTTCTAAACCGTTTGCTGGCAAGAATGGATGATGGGAAAAAACAAGTACTTTCTTACCTGATTTTTTAGCCTCTTCCAACTCTTTTTGCAACCATGATATTTGCTGCTTACCAATCCCTCCATTATAAGATGGAATACTTTTTTTCCCTTCCCGGTTCAACTGATCCTTTAATGCTAAAAACTCCTTTTCACGATCACTTCCAGTCTCTACCGCATAAGAAGCCAATTCATTGGTATTAAGAAAAATAAACTTCCAACCATTTTTATCTAAAGCATAATATTCTTTAGGCATATGGAATTTCTTATACACATCCTTTTCAAAAAATTTGGGATAATCATGATTTCCCAATAAATTAAAATAAGGAGCTTGAAGATTATTTAAGGAGGAAAGAATTGGTATCAAATCTTTTGGTCCCTCATCTACCAGATCACCCAATACCACTGAAAAAACTAATTTTTCCTGATTGAGCGCCTGAATTGCCTCCTGTAATTTTGGAATGGAAGAACGATAAAATCTGGTTTTACTATCTTCCTTATCAGCATATTGAATATCAGCAATAAGTCCGATTTTGAAAGGTTGGTTTCCAACCTGCGCAAATAAATTTGCGCAGGAGAATACCAACATTGTCATTAATAGGTATTGTTTAAAATCTTTTACCATCCTGGGTTTTGATTAAGGGTTGGGTTAAGGGTTATTTCATTTAAAGGTATACAATTAAGGTAATCGCGATCTTTATTAAATCCATATCCTTTTGGCAATACGCCTACATATGGATCAATAAACCCATCAGCATCTACTTTATAATTAATTTTCTGACCTACCCATTCACTATCCTTTAACGGGTAGCCTAATGGCCTCTTATTCAGTAATAAATTGTGAGCAGCCCATCTTCTCAGATCATCAAAGCGAAATCCTTCAGCGGCCAATTCCACGGTACGCTCTCGACGTATTTCAAATAATTCATTGCTCACCGCATAACCATAATCCGCATACCTCGATTTATTCGCATCCACCTGGACTTTAAAATCAGGCATTCCTGCCCGCTTACGCAGTAAATTAATAGATTTCGAATAATCGATAGTCTGTCCTAGTTCTGCTTTTGCTTCGGCATAATTTAATAAGGCCTCCGCATATCGGAATATCACTTGTCCGGTCTCGCAACTCGAACTCCAAGAAGATCCTCCGCCAGCTTGTGGATCTTTTGGATCATTCCCTTTTTTAATCTGAAATCCTGTATTGTTCAAAGCTTCTCCTGATTTATCCAAGAAAGGTTTGTTAAACACCGATTTACCAAATCCATTGTCCCACATCACTTGTCCAGGAGTCCAGATAGTCTGCGCCAAACGAGGATCGCAATCTGTAGCCAATCTGCTCAGGTAATCATTCCCCTTAACTGTTTTTCCGATTTGGTAATAATCAAAAGGTTCCCCATTTTTACCTAAATAATGTGCAACTTGTTGGAGCGTCATCTGAATGCCGGCCGTACGGTCAGATACGTAAATCTGAAATGAATGGGAAAGGTTCTGATTAACGGAATAAGATTTCCATAGAATTACCTCTTTGTTACTAGATTGGTTGACCACGGAGAATAAATGCCCATAATCTATTTGAGGACTGTTGGTGCTGTATAATTCCATACCATATTCCGGTTTCATCAACTCTTCAGCAGCTGCCACCGCTTGTTGTAAATATTTCTCTGGGTTTGCTCCTGCAGTACCAAAATCGGTTCCCTTATGGTATTTTTGCCAGGTACCTTCATACAGGGCAACCCGAGATTTGAAAATTAATGCTGCCTGCTTTGATAAGCGGTTATTACCACCTTTAGCATCTTTCAAAGGATTTAAATATTCAATTGCTTTATCTAAATGCCAAAGGATAGAATCTACCACTTGCGTTCTTGGATCCTGGGTCTTGAATAATTCCTCTGAATCCATTTCCAAAGGTTTGCTGAACCAAGGCACATCTCCGTAATCCTTTACCTTATCAAAATAAAACCAAGCTTTGAAAAAATGAGCTTCTCCTACGAAATGTTTGTATTTCTCAAATGAATCTTCACATTTCTCATAGTTTGCAAAGAAAATATTGATATCTCGAATATTTTCCCATTTCCATTCTCCACCAGAACTCACAGGCGACCTAGTTCCTGCCCATAAGGTGCTAGGAGAACTACTGATTTGAGTATCGGACCCCCTGGTTCCATCCCAGCCAATTAGACCCATATAACTACCTACGGTATTATAAGCTGGAAAGGTACTATAGAATTGTAAAACATAATTTTCCAAATCATTACTGGTTTTCCAATATTTATCATTACTGATCTGAGTCAATGGTGGTTTATCCAAGAAATTCTTGGAACATGCCCCTAAATAGAATAAGGACATTAATAATACTATATATCTAAATGTTGATTTCATGATATGCTTTTTAAAAATAAACCTGACAATTTTAGAAAGATAAATTAAGACCACATGCCCAAATTGCCTGTGAAAACATGCCCTTTCCATTTCCATATTCACCTAAGTTGCCTGTCTCAGGGTCAAACCCAGCTGAAAGACTGCTGATGGTTAAAATATTTTCACCAGAGAAATATAAGCGGGCAGATTTCAATTTTGCTTTAGCCAAGATTTGTGGTGAAAAGGTATAACCTACCTGTGCGTTCTGAAGTCTTGCAAATGCGCCATTGGACAGGTATCTAGTCTGTACCTGTTTATTTTTATTGTCTTGGCCAGAATTACTGTATGGTCTTGGAAAATACGCCTCTGTATTAACACCTAATCCAGAATAGGTACCTCCTTCTGCATCACGATAATAATCCAAATGGTGTGGAAATAAAGAGGTCTGGTTCCATTGATTGAAACCCCAGAACAAGTTGCCTGTCAACCAAAGATCACGTTTTGCCGTTCCTTGGACAAATATCGATGCATCGAAACCACGATATTGCGCACTTAAGTTTATTCCGAAAATATAACGCGGTGTATTGTTTCCGATTACTCGTAGATCTCCATGATCATGGATAGTATTTTTTCCGTTATTGATCACACCATCACCATTCACATCAGCATACTCGACATCACCTGTTCTCCAAGGTTGTCCATTAATGAATTTCTGATAACCTGTACTATTGATTTCGTCGGCTCTGGCTTGCGATTGGATCAATCCAACAGTTTCATAACCCCAGATTTCACCTACGGTTTTGCCGACATAATCTGTAGTCAAAGTTCCAGTTGGGTTACTATATTGGGTAACGGTGTTTTTGAAATCGGAAATATTTCCAGAAATGCTATAGGATAATCCACCATCGGTTTTATCATTCCAGATCAATGACAGATCCCAACCATTAGTTTTTAATTCAGAATTGTTTTCCTGAGGTATACTTGTTCCTATTACAGCAGGTAATGCTTTAGCTGGACCTAATCGATCAAAAGTTAAGCGTTGATAGATATCGAATACCACTTGCAATCTATTATTTAAAACCGCGAAATCTAATCCTAGATTGGTAATCTGTGAAGACTCCCAAGTTAAGGCTCGATTGACTAAATTCGGTGAAGTAGTAAATGGAGGTCTTTTCCCGTTTAGAATCCATGAAAGATTGTTTTTAATGGATAACAAAGCCAGGTCTTGGTATGCCGACACGTTTTGGTTTCCTAATTTCCCCCAGGATGCACGGATTTTGAAACTATTGATGGTTTGTTGGAGTGGTTGCCAAAATGCTTCGCGTGAGACATTCCATCCTGCTGAAAATGAAGGAAAAAATCCCCATTGCTTTCCTTCTGCAAACTTCGATGTTCCATCATACCTTATATTGGATTCGAAAAGATATTTGTTGTCGTAATTATAGTTTAATCGACCAAAGAATCCTTGTGTTGACCAGTGGGTCATATTTTCATAAACCAACATTTCCCCTGTAGCCGTTGTAATGGATGGTACTTCTGCAGTTATTAGTTCCCGCTTAACGCCACTTAACCAATCATATTTACTCGCTTCTTGTTGATAGCCTGCCATAAGATTAATGTTATGTTTGTCTAATAAGCTCAACGCATAAGAGGTAAATACATTCAATGATTGATAAGTACTGTTGTCCTTATTTTTAGTGATATACGAAGGAACTGTCAATGAAATAGGAACTAAGGTTCCATCAACTTCATCTTCATAAGCCACTGAATTCAATCCTTCATAATTATTCATTCTGAAATCGATTGCATAATCCGCATCCAAAGTCCAATTTTTTGTAAATTTTAATTGGGTAGCTAAGCGCTGCACTAAATTGTTGTCCACATCCAATTGATATCCTGCTTGCATCTGGGGAACCCGAGATAATTGGGAATATTGACCATTAGGAGATTTTAAGAATACTTCAGGATGGGTCCGATAGATTTGATGGATCAACATGCCATAACCACCTTCACCATTATAAATTGGCTTATCTCTTTTGTCATTAATCATCCTGGCATTGGAGGAAACCTTCCACCAATCCTTTAATTTTACATCGATTTTGGCATTTACATTATACCGATTATAGGTATCTGAAACCATTTTCAAAAGACCTTTTTCATAAGCATGCCCAAAAGACAGGTAGTAGGAAACATCATTCCCTCCACCTCGGATAGCTATATTTTCCTGTGAACGGAATCCATTGCCATAATGAAAGTCAATCCAATCATTATTACCATTGGAATTGGTATAAGTAGACCATTTTGTTGGATTAACAGCATCAGGAACTGTTTCTGGTAATGAAGGGTCATTTATCCTAGCAATAATTCGATCTATGGTTTCCTCCGTAAATAATCGGGATACACCTTGATTATCATGCATTTCATTCATCGCCCGGACAAACGTATAAGAATCAACCATCTTTGGTTTATTGATAATTGTGGTTGGTCCTGCATTGAGAGATAGATCAATTTGTGGTTTTTGATTGTGCTGGCCAGTTTTGGTCGTCACAAGCAATACACCATAAGGTGCTCTCGCTCCATAGATAGCCGATGCTGCTGCATCTTTCAATACAGAAATAGATTCAATGGAATTTGGATCTAAGGTGCTTAAATCTCCTACAACCCCGTCAATCAAGACATATGGACTTCCTTGCCCTCTAATTTGTACGCTCGGAGCTGCCCCTGGTTCAAATCCAGCATTTCCATAGCTTATTTTCAAACCGGGTACTGTACCTGCCATAGCCTGAGCTACATTATTCGTTGGTCGATTTTGTAGACTCTTTCCCCCAACAACGTCAACTGCCCCAGTTAGGTTGACTTTCTTCTGTGTACCATAGCCCACTACAACCACCTCATTTAATGCTGCCGATTCCAGATCCAATACCACATCTATTTCTTTGGTCTCATCTGCTAATATACGTTTGGTACTATAACCAACATGGCTAAAAGAAACCGTAGATTTTATGGGTACTTCAATTAAATAGTGTCCATTTTCATTGGATGAAGTGGAAATATGTACTGCCCCTTCAACAGAAATACTGACTCCAGCCATTGGTTTTGTACTATCTGAAACCACGCCTTTTAAAGTAACCATTTCCTGTTTCTTTTCTTTAATGACAATGGTCCCATTCAATACTTGAAAATCTAAATTTTGACCTTTTAACAGCCTGTCCATTGTATGGCTTATTGACAGATTATTTACATTAATAGAAACAGACTTTTTATTTTTTATCAGATTTTCATCGTAAAAAAAACGAAGATTGGTTTGTTTGGTCACCTCCACAAAAACGTTTTCCAAATTGGTTTTACGTAAATTGAGGGTTACGTTCTGTGCCTTGCCAGAAGCAAAGACACCTATAGTAAATGCAAAGATCAATATTGCAATTAACTTCATAATGAGAAAGATTTTTAATAATCGAGCTTGCAAATAGGCATAAAAGCTCTCCTGCCTAAATGGCGAAAAAAAATTCATAACTTTGATGGATTTTAAGGTTAAATAGATTTTGTTCACAACACAGATAAACAAGACCTTAAGTTGTTACAGGGGATGTTCCAGCATCTCCTGTTTTTTTAGGTCTTTTTGAATTAGTTTGTATTACTTCATATTATTTCGGATTTAAGGTTTGTTAATGTACGTTAGTAAACCAGCAGCTTTCTTCCATTAATTTCAAATTTCCTACTCGATCCAGCTTCTAAAATTTCCAAAACTTTCGATAGGTTATTTTGTCTACTTATGGAACCTGTATACCGCATTTCATCTGCCATTTTTGTTTTATATTCAATTTCAACATCATACCAACGTCCTATTTGACCAAGGATTTCCTCAAGTGTGGCCTTTTCAAAATTTATCTCTGACCGTTTCCACGCTAATGCTAGTTGAACATCTTTAGGTTTTATTTCAATTTCGTTGGGGCTAATGCTTGCTTCCTGACCAGGTTTCAACAGCTTAACCAATTGATCGTTCGTAATTTTGACACTACCTTCAATAAGGGAGACTTTAACTTCCTTTTGATAAGTATTTACGTTGAATTCGGTTCCCAACACTTCAATTTGGGAAGAGTTCGCTTGTATCCTAAAAGGTCTATTATGCTCCTTTGCTACATCAAAATAGGCTTCTCCAGATAGGCTTACCCTACGTTCGTTTTTGGCAAATACTTTTGGAAAATCTAATTTCGTCTCCGAATTCAGCCATACCTTGGTTCCATCTTCTAAAACGATCTTGTACATTCCTGCTTTTGGGACTTCAATACTTAAATCTGCCGACTGGTTGGCTTGTATATTTGTTGCTTCATAAAATGTGGAATCTTGATGTGTAGATATTTCAGTACCATTTTTAGTTATTCTAGCAAAAGAGGAACCGGGAAGGATGTCCTTACCTTTGTACTTGGTCATGTGATCAGAAATCATGGCAAGTTGAACCTTATTTTTACTATTGTTCAAATTGATGTAAGTGCCAATTCCTAATCCACAGACGGCTAATATACTGGCAGCAATGGCTAGTCTTTTGATATAGAAAATCTTTGGATTAGAAAACAGAACTTTTTCCAATCGTTGATTCATTTCTGAAGCGAGGTTGTTGTGTTGAATGGTGTTGGATTCATCCTTTTCATCAAAAGAATAAAACCATCGAAGAACTTGCTGTTCCTCTTCTTGGGAACATTTGCCTTCTAGGTATTTTTGCAACAATTCCTTCTGTAAGTTTCTTTCTGCTTTTTCATCCATAATTATCTATATAATCCGGATGAAAGAAAGAAGTACCGAAAAAAAGTTAAATTATTTGAACATAATTCGCAATCGACTGATTGCCATAGAGATATTGTTTTTAATAGTTTGCTCTGATAAGGATAATTTGGCAGCTATATCTTTAATGGGTAAAGCTTCCTTGCGGCTCAATTCAAAGGAATTCTTCATGTTTTTTGGCATTTTTTCAATCTCATCCTTTATTAAGTCGTTCAATTCTTTGGCCATGTATTCTTCCTCTATACTATAGGTAGGTAAATCTATTTGTGAATCGTCCAACAGAACGGCTGATCTTAAAATCTTCCCCTTTTTATTGACCATATAATCAATCACTTGGTATTGGGCTGATTTGAACAGGTAAGGATAAAAGGATTCCTCAATGATGATGTGGTTTCTTCGATGCCATAAAGAAATAAATATTTCTTGGAGAATATCTTTACTGTCTTCGATATTAGATATACGTTTATTAATAAATCGAAGAAGGATATCGTGATAGAAGTTGACAATTTGAGCAAACGCTTCCCTATCATCACGTTGAATTAAACGTAATAACTCGCTTTCACTAAAATTGGACATATTCCCTCCTCAATTATTAGAAATTATTAATAAAGCACAAACATAGAATTTGGATATTAAGTTAATATTAATTCTATAATTTCTAGGAATAGAAAATAGAATTTGAATACATAGGACTTATTATATAATTTTATAAGGATTTCAATACCCGATTGAATTGCTAACTCGAGGCTTTAACGTTATTAATACTTATGAAAATATATATAATCCTCTTCTTATTACTTTCCACTAATACTTTATTTACTCAAGAATTTGCAGTGATAGATGATCCAGATGGATTTACTCGTGTTCGAAAAGAGAACAATTCGCATTCAAAAATATTGGACACATTAAAAAATGGCCATTTGGTTTTTATAATGAATCCGGAGGGAAATTGGTGGAATATAGATTATGCTTCAAATAAGGACGAATTAAAAGTAGGCTATATTTATAAAGATCTTTTTAAATTTATTTCAACTTTCGAGGAAATCCCCGTGCTGAAATAAATTTAAAATGAAATCATTTTATGCAAAGGCGATCTTGAAATAAAACTGATTGATAAAGAATTCGAAAAGGAAAACCATCTATTTGCTTACAATAAAGACTTTCCCTATCAGGTAGGTATTAAAAATTGACGGAAAAGAAGCTTGGGGTATTGATGCTAATATTCCGAATAGGGAATATAAAAGTTTCTATATTAAATATAAAAATGTGCGTTTAACATTGCCTCCAGCAGCATTGGAAAATCTTTATGAGCCAAACCTGGGCTCAACAAAGGTAAATTATGATAGAATTAAGGATATTCTTTATATTTCTACGATGAATAGCGATAGCGCTGGCGGATACTTCGTGGTTTGGAAAATTGAAAAAGGAAAGTATAAAGAGCGGTTTATTGCGTATGGCTTTTGAAAATTAGAGGTGGTTCATTGAATAACCACGTCTTTGCGAGGAGGTAAAGTCACGTCATTGCGAGGAGGAACAACCGCGTCATTGCGAGGAGGTACGACGAAGCAATCTTTCGATATGCGCGAAGATTGCTTCGTTCCTCGCAATGACGCGGAAAGAAACATTGCTTCACTCATTGATTTTAGAAAATCTTTTAAAAAGATAAGAGATCTATATCGCAGTTTTATCGGTGTCCTTGGAAAATGAATTTGATTTTCTACTGGTTTTGTAAATAAAATATTAAGCTATCAACAAATATTTTATACGTATCATTTTAAGAGCCTAAATGGTTAAATTTGAGTGTAAAAGGCTAAGAAAGTATTGTTATGGACAAAAGAAAGCAAATATTTGACATCATTAGTTTTACGGAAGACGATAGAGAATATTATCCTGCCTCTATGGGACGTCAGAATTGGATGTCAGACAACAATGTAAAACTCACGGATATTGATATCGCCTTAGGACAATCTCGTTATGGTGGGCCGGTGGTAGATTTACCTATTGGAATAGAATATCCGGAAGGACTTCGATTTGCGGCACAATTGGATTTGGCTGCATTCTCCCCTTTCGACAAAACAGGACTTTTACCAAAAAAAGGACAACTTATTTTCTTTGCTGATATAAGGAATGACATAGGTAAAGTGATTTATGCCGATATTCCTAACGAGGAATTGATCAGAGTAACCAAGGAACACGAGGAAGATTTTTTCTCTGGGGTATTAATAGACCAAATTTTTGCTGATACTGAAACGCTTGAAGAACGCTATGGTGATGCAGAAGATGAATATAAAGATGATGACGACTTTGAGGATGATGACGACGACTTTGAAGATGATTTAGACGATGAGGAAGAATTGGATGAGGAAGGGGAAATAGATGAAGAAGATGAATTCGATGATGATGATGAATTAGAGTGGAATTATTTTGCAGGTACTGAAAGATCAAAGATATTTGGAATTTATACCAACTGCCAATTACAAGAAGAAGAGATTGAGGAAATTACATTTTCAGATAAACTGGTACTCTTACAGGTTGGCGAAAATGGTTTTAATGATGAAGGTGTTTTTAGTGTTCTTATTCCAAAAGAAGATTTAAAAAACCAGAATTTCGAGAACTGTGAATTTGTATGGGCGCAGTCGTAGATATGGAAATCTCTACGTCATTGCGAGGAGGAACGACGAAGCAATCTGAACGTCATTGCGAGGAGGTACGACGAAGCAATCTACACGCATATCGAAAGATTGCTTCGTTCCTTGCAATGTCGTTCTTCTTACTGCTTAACGCCTTTAAACCTAATCTGTCCAGCTTTTTTTACATCTCCCAAGGTAGAAACCGTTAAAGAATTATCCTTTCCATAGAACAGAAACGTCCCTTTAGGATCATTTTCAGGATTCACGATATACCCATCCTCCGGAAATACATCAAAGATCTCCGCTACAGCACCGGTATTTGCGGCCGGTGTAACCTTCACCTTCCCCTCGCCTGCCGAGGTAATCGTCAAAGTCGTATTATCAAAGATCTTAATACCGGTAGCCGGGTAAACCGTCATCTCTCCAACATATGTGCCTTCCACATCGCTATTGGAAACATCATCATCTTTACTGCAGCCGGAAAAGCCAAAGGAAGGCAATGCAATAAATGCCAGGCAGAATAATTTGTTTTTCGTTCTCATGTGTTAGATGTTAGGGTCAATATTTTATTAATAAATGAAATTGTGTGATTGTCCTTGAAGCGCAATTTCCTTGCCAATAAATTTCGTAACTTTGCGGTTTCACATTCATATAATCCATCTGCTGTGTCATTAGATAAATTAAAGCTTAGCAAAAGACTTCACGCCAATATGAGCGAATTGGGCTATTTTACCGCCAAGGAATTCCAATTGAGAACTCTGTCCCGCATTATCGGTGGACATAGTATCCTCGGAATTGCACCTGAAGGAGCCGGTAAGACAACCACCTACATATTGGGGGTACTTTCGCGTGTGAAATATACTCAGGATGAAGCGCCTAAGGTTTTGATCCTGACACCGAATGAGGAAAAGATCGCCGAGATCATCGAACAATTCTATGCCATCAGCAAGAACAAGGAGCTCCATATCATGGGTCTGAAACCTTCCGGAAGCATGGAGGAAGAGATCGAAGGATTGGTGCGTGGAGTGGATATCGTAGTGGCAACACCAAATCGTGCCCGAGCGGTTTACCTGAAATTGGGGCTTAACCTTAATCGGATCCAGACCTTCATCATGGATGATGCGGAAGAGATGGTTAAACAGGGCATGGCTACCAATGTTCGCGAATTGGCACAGAGCTGTGGCAATGTGCAATACCTATGCTTCAGTACGGTTGACCATGATAAACTGCACCTGATGATCGATGAGTTCATGCCTTTCCCAACTTTGGTGGAAGTGGATGAATTATCCGCAGATGAGATCGATACCCACGACCTGATGCTCTATCAGGTTCCTAATTTCACGACCAAGATCAATCTGCTGAACAACCTGATGGCGGATGAGGAAGTGTTCGAAAAGGTGGTGGTTTTTGCCAATTCACGTCAGACAGCACAGAAACTGAAGGAAAGACTGCAGGTGAAGAAAAGTTCGGTCGTTCTTTATCAATTATATGATGAGGATAACCACCGGATCGATGATATCGAAATATTCAAACAGAATCCCGATTATCGGATCTTATTGGTCGCCAACGAGGATGGCCATGAACTGAATCTCTCGGGTATCCCTTTTATCTTCCACATCGATATTCCGGAGGATAAGGATGTTTTTGTGAAGCATGTATTGAAATCCGACTCGGAGAACGGCCAGGATGAAGCTATCGCGATTACCTTTTCTACTGATATTGAATTGCCGGAATTAAGGAAGATCGAACAGGCATTGGGCAAGAAGATTCCGGTAATGGATCTGCCGGAGGATTTATTGATCTATTCCCCATCCAATGATGGCGGAAAGCAAAAGGAAGAAGAGGATGAAACTAGAGGAGACGCCTTCCACAAAAAGAAGGAAAGCAATAGCAAGACTTATAACTATGGTAGCGGCGTAAAGGCGAAGATGAGCAAAGCGAATAAGAGAAGGTAGGGTTTAGATGATAGATGATAGATATTAGACGTTAGAACCGTCCTTTAGATTTGTATAATAATAGAAAGGGTTAATTGTTTAAGTTAGCCTTTTAGAAAGATTACCTAAAACGGTAGCGGCAAATTCTCTTTCCGTGAAGGTTTTTATTCCTAGGCAATGATCAAATCCGCTACCGTTTTTTCCCTTAGTGACCAGATAACAATTAGGGCAATACCCATTATTAAGGACTAGGATCGATGGGGTAAAAACTAGGTAATCTGTACAAAAATATAAAAAACAGATCACATGGCAAACAATCCCCACTC
>PJUF01001371.1_pt1 | contig 12517 bp, 8 predicted proteins | sample 1512191 | NCBI WGS metagenome assembly PJUF01 (sample SAMN08177673, study PRJNA422409) | Feces metagenome, whole genome shotgun sequencing project. | isolation source: Chicken feces (3) enriched on wood chips | host: Gallus gallus | place: USA: Madison | collected 2015-01-15 | reverse complement strand
CCGAGTCCGGCGGCAACTGCCTCGCCGCCGCCACCCCCGAACTCCACGCCGCCGCCCTCGAGGTCCTCGACGGCTAGCGATGCGCTCCGAACCCTGCTTCGTCTACATGCTGGCCAGCGGTATCGGGGGCACGATCTATATTGGCGTCACGAGTCGCCTCCGTCAGCGCGTCTGGGAGCATCGCAATAACGTCGTTCCAGGCTTTACGCGCACATATGGCGTCCATCGGCTTGTGTGGTTCGAGGCGCGTGACACCATCGAGCAGGCAATCCGTCGCGAAAAGCAGATGAAGGAGTGGAAACGCGCCTGGAAGATCCGCCTGATCGAGGAGCTTAACCCCAACTGGGATGACCTCTATCCGTCGCTCGGCTTCTAGCAGCTCCCCACTGTCGTCCCGGCGCAGGCCGGGACCCAGTAAGCGCTCGCCTCGCTGCGGGCTCATGGCCGCCCGCCCGGGCTACTGGGCCCCGGCCTGCGCCGGGGCGACAAGGCGGGGGGCAGCCCGGCGCCCTACCCGCTCTGTTCGGTGATGAATGCGTCGAAGGCGGCGAAGACCTGGGCGCGGATGGCGTCGGTCTCCATGAACAGCTCGTGCCGTGCCGCCGGAACGACCATGTGGCGCCCGGTGCGCATGCGCAGGCCGAGCTGCTCGGTCCACGCCGTCGAGACGACCTCGTCGCGCGCCGCCGCGAGCATCAGCACGGGCACCTTGATGGCGGCCGGGAAGGCGTCGCGCGCCGCCTCGGCCATGGCGTGCATCGCCGCGCCCGCCCAGCGGAACGTCGGCTTGCCGACGATGAGGTCGGGCCGCTCCGCCCAGGTGTCGACGGTGATCATGTAGCGCCCGAGATCGGAGGTCAGCGGGTTGCCGGGGAAGCCGCGCGTACTCGGCACCTCGTCCGCCGCGCGCCCCACCGCCATGCGCCCCAGCCCGAAGAACGAGGCGATGTCGGCGACGGCCGCCATGCCGCCAAAGCTCAGCGGCTGGCCCGGCAGCCCCACCATCGGCGCCGACAGGAACATCCTGTCGAACATCATCCTGTCGCGCGCCGCCGCGATCAGCGACACCAGCCCGCCCATCGAATGGCCGACGAGATAATAGGGCGCCGGGCAATCGGGCAGCAGGATATTGGCGTGGAAGGCCCTGAGATCGGTCCAGTAGTCGTCGAACTGGCGGACATGGCCGAGCCGCCGGTCGGGGATCAGCCGGTCCGAGCCGCCCTGCCCGCGCCAGTCGAAGGTCGCGACGCAAAAGCCGCGCTTCTGGAAATCCGCGACGGTCTCGAAATACTTCTCGATATATTCCGTGCGCCCCTGCACGAGGCAGATCGTGCCGCGCGCCGCGCCGGCCGTCTTGGGGAACGTCGCATAGCGCAGCCGGATCCTGTCGGGCGTGGTGAAATAGCCTGCATGCACGCCCTCCGGTGCCGGGTTCGTTTGCAGCACGGCGAGCCGGGGGCCTTCGGGATCGACGACAGCGTTCATGCCTCTGGCCTATCCCATGCCCCGGATGCGGAAAAGCCAGCGCCTCGGGTGAGACACTGGCTTTCCTCAGAATTGATCGCCGTGCGGGGGGCGGGTGACGGCGATACATTCGGGGTGTGCCGTTGCAGCAGACAGCGAGCACGGTGCCGCTTGTAGGCGTGGCCGCCTGAAGCGGCCGTGACGCCGCCATTCAGATTGGGTTCATGTGGCCGGAAGCGCCCCTTGAAGCGCTTCGCAGCCCACCTATCTCAATACTGTCCGCCGGCTGGTGCCGGGGATGCGGGACACTCGGGAATGAGCCTTCGCCGCGTTGCGGGAAGCTCGTGGGACACCCGCCGGATTCACGTTGCTCACTGGAGAATGTGCCATGCAGACCTATGATTTTTCCCCCTTCTACCGCTCGACCGTCGGCTTCGACCGGCTGTTCAACCGGCTTGACGGCCTCGTCGGCCAGGAAGCGAAGACCTACCCGCCCTACAATATCGAGAAGCTGGGCGAGGACGCCTATCGCGTCTCGATCGCCGTCGCCGGCTTCGCCGAGAGCGATCTCGTGATCGAGGCCAAGGAGAACGGTCTCGTCATCAAGGGCGCCAAGGCCCCCGCCGGCGAGGAGAAGTCCCGCGAGTTCCTCCATCGCGGCATCGCCGAGCGCGCCTTCGAACTCCGTTTCCAGCTTGCCGAATATGTGGAAGTGAGCGGCGCCGCCCTCGAGAACGGCCTGCTCCACATCGAGCTGAAGCGCGAGCTGCCCGAGAGCAAAAAGCCCCGCACCATCGCCATCAACGGCACGGCGCCCAAGGCCATCGAAACCTCGGTCAACTAGGTCCGGTCGCGAACGGCCTGCTCCGGCAGGCGTCTTTCGCCTGACCCGGAGCCGGCGACCCGAAGACGAAGGCGTGGACCCACCCGGCCCACGCCTTTTGCCGCACCTCGGAACCCGAACCTCCGAGCGCGGTTATTCCTCAGGTTTCATTGTTTTCATTGAAGAGGCCCGCCATGCTGAAGAAGAACCCCGACATCGGTCTCAAATCCAACACCAAGACCGAGATCGTCGCCCTGCTGAATGCCCGCCTCGCCGAGGCCGTCGACCTGGCGCTCGTCACCAAGCAGGCGCACTGGAACCTCAAGGGCCCCACCTTCATCGCCGTGCACGAGTTGCTCGACCTCGTCCGCGCCGATCTCGACGAGCATGTCGACATCGTCGCCGAGCGTATCGCCCAGCTCGACGGCATTGCGCTGGGCACGGTCCAGACCGTCGGCGACGCCACCCCGCTGCCCGCCTATCCCACCGACATCCGCAAGGTCGAGGACCATCTCGCCGCCCTTGTCGCCCGCTTCGCCGCCGCCGCCAAGGCCGTCCGCGAGAGCATCGACAAGGCGGACGACGCCGGCGATGCCGGCACCGCGGACATCCTCACCGCCTATTCCCGCACCCTCGACAAGAACCTGTGGTTCCTCAAGAGCCACCTGGAGTAACGCGCGCCGGCGCGCGTTTCGCCGCCTCTCCGCGCTGCCAAAAAAATGGCCTCGGGCGCTTGCCCTGCTTCCGGACTTGTGACAATCTAGCCGGATAGGACAGCTTTGCTGTCTTAAAAAAGACGCGGACGACCGGTCTCCCCGGACATGTCTGCACGCTGGACCGGCTGGCCCGCTTATCGAAAGCGGAAACGGGAGGCGGGGCACGACGCCCGAAACGAGCGGCCATTTGGATGCAGCGCCGCTCTCTGTTGAACGATGATGGTGCTCGAAAGAGCCGCACTCGGCACGCTCTCCGGTTTCCGGACACATCGTGCAGTAAGACAGATGGAGCGTGGACCCATGACCGAGACCGAACCGATAAAACGACCCTCCGGGATCACCTCGAAAGGAACGCAGTGCCGGTGCGCCGGCCTATGACATAACGACTCTGAAGGACATTGCTGATGGCACAGTCACGGAACGCCGCCCCTCCCGCCTCGGACCCCGCCATCCGCAAGACGACCCGCCCCGAGGCATTCGGCCTGTTCGACCCCGCCCGCGAGCATGATGCCTGCGGCGTCGGCTTCATCGTCGACCTCAAGAACCGGCCCCAGCATTCCATCGTCGCACGCGGCCTCGCCCTGCTCGAGAACCTCGAGCACCGGGGCGCCGTGGGCGCCGACCCGCTGATGGGCGACGGCGCCGGCATGCTGGTGCAGATCCCCCACGCCTTCTTCGTCAGGGAGATGGCCCGCCAGGGCGTCGCCCTGCCCGCGCCCGGCGCCTATGCCGTCGCCTTCATCTTCATGCCGCAGGACGCCGAGCTGCGCGGCAAGATCGAGAAGGTCGTCGAGAAGGTGATCGAGGACGAGGGCCAGGTCGTGCTGGGCTGGCGCGACGTGCCGCACGACAACGCGTCCCTGTCCAAGGCGCCCGAGATCGCCGCCACCGAGCCCTGCCATCGCCAGGTCGTCATCGGCCGCGGCCCGGCCATCGCCGACGAGGAGGCGTTCGAGCGCAAGCTCTACATCATCCGCAAGGTCTGCTCGGCCAAGATCTACTCGGCCTATGAGGGCCAGCCCAACGACTTCTACATCGTGTCGATGAGCTGCCGCACGCTGGTCTACAAGGGCATGTTCCTCGCCGCCCAGCTCGGCGCCTACTACACCGATCTGCACGATCCCGACTTCGCCTCGGCCCTGGCGCTCGTGCACCAGCGCTTCTCGACCAACACCTTCCCCAGCTGGCGCCTCGCGCACCCCTACCGCTTCGTCTGCCACAATGGCGAGATCAACACCGTGCGCGGCAACGTCAACTGGATGGCGGCGCGCCAAGCCTCGGTGTCGTCCGAGCTGTTCGGCGCCGATATCCAGAAGCTGTGGCCGATCTCCTACCCCGACCAGTCGGACACGGCCTGCTTCGACAACGCCCTCGAATTCCTCATGCGCGGCGGCTATTCGCTGCCGCATGCGGCGATGATGCTCATCCCCGAGGCGTGGGCCGGCAACCCGCTGATGGGCGAGGACCGGCGCGCCTTCTACGAATATCACGCCGCGCTGATGGAGCCCTGGGACGGCCCCGCCGCCATGTGCTTTTCGGACGGCGTCCATATCGGGGCGACGCTCGATCGCAACGGGCTGCGCCCGGCGCGCTACATCGTCACCGACGACGACGAGGTCATCATGTCGTCCGAGACGGGCGTGCTGCCCATCCCGCCCGAAAAGATCGTGCGCAAGTGGCGCCTGCAGCCGGGCAAGATGCTGCTCATCGACCTGCGCAAGGGCGCCATCGTCTCCGACGAGGACATCAAGGCCGAGCTCGCCGCGGCGCATCCCTACCGGCAGTGGCTGGCCCGCACCCAGATCCAGCTCGAGGACCTGCCCGAGGTGCCGCCGCAGGCACCCCGCAACGACGTTCCGCTGCTCGATCGCCAGCAGGCCTTCGGCTACACCGAGGAAGACCTGAAGTTCCTGCTGACGCCCATGGCGGCGACCGGCCAGGAAGGCGTCGGCTCGATGGGCACCGACACGCCGATCTCGGCGCTGTCGGACAAGTCCAAGCTGCTCTACACCTATTTCAAGCAGAACTTCGCGCAGGTCACCAACCCGCCGATCGACTCGATCCGCGAGGAGCTGGTGATGAGCCTCGTCAGCTTCATCGGCCCGCGCCCCAACATCCTCGATCTCGAGGGCCATGGCGTGCGCAAGCGCCTCGAGGTGCACCAGCCGATCCTCACCAACCCCGATCTCGAAAAGATCCGCGCCATCGGCGCCATGCAGGACAATCCGTTCCGCTCCAAGACGCTCGACATCACCTGGCCGGCGGCCGAAGGCCCCGAGGGCCTCGAGGCCGCGCTCGAACGGCTCTTTTCGGATGCCGAGATGGCCGTCCATTCGGGCGACAACATCATCATCCTGTCCGACCGGCTGGTCGGCCCCGACCGCATTCCGATCCCGGCGCTGCTGGCGACGGCCGGCGTGCATCATCACCTCATCCGCAAGGGGCTGCGCACCTCGGTCGGGCTCGTGGTCGAGACCGGCGAGGCGCGCGAGATCCATCACTTCTGTGCGCTGGCCGGCTACGGCGCCGAGGCGATCAACCCCTGGCTCGCCTTCGAGACGCTGCTCGCCATGAAGCCCGACCTGCCCGAGGAGGTGGACGAGGACGAGATCGTCCATCGCTACATAAAGGCGATCGGCAAGGGCATCCTCAAGGTCACCGCCAAGATGGGCATCTCGACCTACCAGTCCTATTGCGGTGCCCAGATCTTCGACGCGGTGGGGCTGAGTTCGGATTTCGTCCAGCGCTACTTCACCGGCACCGCCACCACCATCGAAGGCGTCGACCTCGCCGGCATCGCCGCCGAGACGGTGCGCCGCCACCAGGACGCTTTCGGCGACTCCCCCGTGCTCGAAGACGCGCTCGATGTCGGCGGCGACTACGCCTTCCGCTTCCGCGGCGAGGCGCATGTGTGGCGCTCCGAGACCGTCTCCAACCTGCAGCACGCGGCGCGCGGCAACGCCCGCGACAAGTACCGCGAATTCGCGCGGCTGGTGAACGAGGTCGAGGACCGCTACGTCACCATCCGCTCGCTGTTCAACCTGAAGACCGCCGAGCAGGACGGCCGCAGCGCCGTGCCGCTCGAAGAGGTCGAGCCGGCCGCCGAGATCGTCAGGCGCTTTTCGACCGGCGCCATGTCCTATGGCTCGATCAGCCGCGAGGCGCACACGACCCTCGCCATCGCCATGAACAGGATCGGCGGCAAGTCGAACACCGGCGAAGGCGGCGAGGAAGTCGACCGCTTCACGCCGCTGCCCAACGGCGATTCCATGCGCTCGGCCATCAAGCAGGTGGCCTCGGGCCGCTTCGGCGTCACCGCCGAATACCTCGTCAACGCCGACATGATGCAGATCAAGATGGCCCAGGGCGCCAAGCCCGGCGAAGGCGGCCAGCTGCCCGGCCACAAGGTCGATGCGGTGATCGCCCGGGTGCGCCACTCGACGCCGGGCGTCGGCCTCATCTCGCCGCCGCCGCACCACGACATCTACTCCATCGAGGATCTCGCCCAGCTCATCTTCGATCTGAAGAACGTCAATCCGCACGGCCTCGTCTCGGTGAAGCTCGTCTCCGAGGTCGGCGTCGGCACGGTGGCCGCCGGCGTCGCCAAGGCGCGCGCCGACCATGTGACCATCTCGGGCTATGAGGGCGGCACCGGCGCGGCGCCGCTGACCTCGCTCAAGCACGCCGGCTCGCCCTGGGAGATCGGCCTCGCCGAGACCCACCAGACGCTCGTCGCCAACAAGCTGCGCGGCCGCATCGCGGTGCAGGTCGATGGCGGCATCCGCACCGGCCGCGACGTGGTGATCGGCGCCCTGCTCGGGGCCGACGAGTTCGGCATGGCGACGGCCCCGCTCATCGCGGCGGGCTGCGTCATGATGCGCAAGTGCCATCTCAACACCTGCCCCGTCGGCATCGCCACGCAGGACCCCGTGCTGCGCGCCCGCTTCACCGGCAAGCCCGAGCACGTCATCAACTATCTCTTCTTCATCGCCGAGGAGGTGCGCGAGCTGATGGCCGCGCTCGGCTACCGGCACTTCGACGAGATGGTCGGGCAGATGCACATGCTCGACAAGACCGAGGCGATCGATCACTGGAAGGCGCGCGGCCTCGATTTCTCGCGGCTCTTCCACGAGCCGCCCAGCGTCGAGGGCGTCGCCATCCGCCATTGCGAGTCCCAGAACCACCCCATCGCCGACGTGCTCGACCGCCGCCTGATCGCCGAGGCGAAGCCGGCGCTCGAGGCCGGCACACCCGTGCAGATCGCCACCGGCATCCGCAGCGTCGACCGCTCGGTCGGCGCCATGCTGAGCGGCGAGGTCGCCCGGCGCTACGGCCATGCCGGCCTGCCCGAGGACACCATCGCCATCTCGCTCACCGGCACCGCCGGCCAGGCCTTCGGCGCCTTCCTCGCGCGCGGCGTCTCCATCGACCTCGTGGGCGAGGCCAACGACTATGTCGGCAAGGGCCTCAGCGGCGGCCGCCTCGTCGTGCGCCCCTCCGAAAGGTCGGCGGCCCGGCCGGAGGACTCGATCGTCATCGGCAACACCGCGCTCTACGGCGCCATCGAGGGCGAGTGCTATTTCCGCGGCATCGCCGGCGAGCGCTTCGCCGTGCGCAACTCGGGCGCTATCGCTGTCGTCGAGGGCACCGGCGACCATGGCTGCGAATACATGACCGGCGGCGTGGTCGTCGTGCTGGGCCGCACCGGGCGCAACTTCGCGGCCGGCATGTCGGGCGGCATCGCCTATGTGCTCGACACCGACGGCAGCTTCGAGAGCCGCTGCAACATGTCGCTGGTCCAGCTCGAGCCCGTGGTCGAGGAGGAGATGCTCGCCGCGCGCGACTTCGGCCATGCCGGCGACATCGAGACCAAGGGGCTGGTCGAGATCATGTCCAATCTCGGCAATGGCGATGCCGAGCGGCTGCGCCAGCTCATCCTCAGGCACAGGACCTTCACGGGCTCCACGGTGGCCGCCGACATCCTCGCCAACTGGAGCACGGCCCTGCCCCGGTTCAGGAAGGTCATGCCGGTCGAATATCGCCGGGCGCTTGCCGAGCTCGAACGCGAACAGACCCGGCCCCAGGTCGCGGCGGAGTAGGACGAATGGCCAAGATCACAGGCTTCCTCGAGATCGACAAGGACGACCGCACCTATCGGCCGGTCGCCGAACGGCTCAAGAGCTATGACGAGTTCGTCGTGCCGCTTGGCGACAAGGGCACGCGCGACCAGGCGGCGCGCTGCATGGATTGCGGCGTGCCCTATTGCCACACCGGCTGCCCGGTCAACAACCAGATCCCCGACTGGAACGACCTCGTCTATCGCGGCGACTGGCTGAAGGCGCTGCGCAATCTGCACTCGACCAACAACTTCCCCGAGTTCACCGGCCGCATCTGCCCCGCCCCCTGCGAGGCGGCCTGCACGCTCAACATCATCGACTCTCCCGTCTCCATCAAGACGATCGAATGCGCCATCGTCGACAAGGGCTGGGAGAATGGCTGGATCGGCCCGGAGATCAACCCGGTGCGGACCGGCCGCAGAGTGGCCGTCATCGGCTCCGGCCCCTCGGGCCTCGCCTGCGCGCAGCAGCTCGCCCGCGCCGGCCACGACGTGCATCTCTACGAAAAGAACAGCAAGGCCGGCGGCCTGATGCGCTACGGCATCCCCGACTTCAAGATGGAGAAGCGCCACATCGACCGGCGCGTCGCGCAGATGGAGGCCGAAGGCGTCACCTTCCACTACGGCGTCCATGTCGGGCACGACATCGCCATCGACGACCTCGCCGCCCGATATGACGCCGTCGCCCTCGCCGGCGGCGCCGAAAAGCCCCGCGACCTGCCCATTCCGGGCCGCGAGCTCGACGGCATCCATTTCGCCATGGAGTTCCTGCCGCAGCAGAACCGCCGGGTCGCCGACGAGCCGCTGGACAATGTCCGCCCCATCCTCGCCGGCGGCAAGCACGTCGTCGTCATCGGCGGCGGCGACACGGGGTCCGACTGCATCGGCACGTCGAACCGCCAGGGCGCCCTCTCGGTCACGCAGATCGAGATCATGCCGGCGCCGCCCGAAAAGGAGAACAAGGCGCTGACCTGGCCGCTCTGGCCGATGAAGATGCGCACCTCCTCGAGCCAGGAAGAGGGCGTCGTCCGCGATTTCGCCGTGGCGACGGTGCGCTTCGAAGGCGAGAACGGCGTGGTCAAGAAGCTCGTCTGCGCCCGCGCCGACGACAGGTTCCAGCCCATCCCCGGAACGGAGTTCGAGCTCGCGGCCGATCTCGTGCTGCTCGCCATGGGCTTTCTCGGCCCGGTGCAGGAGGGCATGGTCAAGGCCCTCGATCTCGAGCTCGACCGGCGCGGCAATGTCCTCGCCGACACGCTCAAGTACCAGACGAGCCGCGAGAAAATCTTCGCCTGCGGCGACATGCGGCGCGGCCAGTCGCTGGTCGTGTGGGCCATCCGCGAGGGCCGCCAGTGCGCCCGCGCCATCGATCTCGCGCTGATGGGGGCGACGGCGCTGCCGCGCTGAGGGCAGGTCCTGGCTGCGAGCGTCGGGACGAGCGGCCTTCTCCCCTTGCGGGAGAAGGTGCCCGAAGGGCGGAGCTCACCTCACCGCCGCGACCGGCGTTCCCGCCGCCTCCTCGGCCGTGGGCGCCTTGCCCACGCCGAACGCATCGACGCGCCCCTGCGGCGCCTCGAGCATCATCGTCATGTCGAACGCCTCGTCGGCCGGCACCGGCTCGGTCGCGCTGCTGACGAGATCGGTGGCCCGCCGCGGCACGCTCGTCAGCGGGATGACGGCGCCGGCCACCTCGAGCAGCCGGATCTGGCCCAGCCCCTGATAGGGCGGCCGCACCATGAGCCCGGCATCGGTGCCGGCCAGCGCATCCGCCACCTCGATGCCGACGCCGCCGCTGCCGCGATAGAACAGCTTGATCGACTGGCTGAGATAGAAGGCCAGCTTGTCGGCGCCCGCGGCGCTGAAATGGATGCCGTCATCCTTGCGCATGCGCACCCGGCTGCCGTTGAGATCGGGACCCGACGACGAATATTTGCCGTCCTCGCCCACGAAGCGGTCGTAGATGTCGACGAACTCGCCGCCGCCGCCGAACACGGCGAGCCGCTGGATCGAGCTGATCTGGCCCATGGCGTTCGAATAGTCGGCCTTCGACATGGGCGGCAGCCCCACCCAGATGATCGGCTTGTTGGCGCCGCGGATCGCGGTCACGAAGCTCGCGATCCGTGCCTTGTAGAGCGCCGTCCATTCATCGGTCAGCGACTTGTACGACGCCCCGTCGACGCTCAGCGTCTGGCGGTCGTTGATGCCGATGATCATGACCGCGATGTCGAAGCTGTCGGCCGCCACCTGCTCGAGCGCCGTCTTGTTCCAGTCGAAGAAGTCGGACCGCACGAAGCCCGACGAGCCCACGCCCTGGTTGATGACGACGAGGTTGGGGTCTTCCGCGTAGAGCCGTTCCAGCGCCTTGGCGAGATCGACCGCCATGGAATCGCCGAACACGGCGAGCCGCGTCGCGGTCTCGGCCTTTTCGACCTTGGGCTTTTCGGGCACCGGCGGCAGCGCCGCCTTCTTGGGCTTTGCGACGACCGGCGCCTCGATGACCGGCGCCGGCTGCTCCTCGGGGCCGCCGAACAGGAGATCCATCAGCGTGCGCCGCTTCTTGACGGGCTGCTCCTGCGCCACCGCCTGCGAAACGACGAGCGACGGCGCCACTTCGCCGAAAGCGAAGAATGCCAGGAGCACGACGAGAATGGCGCGGCGGAGCATCATGGGGCCAGTCTACTGCACCGCGGCCAGCGCTTCAAAACTCTTGCGCGTGATGAACCCGTCGGCCACCTCGCCGCGACCGGCCTGGAAGCGGGCATAGGCCGCCTGCGTCACCGGCCCGATGCGCCCGTCGACGTCGCCGTCATAGAGCCCGAGTTGCCTGAGGCCGGCCTGGATCGCCTTGCGCTGCGCGAGGTCGGGGAACTTCGTCGCCCGTGGCCAGTCCGTGGCGAAGTCGCCGCTGCCTTTCAGCCGGTCGGCCAGATGCGCCACCGACAGCGCGTAGCTGTCGGAGAAATTGTAGCCCTTGAGCACGAGGTAATTGCCGGTCATCAGGAATTTCGGTCCGTCCTTGCCTGCCGGCACATAGAGGAACACCGGCACGCCGGGGTCGGCGAACTGCCGCCCCATGACGCGGCTCACCCCGCGCTCGGCGAAGAACGAGACGGGCCGCAACTGCTCGCGGTCGGCGAGGAGATAGTCGAACCCCGCCGGCACCTCGACCTCGAAGCCCCAGTCGACGCCGGGGCGATACCCCAGGTCGCGCAGGAACTTCGCGCTCGTCGCCAGCGCGTCGGCGAGCGAATTGTGCAGGTCGACCCGCCCGTCGCCGTCGCCGTCGCTGCCATGCGCGATCACATTGCTGGGGTTGACCTGCAAATGCCCGATGGCGCCCGCCCAGGAGCCGACGAGATGGGTGGCATCGAGCGGCCCGCGCTGGACGAGCAGCAGCGCGGCGATGAAGTCGACCTCGTCGAGCCGCAGCCGCCCGCGCTTGTGGAACACGAGCGTCGCCAGCGAGCGCACGATGGGCTTGATCAGCTTCGCATTGCCCAGCACCGCCCCATAGTCGGTCTCGACGCCCCAGATCGCCGCGAGGATATAGGGGTCGACGCCGGTACGCTCGCCCACCGCCGCGAACAGGGCGCGGTTGCGCTCGAGCGCTGCCCGGCCCCGCGCCACCCTGTCGGCGGTGACGCGCCGGTCGAGATAATCCCACATCGTGGTGGTGAATTCGGGTTGCGCCTCGACGAGGTCGGGAATGGCCGGGTCGGGCGTCAGCCCCGCCGTCGCCTGCCGGTACACCTGCCGGCTGACCCCCGCTTCCACCGCCTTGATCTCGAAGCCGCGCAGGAATTCGGCAAAGCTCTCGGCCCGTGCCGTACCGGTGAACGCGGCCAGCACCACGACAATGAGAACTCTCAGCATGACCGGGCCTCGCAATGACAGCCCTCGACAACGCGCTCTCAGCATGGCCGGGCCTCGCAATGGTGGCCTTCTCCCCTTGCGGGAGAAGGTGCCCGAAGGGCGGATGAGGGGTGGGCAACGCAAGCCGGCGGGTGAGGCCCACTCCTCATCCGTCTGCTCTGCAGCCACCTTCTCCCGCAAGGGGAGAAGGAAAACACGGCGCCATCAGGGCAGAGCTCAGCGATTCCGCGTCGTCAGGTACCGCTCCCACGCGAGCGCCGTGTCGACGATCTCGCGCAGATCGTCATGCGCCGGCACCCAGCCCAGCACCTTGCGGACCTTCTCGCCGGTCGCGGTGATCGAGGCCGGGTCGCCCGCCCGGCGCGGCCCCTCGTCCACCCTGAAGTCCACCCCCGACACCGCCTTCACCATGTCGATCACCTCGCGCACCGAATAGCCCTGCCCGTAGGCGCAGTTGAGCGTGAGGCTGTCGCCACCGCCGCGCAGATGGCCGAGCAGCAGCGCATGCGCCTCGATCAGGTCGGT
>PJUF01001369.1_pt1 | contig 12547 bp, 11 predicted proteins | sample 1512191 | NCBI WGS metagenome assembly PJUF01 (sample SAMN08177673, study PRJNA422409) | Feces metagenome, whole genome shotgun sequencing project. | isolation source: Chicken feces (3) enriched on wood chips | host: Gallus gallus | place: USA: Madison | collected 2015-01-15 | reverse complement strand
ATATCGTCGAGCGACCTCGCTGCGTTCAACGCGCCGAGTACGCGCGCGATCCGCTCGAGCATCTCCGGCGGCAGCTTGCTGCGGTCCCCGCCTTCGAAAAAGCGCCGAAGCCCCTTGTGCCGGAAACTGACGATCATCGCTCGCTTGTAAAACGTCAATTGACATTTGTCAATCGGGCGCTTCCCTTCGGCCCCCTCGCTTGGTACACCGCGCCTCCGGAAGACAAGCGAGTGGCAGGATGAGTAGCTGGACCCCCGAGAGCTGGCGGCAGAAGCCGATTTTGCAGGTGCCGGTCTATCCGGATCCCGACAAGGTGACGGCGGTCGAGGCGCAGCTCGCGAAGTTCCCGCCGCTGGTGTTCGCCGGTGAGGCGCGCGAGCTCAAGGCCCAGCTTGCCGACGTGGCGCGGGGCGAGGCCTTCCTGCTGCAGGGCGGCGACTGCGCCGAGAGCTTTGCCGAGCACGGCGCCGACCATATCCGCGACTTTTTCCGCGTCTTCCTGCAGATGGCGATCATCCTGACGCATGGCGCCAGCAAGCCAGTGGTCAAGGTGGGGCGCATCGCCGGCCAGTTCGCCAAGCCGCGCTCGTCGGACACCGAGACCGTCGGCGACGTCACGCTGCCGAGCTATCGCGGCGACATCATCAACGACATCGGCTTCACCGAGGCGGCGCGCATACCCGACCCCGAACGGTTGCTGCTCGCCTACCGCCAGTCGGCGGCCACGCTCAACCTGCTGCGCGCCTTTGCCACCGGCGGCTACGCCAATCTGAGCCGCGTCCACGAATGGACTGTCGGCTTCATGCGCGGTTCAACCGCGTTCCCGCGCTTCGAGGAACTGGCCAACAAGATCGTCGACGCCATCGCCTTCATGCAGGCGCTGGGCCTCACGCCCGAGAATACCCCGGCGCTGCGCGAAACGAAGTTCTACACCAGCCACGAGGCGCTGCTGCTCGGCTACGAGCAGGCGCTCACCCGGCGCGATTCCATCACCAATGACTGGTACGCCACCAGCGGCCACATGCTGTGGATCGGTGACAGGACGCGCCAGCCGCAGGGCGCGCATGTCGAGTATTTCTCCGGCATCCACAACCCCATCGGCATCAAGTGCGGCCCGAGCCTGGCCGCCGACGATCTGCTGCGGCTGCTCGACCGGCTGAACCCGGCCGACGAGGCGGGCCGCATAACGCTGATCTGCCGCTTCGGCTCGGACAAGGTGCACGAGCACCTGCCGCGCCTGATCGAGACGGTGAAGCGCGCCGGGCGCACCGTCGTGTGGTGCAGCGATCCGATGCATGGCAACACGGTAAAGGCGACGAATGGCTACAAGACGCGCCCCTTCGACAGGGTGCTGGGCGAGGTGCATTCGTTCTTCACCATCCATCGCGAAATGGGCACCTATGCCGGCGGCATCCACATAGAGATGACCGGGGACGACGTCACCGAGTGCGTGGGCGGAGGCGTTGCCGCGGTGACCGAAGCCAGCCTCAAGGATCGCTACCACACCTATTGCGATCCGCGCCTCAACGCCTCGCAGTCACTGGAGCTGGCTTTCCTCGTTGCCGAGGAAATCCGCATGCAGCGCCCGGAACGCACGGCCCAGGTGGTGGCGGTCTAGCGTGGTCGACAGACTTCGTATCGCGCTCGCGCAGCTCAACCCGACGGTCGGGGCGCTCGAGGCCAATCTCGGCCTCGCGCGCGAGGCGCTGCAGCGGGCGGAGGCGACGAAGGCCGACATCCTGCTGCTCTCCGAGCTGTTCCTCACCGGCTATTTCCCCGAAGATCTGTTCTTCAAGCCGCGCTTCCTCGAGGACGCGATGCATGCCGCCGGCGAGCTGGTGCGCGCGACGAAGGGCAGTTCGGTCAGCCTGCTGCTGCCGACGATCTGGCGCGAGGGCGCGACCCTCTACAACGCGGTCGTGCTCGCCGAGGACGGCAAGGTCATGGCCCGGCGGCTCAAGCACGAGCTGCCCAATGACGACGTTTTCTACGAGACGCGCTATTTCAGGGCCGGCCCGCTCCCCGAGCCGGTCGAGATCAGGGGCGTCACGATCGGCGTGCCGATCTGCGAGGACATCTGGCACCCGCGCGTATGCGAGTATCTCGTGCGCCAGGGCGCCGAGCTGCTGCTGTGCCCCAACGGCTCGCCCTACTGGACGAACAAGCAGCATATCCGCAAGGAGCTGGTGCGCGCCCGCACGCACGAGGACAACGTGCCGTTGCTTTACCTGAACCAGGTCGGCGGGCAGGACGAGCTCGTCTTCGACGGTGCCTCTTTCGGCATGGAGCCGGGCAGTCGCCTGGTGTTCCAGGCCAAAAGCTTCGAGAGCGACTTCATCGTCACCGACTGGCAGCGCACCCGCAGTGGCTGGCGCTGCGCGACGGGCGAGGTCGTGCCGCTCGCCTCGGTCGAGGAGGCGCCGTGGCAGGCCATGCTGCGCGGCCTGCGCGACTATGTACGCAAGAACGGCTTCGCGCAGGTCGTGCTCGGCCTTTCGGGGGGTATCGACAGCGCCATCGTCGCCGCCATCGCGGCCGACGCCCTCGGCCCCGAGAACGTGCACTGCGTCATGCTGCCCTATCGCTACACGACCGAAGACAGCCTGCGCGATGCCCGGGCCTGCGCCGAGCGCCTCGGCGTGCGCTACGACGTGATGCCCGTGGGGGCGCCGGTGGACGAGGCGCTGCGCGAGCTGCAGCCCGTCTTCGGCAACGCGCCGGTCGACATCACCGAGGAGAACATCCAGTCGCGCATGCGCGGCCTGATGCTGATGGCGATCTCCAACAAGTCCGGCGCCATGCTGCTGACCACCGGCAACAAGTCGGAGCTCGCCGTCGGCTACGCCACGATCTATGGCGACATGAATGGCGGCTTCAACCCCATCAAGGACCTGTTCAAGATGGAGGTCTACGCGCTTGCCGCCTGGCGCAACGCGCATGTCCCCGAGGGCTCGCTCTGTCCGCGCGGCGACGTCATCCCGCGCGCCATCATCGACAAGGTGCCGAGCGCCGAACTTCGTCCCGACCAGACCGACCAGGATTCGCTCCCGCCCTATCCGATCCTCGACGAGGTGCTGCTGGGGCTGGTGGAGGACGAGTTGTCCGTCGCCGAGATCGTCGCGAAAGGGCAGGGCCGCTTCGACCGCGCGCTGGTGGAGCGCGTCGAGCGGCTGCTGCTGATCGCCGAATACAAGCGCCGGCAGGCGGCGCCGGGCGTCAAGCTGACGAAGAAGGCTTTCGGCACCGGCCGCAAATATCCCATCACCAACGGCTATCGCGACCGGAGCGCCGCCGCGCCGGACGCGGTGCGCGGGGAGGCATCGTGACGACGGTCCGCTACGCGCCGTCGCCCACCGGGCGGCTGCATCTGGGCAATGCCCGTCCGGCGCTGCTCAACTGGCTGTTCGCGCTGCGGACCGGCGGCACCTATGTGCTGCGCCTCGACGACACCGATCGCGAGCGTTCGACCGAGGCCTTTGCCCGCGGCATCACGGACGACCTCGGCTGGCTCGGCATCGCCCCGCATCGCCAGGTGCGCCAGTCGGATAGAACGGCGCTGTACGATGCGGCGCGCGACCGGCTGATCGCGGCGGGCCGGCTCTATCCCGCCTACGAGACCGAGGAGGAGCTGGAGATCAAGCGCGGCCGCGCCCGCCTGCGCGGCCAGCCGCCCATCTACGACCGTGCCGCGCTGGCGCTGACCGAGGCGGAGCGGCGCGCCTACGAGGCCGCCGGGCGCACCCCGCACTGGCGCTTCCGCCTCGACGGCCGCCCCGTGCGCTTCGACGATCTCATCAAGGGGCCGCAGACGGTCAACACCGCCTCGATGTCCGATCCGGTGCTGATCCGCGCCGACGGCTCCTACCTCTACACGCTGCCCTCCGTCGTCGACGACATCGACCTTGCCGTCACCCACGTCATCCGCGGCGAGGACCACGTCTCCAACACCGGCACGCAGATCGAGATTTTCGAGGCGCTGGGCGGCGCCGTGCCGGCCTTCGCCCATCACAACCTGTTGACCGGCGCCGCAGGCGAGGGGCTCTCCAAGCGCCTCGGTTCGCTGTCGCTGACCGATTTGCGCGAGGCCGGTTTCGAGCCGCTGGCGGTGGCGCTGGCCGCCGTGCTCACCGGTACCAGCCTGCCCGTCGAGCCCTATCCGGACCTCGCGGCGTTGGCCGCGCGGCTGGAGTTGTCGATGATCTCGCATGGCCCCGCGCGCTTCGACATGGCCGAGATCGAAAGCCTCAATGCCCGGCTGCTCCACGCCATGCCCTACGAGCAGGCGCAGCCGCGGTTGCCGCGGGCCGTCGGCGGCGCCGCGTGGGAGATCCTGCGGGCCAATCTGACTAGGTTTTCCGACATCGAGCCCTGGGCCGAGGTGCTGGCCGGCGAGGCGGCGCGCCCGCATCAGGAGACGGAGCGGCCGTTCCTCACCGAGGCGCTGGAGCTGCTGCCTCCCGAGCCCTGGGACGAAACCACCTGGGCGCAGTGGACCGAGGCGCTGAAGCACAGGACGGGGCGCAAGGGCCGCTCGCTGTTCCATCCGCTGCGGCTGGCGCTGACCGGCCGCGAGGATGGCCCCGAGCTCAAGTCCCTGTTGCCCCTGTTGGGGCGTAAGGTGTGTCGGGACCGACTATCCTGACGCGCCTGTCGCCGAACATGACGATGCGCCCCGGCGCGTTGGACGCCTGCTGCACCACCACGGGCCTCGGTTCCTCGCCCGGTGCGGCGGGGCGCGGTCGCGGCAGCGGCACCTCGATATGGCTGATGGCGGCGACCTCCGTCACGCTCGCCGACGCGCTGCGGCGCGGATCGCGCAGCGGCAGCGGGAACGTGTTGTCGGCATAGCTGATCATGGCACGGTTGGAGCCGTCGCCCTGCGCCACGAGGTCGATGCCGCCATAATTCACCGGCCGCTTGCAGCTGTTGGCGGGATCGTAGGCCGACCGATAGGCGAAGGCGGTGGGCAGGTCGGTGTAGCGCTGGCCGTAGAGGTTCACCATCTGCGCCGGTTCCTGCCCCGGATTGTCGTAATAGTAGAGGTCGACGTCCTGGCCCGGGCATTGCTCGAGGCATTGCGTCAGATCGTTGGGCGCGTAGTCGACGAGCGTCGAATAGCTGACGGGCCAGTAATAGCCGTCCACCTTGCGCACGCACACCGTGCGCACGGTCTCGTAGCCCGAATAGCCCCGGAACTCGTCGCCGCGCGTGTCGATGCCGTCGGAGCCGTCGCCGCCGCCGCCGCCGAAGGCGCCGAAAAGCTGCTCGAACAGGTTGCCGCGCCGTGTCTGGCGTACGTCGGCGCTGGAGCGCGAGGAGCAGCTGAAGCGCGCCATCTCCTGCAATACGGCCTCGCGCTGCTGGGCGATGGCGTTGCCGGTTGCCGCCTCGCTCGATGCGGCGGCAAAGGCCTCGCGGGCGCGGATGACGTCGCGCGCCTCGTTGCGGCACTGGCTGGAGAGCTTCTCGCCGCGCTTGGCGGCGGCGTTGCAGCCGTCGCGGACATAGCGGCTCTCGGCGCGCTGCACCTCGCGCTCGAGGTCGCGCGTGCGCTGGTTGATGGCGTTGAGGTTGCGGAAATCGCCGCTGCGCTCGATCGAGGCGAGGGTATTTTCCAGCGCCTGGCAGTTGCGCGACTGGGCATAGGCTGTCGTCGCGTCGAGCGCGACCACGGCCGCCACGCACCCCGCGAGCAGCAGGCGAACCAGGAGTTTTCGCGCTTTCGGCATGAATTCCAACAAATGAGCCCTTCCGCCCGATGGGGCTAGACGATCAATTAGCCCAAAATCGGACGCAATCGAAACGCCAGCCTAGGTCGGCGGTTCTCACCGCAACGTGAATGCGGCAGCGCAGTTCCTCTCCGGCCGTTCGGGGTGCTAGAACGCGAACCGCTCCTGGAGATCGCATATCCATGCCCGTTCTGTCGCGCCTTGTCGTCCTGCCGCTCGTCCTCGCCCTTGTCGGGAGCGCCGGCCCGGTACTGGCCCAGTCGGCCGATTTCACCGCCTTCCGGGCGGCTTGCGCCGATGGCGGCACGTTTCTGCTCGGCGAGGCGCCCGAGGGCAAGGACGTCGGGCCGCTGATCGAGGCGCTCTGCCCCTGTCTCGAGACTGGCTTTGGCGATTTCTCGCAAGCCGAGGTCGATGCGCTCGAGGCCGATCTGCGCACCGGGTCCACCGACGAGGCGCAGGCCGCCTATCCCGCCTATGAGCAGTTGCAGGCGAAGGCGACGGGCGTGCTCGGCGTCTGCCTGTCCTCGCCGGAAGTGGTCGAAGCCGCGCGCCAGCAGGGGCTCTGACCCGGCCCCGTCAGCCGCCGCGCACGGCCCTCTTGCTTTCGGACGCATTCGCCGTCAGATTGCGCGCCATGCAAACCGCACCCGCGATCTCGATTATCGTCTCGATCATTTGCTGCTGACCCCTGTTGGCGGCGCGGTTTTCTTCACCCTCATCCCTTCTCTGCCCGAAGAGCCCGCTGCCAGCGCGCAACCGCCTGGAATAGCCCGATGGCCTCGGACCTCGCCCTGAAGTTCTACAACACGCTGAGCCGCACGAAGGAGGAGTTTGTCCCCCTCGATCCGGCCAATGTGCGCGTCTATGCCTGCGGGCCGACGGTCTACGACTTCGCCCATATCGGCAATGGCCGGCCGGCCATCGTCTTCGACCTGCTGTTCCGCCTGCTGCGGCACGTCTACGGGCCTGAGCACGTCACCTATGTGCGCAACATCACCGACGTCGACGACAAGATCAACGCGCGGGCGGCGCGCGACTATCCCCGCCTGCCGCTGAACGAGGCGATCCGGCGCGTCACCGAGGCCACCGCCGCCCAGTTCGAGCGGGACGTGGCGGCGCTCGGCTGCCTCGAGCCCACCGTGCAGCCGCGCGCCACCGACAACATCGACAGGATGATCGCCCTTGTCGGCGTGCTCCAAGAGCGCGGCCATGCCTACGCGGCCAATGGCGAGGTGCTGTTCGCGGTCGAGCCCATGCCCGATTACGGCGCACTGTCCGGCCGCACTCTCGAGGCCAACATCGCCGGCGCACGCGTCGCCGTCGACGCCCACAAGCGCAATCCTGCCGACTTCGTGCTCTGGAAGCAGTCGAGCCCCGACGAGCCCGGCTGGGACTCGCCCTGGGGGCGGGGACGGCCGGGCTGGCACATCGAATGCTCGGCCATGAGCGAGCGCTATCTGGGCGAGGTCTTCGACATCCATGGCGGCGGCCTCGACCTCATCTTTCCGCACCATGAGAACGAGATCGCCCAGTCGCGCTGCGCCCACGGCACCGAAACCATGGCGCGCGTCTGGATGCACAACGGCTTCCTGCAGGTCGACGGCCAGAAGATGTCGAAATCGCTCGGCAATTTCTACACCATCCACGACCTGCTCGACACCGATGTGTTCGGCGGCCGGCGCTGGCCCGGCGAGGTGCTGCGCCTCGGCATGCTGATGACCCATTACCGCGAGCCCATCGACTTCACGGTCAAGCGGCTGGAGGAGGCCGAGGAAAAGCTGCGGGGCTGGCAGCGCACGGCGCTGGCCGCGCGGGGCAGGGGCGCGCCCGACGCCTCGGTGATCGCGGCGCTGGCCGACGATCTCAACTTCCACCGCGCCGCCGTGGCGATGGACGTGATCGCCCGCAAGGCCAATCGCGGCGTCGAGAGCGCTGCCGAATGCCTCGCGGCGACGCTGGAATTCTTCGGCTTTCCGCTCCGCACGCTGCTCGTCGACGAGGCCGGGGCCGATACGGCACGCATTGCCGCGGCCGTCGCGGACCGTCTCGTCGCACTCAAGGCCCGCGACTTCGCGAAGGCCGACGAAATCCGCGCCGCGCTTCTCGCCGACGGCATCCAGCTCATGGACGGCAAGGACGAGGCCGGCGAGCGCACAACCAGATGGGAGATCAAGCGATGACGACTATTCTCGACCATGTCGGATTGGCGACCACGGATTTCGAGCGCTCCATGACGTTCTACACGCAGGCGCTCGCCACCCTGGGCATCAAGGCGGTGAGCGAGTTCAGCGAAGGCGGCAACAGGCATGCCGGCTTCGGCAGGGACGAGCCCGTCTTCTGGATCGGCAGCGGCAAGCGCTATCGCGGCGAAGCCCATGTCGCCTTCGTCGCCGCCAGTCGCTCCGAGGTCGAGGCCTTCCACGCGGCGGCGCTCGCCAATGGCGGCACCGATAACGGCAAGCCCGGCCTCAGGCCGCACTACCACGCCAACTATTATGGCGCCTTCGTGCTCGACCCCGACGGCCACAATATCGAGGCCGTCTGCCATGCCGGCTGATCTCACCGGCGGTTGCCAGTGCGGCGCGGTGCGGTTTCGCGCCGGCCGTCTGGGCACCTCCGCCATCTGCCATTGCCGTATGTGCCAGAAGGCGTTCGGCGGCTATTTCGGGCCGCTGGTGATGGCCTATGAGGTGGAATGGACGCGCGGCGCGCCGACATATTTCCGCTCGTCCAACCGCATGCAGCGCGGCTTCTGCGCCGCCTGTGGCACGCCGCTGTCCTGCCTGGGCGACGACGACGAGATCGAACTGGCCGGCGGGGCCTTCGACGATCCGTCCGTGGCGCCTCCATCGGTTCAGTACAATCTTGGGCACCGGGTTCCGTTCTTCGAGAGCCTGGCCGCGCTTGCTCCGCAACCGCACGCGGAGCTGGAGCGTGCCGCCAACGCCCGCGTCGTCGGCTACCAGCACCCCGACCACGACACGAATGTCTGGCCGCCCCAGAAAGGCTTTGCCGCATGAGCCGCCCGCTGCGCACCTACTATCCTCAGGTCGAGCCCTTCGCGTCGGGTCATCTCGACGTGGGCGACGGCCATGAGGTCTATTGGGAGCGCGTCGGCACACCCGGCGCCACGCCGGCCGTGTTCCTGCATGGCGGGCCGGGGGGAGGGCTGTCGCCGAACCAGCGCCGCGTCTTCGATCCGGCGCGCTACGACGTACTGCTGTTCGACCAGCGCGGCTGCGGCCAGTCGCGTCCCTTCGCCAGCCTCGAGCACAATACCACCTGGGATCTCGTCGCCGACATCGAGCGGCTGCGCGAGCTGATGGGCGTCGAGCGCTGGCTCGTCTTCGGCGGCTCCTGGGGCTCGACACTGGCGCTCGCCTACGCCGAGACGCACCCTGCGCGCGTCACCGGGCTGGTGCTGCGCGGTATCTTCACGCTCCGCCGCTGGGAGCTCGAATGGTACTACCAGCACGGCGCTTCGCTGCTCTTTCCCGACAAGTGGGAGGCCTTCGTCGCCGCCATTCCCGAAGCGGAGCGCGGCGACATGATCGCCGCCTATCGCCGCCGCCTGACCTCGAGCGATCGTGCCGAGCAGGTGCAGGCTGCGAGGGCCTGGGCGCGCTGGGAGGGCGAGACCATCACGCTCCTGCCCGACCCGGCCGTGAGCGAGGCCTTTTATGGTGACGACTATGCGCTCGCCTTCGCGCGCATCGAGAACCACTATTTCGTCCATGCCGGCTGGATGGACGAAGGCCGGCTGCTGCGCGACGCCCACAAGCTCAAGGCCATTCCCGGCGTCATCGTGCAGGGCCGCTACGACACGGCCTGCCCGCCGCAGACGGCGTGGGAACTCCACCGCGCCTGGCGCGAGGCCGAGTTCCACCTGGTCGAAGGCGAGGGGCACGCCCTCAGCCAGCCAGGCATCCTGCACCGTCTGATCGAGGCCACCGACAGCTTCGCGCGCACGTCCGAAGGAGAGCGATGATGGAAATGCCGAAGGGACCATTCACCGGCGGCTGCCAGTGCGGGGCGATCCGCTTCCGTGCTGAGGCGCTGCACGACAATCCGCATGTCTGCTATTGCCGCATGTGCCAGAAGGCGACCGGCAACCTGTTCGCCGCGCTGGTCGGCGTGCGGCACGAGAACCTGACCTGGACGCGCGGCGCGCCGGCGCGCTTCCGCAGCTCCGGGCATGTCGACCGCGGCTTCTGTCCCAATTGCGGCACGCCGCTCTTCTACCAGTACCTGCCGGGCGAGCGCGTCAGCCTCACCATCGGCGCGTTCGACGAGCCGCATCGCATCGCCCTGCGCTGGCAGATGGGGACGGAGGGCAAGCATCCCTCGCTCGCCCGTCTCGACGATGTCGAGGCGCTGGGCACCACAGAGTCCGCCGAGGACGCCGCCGAGCTCGAGGCCATCCGGCGCAGCAACAACCAGCATCCCGACCATGACACGGAGTCATGGACACCCCGCCCGAGTAGCCTGCAATGACCAGAGAACGCCTCTACCTCTTCGACACGACCCTGCGCGACGGTGCGCAGACGGCCGGCATCGAGTTCTCCATCGAGGACAAGATCCGCATTGCCGCGCTGCTCGAGGAGATTGGCGTCGACTATATCGAGGGCGGCTATCCCGGCGCCAATGTCGTGGACGATGCCTTTTTCTCCGAAGTGCGCACCCGGCGCGCAACCTTCACCGCTTTCGGCATGACCAAGCGTCCCGGCCGGTCCATCGGCAACGATGCGGGCCTGCAGGCGATCCTCGCCTCGTGCGCCGCCGCTGCGTGCTTCGTCGGCAAGGCGTCGGAGCACCAGGTGAAGATCGCCCTCGGCGTCTCCGGCGACGAGAACCTCAAGGGCCTGCGCGAGACGGTCGAGGCGGCCGTCGCGGCCGGCAAGGAGGTGCTGATCGATGGCGAGCACTTCTTCGACGGCTTCAAGGCCGACCCCGCCTACGGGCTGAAATTCGTCGAGACCGCCATCGCTGCGGGCGCGCGCTGGGTGGTGCTGTGCGACACCAATGGCGGCACGATGCCGGTGGAGATCGACGCCATCGTCCGCTCCGTCTGCGCCGTGGTCCCCGGCAGCAGCCTCGGCATCCACGCGCATGACGATACCGGCCAGGCGGTGGCCAATTCGCTCGCGGCGGTGAATGCCGGCGTGCGCCAGATCCAGGGGACGCTCAACGGCATCGGCGAGCGCTGCGGCAACGCCAACCTGGTGACGCTCATCCCCACCCTGCTGCTGAAGCCCGTCTTCGCCGAGCGCTTCGAGATCGGCGTGAGCCCCGAACAGCTGCAGGAGCTGACGCGGGTGAGCCGCGCCTTCGACGACCTGCTCAACCGTGCCGCCGACCGGCAGGCGCCCTATGTCGGCGCCTCGGCCTTCGCCACCAAGGCCGGCATTCACGCCTCCGCGCTGGCCAAGGACCCGACGACCTACGAGCACGTGCCGCCCGAAAGCATCGGCAACGAGCGCGCCGTCATGGTCAGCCAGCAGGCGGGCAAGTCCAATCTGCTGACGGCGCTGCGCCGCCACGGCATCGTGCTGGAGAAGGACGACACCCGGCTGGAGCGCCTGCTGCGCACCGTCAAGGAGCGCGAGGCCAGGGGCTATTCCTATGACGGGGCGGAGGCATCCTTCGTGATGCTGGCCCGCCAGGTGCTGGGCACCCTGCCGCGCTTCTTCGAGGTCGAGAGCTACAGGGCCTCGGTCGAGCGCCGGCACAACGCCAGGGGCCAGCAGGTCAACGTCACCGAAGCGGTCGTGAAGATCGTCGTCAACGGCCAGCGGCTGATGTCGGTGGCCGAGGGCAACGGCCCGGTCAACGCGCTGGACCTCGCCATCCGCAAGGATCTCGGCGAGTTCTCGGCCGAAATCGCCGATCTCGAGCTGGTGGACTTCAAGGTCCGCATCCTCGACGGCGGCACGGGCGCGGTCACCCGCGTACTGGTCGAAAGCCGCGACGCCAGCGGCGAGCGCTGGGCGACGATGGGCGTCAGCGCCAACATCATCGACGCCTCATTTGAGGCGCTTTATGAATCGATCACGTATAAACTGCTGAAAACAAGGGGGGAGGCCGCGTAGTCTTCCTCCACGACAGGGGAAGATCTTGGCCGGGACCCGCGCCGCCGCGTCTTTGTCGCTGACGCTCAGCGTTGCTCTTGCGACGCTCGTCGTCATGGGCGGGATTCTGGCCGGCCCCGCTCTTGTCGACTGCGCGCGCGACGGCGAGCATATGGGCGCCTGCCTGCGCGACAGGGTCGCCGGAACCGGCCTCGTCGCCCCCGACGAGCGGCAGCTCCGCCCACCGGCCGCGACCGCCGAGGCACCGGTGCCCGACGCTGCCCGGCCCGCCGGCTGGATCGAGGCGAACGCCACCGAATACGCCCCCGCAAGTCCGGCCACCGCGCTGCTGGCAGCCCCGACGGGTGTCCTCGACGTCTCCGGCGCCGCCACGGTGCAGATGCCGGCACCAACAGGGGTCGCGCTCGCGGCGCCGCAGGGCGAGATGACCGCCCTTGCCGGCGCACCGGCCGTCGACAGGCCCGCCGTGGCGCTGATCGCGCCCGGAGAAACCCTCGCTGCCACCGGCAATGTGTCCGCCGAGCCGGCCCGACCGGTGGCCGCGGCGCTGGCGGCGCCGGTCGGCCAGCTCGCAGCCGGCATGGCGGTGCCAACGCCGCCCGCCGCTTCCGCCGCATCGTGGCTCGCCCCACGCGCCGCCCTCATAGAGGCGCGAGGCGGCGAGCCGGCCGTGACCGCCGTCGAGGCCAGCGTCGCACCCGCGGCACCGCTGGCGACCGGCACGGT
>PJUF01001368.1_pt1 | contig 12551 bp, 14 predicted proteins | sample 1512191 | NCBI WGS metagenome assembly PJUF01 (sample SAMN08177673, study PRJNA422409) | Feces metagenome, whole genome shotgun sequencing project. | isolation source: Chicken feces (3) enriched on wood chips | host: Gallus gallus | place: USA: Madison | collected 2015-01-15 | reverse complement strand
CTTTGCAGGGTCGTTGAGATTGATAACATGGAAACGGTAATCCTTGCACCGACCGTCCTGTTTGGCAAGCAGGTAATGGTAATAGGCGATCTTGCCGAGATCGGGATATTTCAAATCATAAACCGCCAACGTGAAAGAATTAGCCAACATTTGGCGGATGATTGGCGCAATGACCCCAAACGATTTTCCACTTCCTGGAACCCCGCAAAGAAGCAGTCCCCTAAAGATATTTTCAATTAAGATGTACCCTTTACGGACTTTGCGCTTGTAATAAAACAGGGTCGGGATATTGATCGAGTACGGTGTTACCACGGGTTCGGTTGGCTGCATAAAGGATTCTTCCTCGATGTTCCAACGATCCTTTCCTAAGTTGGAGCTGATGATCTTGGACACGTTGTCCATTGCAACGTGTACCAAAACTGCTCCCACAAACGCACTCGTGACATAGGCAAGGTCATACCAATTCATTTGCCCCCATACCGGAGCCACTCCACGTCCTTGCAACCACAAGCCCGAAAAAAGAATGAGCATCCCCAATGCCAAAGGGTAACCGATCTGGGTCTTGGGATTGAGGTCTTTTTTCTTTCGGCTTAATGTTCCGATGGAGACCAGACAGATCAGTACGAGCGTAAAGAGTTTGCTGTTTATCAATTCGGCATAGAACGGCACCCTCGAAAGCCTCTCCGCAAAGAGTAGCAAACTGTTATTTGCTACTCCTGTTAAGAGGAATCTATCTACATAGAAAAACAAAAAGACTTCGAGGGCAACGGATAGGTATATGCCAAATTGCAGGGAGCGGTAAAGCCCCTGTTGCTCTTTGGTTTCTTCCATACATTATTTGATTTTCAAAGGCTGGAAGTCTGCCTTGCGGCGGTCTTCCATGATAATTGATTTTCAAAGGTTGGGTAAAGCCGATTTAAAAGGTGTCGGCTTTCAGAATATCCCCGTACTTTATTTTTAGGTTGACCGTACGGCCGGAAATCTGTTTTTCGGTGAGCGTTACCCGAAGTACCTTACTACCGGGAAAGGTGGCCTTTTTCAGTACGAACACATTGCGGTGCCTTTTCTTAAACTCCGTCAATGATTGGTATTGCCACAGGGGTTTGATTTCCACGGTCTGCACGTTCGTCGCTTTGGTGATCTTCTTGTCCTCAATGAAAAATCGGAGTTCATCCACATTGTAAGAAAGGTTCGATGTGTTGGTAAACGACACGTCAAGGAAAATATAATCACCTATCGTACTGATGCCGTTCAATGCGATACCCACACCGTAATCCCTCGTGCTTCGCACCGGACGGTGAACATTTTTTGTAAGCAGACCGAGTGCAAGGTTTTTCATCTGGCTTCGGCTCAATCCGATTTCCGATATTTCCAACGGTCGGGTGTGTTCCTGTTTGATTTCCAGCATGGCGGGAATACTCGTATCGCTAATCCACAATGGAGCCGTTAGGCGGTATTGCGCCACGAAGTTATCGCCGACAATGGTAACCGTTCCAAGTTCATAGTCGAGGTGTTCTGTCTGCGTGGTATCTTCATTTAATTTGATACGCAATACGTTTTCAAGTGGTAGGTCGCCCGATACATGGTGCGAAGCGATGTCAACGTATTGGATGGGTTCGGGTGAAAGGATATGCACCGTATGGCCACGGTGCAGGCTTAATTCGGGAAGTGTTCCCAACCGGGTTTCCGTAGCCTGTTGACTGTGGGCGGAATATCCTACAAAACATAAAAGGAAAAGGATTAGAAAATGATGTTTCTTTTTCATGGTGAAATCTTAAAATGGTTTTACTGTTTGTAATTCTGTTGGCTTTGGCGGAGTTCCTGCGGATCGATGAGGTACACCATCGTGTTAAATTTCAGTTTGGCCCTGTTTTTCCGTATATGCTTTGATACGGCGGTCGTTGTGGATTGGAACATCCGCTGAATGGCGCTCATGACCAACTGGCTATTGTTTTCCGCTTGTTGTTGCAGGGTAATTCCCTGCGTGGTGTTACCGCCGAGCTCTCGGCTAAACTCCCTAAATGCAGAAGCGGGCACGTACAGTCCGGGGGAACCGTCATTGTCGTAAACTTCCAACCGGACGGGCAGTATGTTGTTTCCGTGCATGATGGACGTGATAGTGAGCAGCACACGCTGTCCTGAAAAACCTGAAATCCTTGCAAAGACGTGGCTACCTTTCTTGACCACGTGCGAGCCGACCAATAGATCATCCATGAGCCGAATACGTAAACGTGAATCGGCATATCCTGTCATGTTTTCGTCGATAATGGCCTGTATGAAAGTGTTGTCATTTTCGGCGCGAATGGTGTTGAACGCTCCTTGATTTGTAGCGTATTTGGAGACAGATAAGAGGGGTTGGTTTTCGAGTTCCCGTTTCGCTTCCTCCATGCGCTCACGTTCCCTGCGGGCTGCCTGTTCGTCGGGATCGTTTGCCCTTGCCAAGCTGTCCGCATAGGCCATCTGCATACGGAAAAGTTCCATTGGGTCGATTTTCTCCGGTTCTTCCCTTATCGGTTCGGGTCTTCGCTGTAATGACGAAAGGGCCTGTTGCAAGGCTCTGTCCTCGTCGTCATTTTCCGAATCTCCATTGTTGGAAAATGGTCGTTGGTTTTTGAGTGCCCGCTCGATAGAATCAAGTCTGCGCTTTTCTTCTTCGTTGTACATTTCATCGAAACGGAATTGTTCGGCTCGTTCCTCCTGTAACTGGCCTATTGCAGTATAACCGTCTCCACGGCGGTACTGCTCACGGTAGGCAGCAAGTTTGTCGGATAGCGCGCGGTTCTTCACGTCCTCCGATACATCGGCAATCTGCCCCTGCAAGGGATCGCCCTCTTGTTGGGGTGCTTCTTCCTTAGCAAAACCCATCTGGTACACATAAAAGAACAGGCATAGAAAGGGCAACACTATGAGGGGTAGCACATAGCGTGGTTGTCTGAAATTGATTTTCATATTGTTGAATTTTATTAGGGTGAATTGTGGGGTTTGTTGGCTTCGGACAATCGTTTTTCGAGTATCTGAATCCTGTCGATGGCGTTCTCCATCAGCAGACTATCGGAGCTGTCCAAACTGTCTTTTTCAATCAGTCCATCAAGGACGGTACGGATTTCCAACAACTCCTTTAAGGTCGAAACGGTGGTGACGATACCGCCCATTCCATCCGTTAAGGGTTGTTGTACGAAAAGATTTGTACTGTCTTTCTTGGGTGTTTCCTTTGGGAGAAAAAGAAAGCATCCAACGGAAACGAGGATGCTTAGGACCATTGCGATAAATACCGTACGTGGCCGGGTTTCAAGGAAATGTTTGGCACGGTGTGTACCTCCATCGATGTACTTGCCAAACTCCCTGTAAAAAGCTGTCCATACTGTCGTGTCGGGCGGACGGTTAGAAGTTATTTTTTTGAACATAGGATATATCTTTGTTTTCGAGTGTTTTCCATCGGGTTATCAGTACGCCGTGGCCATTGTTCTCCGTACGCATTTCAAGGTCTCGCAAATAGCCCTCGGTGACCAACGTGCGTACAACTGTCGAGCTGCGCCGATCTATGGTCTGTTTGCCGTAGTAGCGAAAATATTTATTCACCGGATCGAGATGGATGGAATCCGTCTGGATGGTGAGTACGGAGCTGGACGATAGCACGGAGTTGAAAAAGCCTTTTTCCCGTAGGTTGTTGTACTGCAATGCACCGGATTCATCGATCAAATACATCGCTTTTCGCATCTGGTATTCGATGAATTTATCGTCGGGTGCAAGGGTGAAAAACAGCGAATGGAATAGGTTAATATGTGTACGGTACTCGACTGGTCTGTTTACCTCCACGTCTGTCTGTCGTGCGGACATGGGTACATTGTTGGCATCGAGTATATACACCGATTTACGTGCATTGCCGACCTGTTTGTAGGCAAAAAAAGATACCGCCACTACCATGAGCAGGGCGGCGGTCAGGCTTGCTCCCGCAATAAAGGTGGCAAGCCTGATCTTGGCTTCGATATTTTTTATTATCATGAAAACAGATGTTTAAAAGGTTCTAAAATTTGGCGATCATCCTCCTTGCCATGCGGGTCGCATTGGTTGCGCCACGCCCCATTGTGCTTGCGGCCGAGGTGATACCGCTTGTCGATACGATCCATGTGCTGATGCTCGGTACGGTGAGCATGGTCAGCCCTCCGATCAGGAACGTCACGATGACGATGCCGAAACTCAAAAGTCCATTACCAGCAAATACAGCCATCTTCTCCATCGTGTCGCCCGTGCTGTCAACGAGTTGCTGATACCTTGTGATCTCGGCCTCCATTGCATACTGTTGGAACAGGCCGGCTATGTGCATGACCAGATAGGCAATTCCCGAATACAGGTTTACGCTAATAAACCGGGCGATCCACGTACCAAAGGAATCCCTAAAGGCAGGTAGAATTGAGACGGCGACACTAAACGGGCCCAATATGATAAGGATGGTCGAATAGATGATCTGGATAATGAATATGATATAAACGCAGATACGCAATATCCAAACAGCCAACGTTTCTAAGGTATAGGTTGCCAATAGCTGTAATCCGACTTGCATACGGTTTTTAAGTTCGACTATTGGATTCCATACAGAAGCAAAACCCTCTTTTACCGTTGAGGTGACCGCATCCCATGCCTGACCATACCATGTATCCGCTTCTTTTTCGGCGATCTCGGTTTCGGCCTGTATGGTGGTCAGTTGGTCGGCAACCTCCACCATGAGTTTTGCACGTTGCAGGCGTAGGTTGTTTACCTCGATCTGACCGCTGTCAAACAGGCTTTCCGTCTTGGCGGCCACGATGTCGGTGGGATAGGCAAGTACGCGGGTAAACGTACCCCACCAGATGATGACCATCACGAGCCCGAACGGCCGTAACAAAGGCATGATTTCCATTTTTTTGTCACCCGCCATCATCTCGTATGATTTGATGGCAAAGAATATGAGCATAAAGATGGCAGCGAGGGCCTGCGCATCGGTGATGAACGTGTCGAAGTGTGTCCATACCGTGTTTTTCATGCCTTTGAGAAAGTGCATGACACCCTCCTCGTAGACACCGTTCCCCTGCAAAAAGTTGAACGTTTCCTTAAAGGAATCGGGTACGTTTACAGGGTTTCCCTGCAATAAAAAACGGGGCATTAGCCCCGTCATGTTCATAAAGTCCATAAAGTAATCTGATTTTGGTTATTGGGTTCTTTTTAGGATGTCCTCCGCAATCTGTACGTCGGAGCGATTGCCCGAAAACTCCGGATGGTCGGGATTGTCACTACGTAGGCGGTCACGGCTTCCCGCCAATGAAAGGAATTTGGCAGCATAGTTCTTTTTTGCTTCCCATGCGGACAGTAGTTTCCTGTGTTCCCCAAGCAAACGATGGTAGGCCATGATACGGCTGCCACGGTCGAGCGTGGTCGTTCGGGCCGCTTCCAGCCGTTCTTTGAGTTCCGCACGTTCTTCGCTGTACCACTCCAATAGACCTTTGTTCCTCAAATATTCTCCGACGTCCGGTGAAAGTCCGGCGAGTGGATCGGCCTCTGTTCCGTCGATAAGGTTTCCAAATTCCCTGCGGTAATACAGGAGCCATAAGGGGTCGGCCTCCGTGACCAGACCGGAATAATTGAGGGCTTCCGTGACCGCTACGTTTCGGATGGTGTCCGTATGCTTTTTATAGGCTTCGTCCGTTTGTTGCATGGCCAGTACCATACCCATCCTTAGAGTTTGCGGGCCTGTACCGCTCAACGGCCGGCGGTCGGTCTTGGGGTAGTTGGGGTGCCACGCCCAGGTGAGCCAATATTGATAGTTAAGACCGAGAAAGCCGCTTGTCGGCGTAAACTTCTTGCGATCCCATTGCTTGTGAACCATACGTTCCTGTTGGTGTACGATATGTTTGTCGGTCTGTCGCTTCACGTTCTGCGCCATTGTTCCCGTAATGGAAAACAGGCACAACAGTAGTGCTGTGATGTATTTTGTTTTCATCGGCGTAATTGTTTATTCATTAATATTTGTTTTTAAAGGTATTCATGCTGCCTTCGGCGGTTTTAATGGTGATGAAGCTATCAGATTTATTCCTCCCATTAGGTGGTTTGAATAAATCATGATGGTTTCATATTCAGTCTTTAAGTAGATAATAGTTCCGTATGATCTCGTCCGCTTTGCGCTTGTCCATATTGATAAAGTTTCGGTATGGATTCGCCGTTTTCAGTACGCCGTTGATCTTCGCCCAATACATAGACCTTTCCATGCTGAACACCAACGCCCGTATCACTTTCAGTTCCAGAATGATCTTGCGCATGAGGTGGTCTCTTTTTTCGTAATCCATCAGTACGTTTTTTCCCTCTTGTAGAACAAACTCGGAGACTTCGGCGGCAAGGTTTATTCCCCTGTCCTTTAGCTGGCGGGCAACGTCCTCGGCAAAGAGCAGTAACCACGGTTCGCCTTTGGCGGTTTCCAGCATTTTCGTGCTGTGGGTGGTTATGTCCTGCACGAGCCTCGAAATATGGAGCACGGAGCGGCCGGATTTCAGCGCCCGATCCACTTCGGTCAGTGATCGGTGTATCATGTTCTGCACCAATACCACGGAAGAAAGGTTGACGTTAATATCGTCTATACTTCCACGGATGTTACCGAGCATATTATTATGGGCCTGTTCGGAAACCAACCTGACCGCACCGTTCTCGTTGACGATGGCAAGGTGTTTGGCATCGTAGATGATCGTCACATAGCTTTGTCCGAAAACCGACGTTGAAAGACAGATAAACAGCAGGATTAAGAGTTGTGTTTTCATGGTTTAAATTCCTCCAATTGCCTTAATATATTATCGACTATGCGCTTGTCCTCGTTGATGTAGGCCGAAAACGGGTTGAGGGAATCGAGCAGTTTTTTTCGTGTCGAATAGTACATGGTAGCTGCAAGCCCCCGTGATGCTCCGGCTATCTTCCGAAGCTCCTGCAGGACGTGTCCGTACAGTATTCTCCTGTCGCTCGCTTTCATCTGGTTGAGGTCGCCGATACTGATAAAAAGTCCGGTTAGGTAACGGGCCAACTGCACGGCTTTTTCTGCCATATCCCTTTCAGCATCTATGGCGAGCAACATAAATTCGGGGTGTGTGGAAACGATGCCGATAATCCTTTTTTGTTGGTTTATGATCTCGGTTACGATTGGCGCGGATTCCAGACCCATGCTAAGCCCCTGCAATGCTGTTCCCAAAACTTGAAAACGGCTGTGCAGTTCTCGATAACGGGTTTTGAGCTTTGAGGTTTCTTCTCGGTTCACTTCTTCGTTTGCCGTGGTTATCGCCTGTCGGTTTCTTGCGGTGATCTGGCGGTCGTATTCGTCTTTACTGTGTGCTACCAATTGATGGAGCAGTTCCACATTGAGCTGTGCATTTGCTTTGGTCAAGGTGATGACCAAAGACAAAAAGGTTAGGATTACGTATCTCATCGTTTGAGCAATCTTGAATTACGGATAATGTCATCGGCAATCTGTTTGTCGATATTGATAAAACCAGCGTATGGGTTGAGGGAGTTAAGGATACCGCGTTGCTTTGCCCAGTACATACTTCGGTGCATCCCAAAGGCTACGCCCCGCAAGATGGTCAACTCCGTTCTTATACGGTTGAGCAGTTTTGCCCGCTCTCCCGAATCCATTAGGTTGTCCTTTCCACCTTTCAGCACAAAGGCGTTGACCTCGGCGGACAGGTTGGTCGCCCGTGTCTTAAATTCCCTTGCGCCCGCTTCGGCAAACAGCAGGAGTGCCGGATTTCCCCTTGCGATGTTCATTGCCTTTTCCACGTCGTTAACGATGTCAAGGGAAATATTAGCAATGTCCTTTACGGTGAGCAGAGAGCGGACAACGCCGGAAACTTCACTTAATCCTTTGTAAATTTTATCCTGCAAATCGTTCACGATAAGGAGCTGGCCGGTGACGGCCATTTGTCCACGTTGGATTAGCGTTAGGTTGTTGTTCACGCTATTGAGCTGGCTGTTCATTACTCCGGCATGGACACCCGTTGCGGCTGCCACAGCGGGATCGATATAGATCTGGCCTCTCGCATAAAATACAGCAAAGGACAGGATCGTTATTGCAATAAATCGTCTCATGTAAAATCAGGTTTAAAATATTCTCTTTGTGTTTCAACAGGTGCGTTGTTCTCGTTCACCCGACCGACAAAATCGCCCAACGCAAGACCACTCTTTTCCATATCGGAGACGAACGCCGTTAGGGCCTTTGGGTAGCTACCATAATGTCTGGCGTAAATCTCCACGGCACTTTTTTCGGGTTTTTCGGTCGTGAAAGCCAAGTGATGGTAAATGCTGACCTCTACGCCATACACTTCCCCGACGTTTCCCCGACGGATATAAAATTCGTTGAAACGGGCACGCCCCTCTTTGTTTTCAAGGCGGTTTATCGTGAAAATCTTTTTCTGTTCGGCCTCGGTGATGGAGAGCAATTCGGCGACCTTTCTAAAATCGGCTTCGTTCTGTTGCAGTAGGATAATAGTGTCCGAGTTGTTTATGATACTGTCCTTGATAATGGGATTGCCGATGATGTCGTTTATCTCCTGTGTCACCTCGATGATCTCCCCCCAGAATTTCCGTACGGTCTTGTTCAGGTATAAAAGGAAATTCGCCATCATTGGCGAGGAAATGGCCCGCCATGCTTCCTCCAAGATCAGTGTTTTCCTACGGTTTTTCCGATGGCGCATCTTCTGCACGAACAGATCCATTATTATCAGCGTTACGATTGGCAGGAGCGTCTTGTTATTCTGTATATTGTCAATTTCATAGACTATGAACCGCTCGTTGAAAAGTGATTGGTCGGCTTCTTCGTTCAATATGGCTTCGTATTCGCCCCCTCTGTAAAACTTCTTTAATACAAACCGAAATTCCTCCACGTCAAAAGCGATGCTTTCCTCGTTCCTTATATCGGGGATTTTCCGAACGGCAAATTCATAAAAGGAATTAAAGTCCAGTTTGTCTACCCGTTCTTCGATGGCCTTATCGAAATGATGGGCGTAATAGGCTGAAATGACATTGGAAATTACGTCTCGCTCAACGGTGGTCACCGTACCCTCGGAACCTTTCCAGAGCAGGCATATCAACGTTATCAAAAAATCTTTTTTCTCGATGTTGTATTCTTCCTCGCTGATCGCAAAGGGGTTCATCGTGATGGGCTTTTCTTCCGAATAGGTGATGTACTTTCCTCCGTAGGTACTGCAAAGACCGGAATAGGAATGCCCAACGTCCACGATTACCACGTCCATGTTGTATTGCAGGTACTGTTGGACGATCGCATTTATGGCATAGCTCTTACCCGTGCCACTGCTTCCTAACACGAAGCGATTGCGATTTTTTATCCGGCCTGTCCTCATAACCAAATCCGATGGGTCGAGCGCCACTGGCACCCCTTGACGGTCGGTAAACCTTAGCAGAAACTCCGACGGTTCGTCGGTCGGTAGCCGTTCCTTGAAAAAGAAACAGAGGGCGGCATCGGCGGTCGTTAGGAACCAATCGTACTTTTTCAGTTCCACGCCAACGCCCGGCAAGGCACACCGGAACAGTTCCAATTGGTTGTAGGCATTGCGTGATGGAATGATCCCCTGTTGGAACAGGGCGGCTTCGATAAAATTGGCCGTTTTGTCTATCTTGTCCGTATCTGCACATACGATCATGGAATAGTGCGCATTTACCAATAGTTGGTTGTCACGTGCCACGTCCACCAGTAGACGATCGATGTCCTCCACGCACATGAGGTTTGCCGGATCGGGTACGCTCGAATGTCTTTTGCGCTTTACTTCAAGTTTGCCGAGCGTGATTTGTTGGCTGGGTATCTCCAATAGCTGGTTATAGATAATGGTGCGATAACCGGGAACATGGTGCAGGAAAAAGAGGTTGTCCACTGGAAAATCACGCATGCCGTTCGTTTCATTTTTGGCCGTGAACGTTCCGACCTTTTCGGGCAGGTCAACCGAATCGGTGTTGACCATGCTGATACAGCGGACGGCCCGGTCACCGATCTGCAACTCTCGGTCTCCGCAACGGAGATTGTCCAATGTGATGTGTGGCTGTTCAAACTCTACGGCGAGCACCCTGTTTACAAAACGGTTTATTTCCGCTTCCGCAAGGTATGAGGGGTTAAGTGCGGCACCGGAAAGCAGGTCAAATACTTTGGCCATGTTCTGCCCGAAAGTTGCAAGTACCTTTTTGTCATAGGTATAGAACGCTCCTTTTTTGACCTGACGGGTCACGGTCAGGTAGGTTCTGATCTCGGTATATTCCCGACCCTTGAAGTGTTCTTGGTATTTCTGTTCCAAAAACTCGGTGGCGGGTTTGGGCTGGTATTTCCGTTTGATGAATACGTCGTGCTTTTGGATGATATGCCCCTCGCCAAGTATCTTGATAACATTAAGCAATACCTGTTGGAAAGCTGTATAGGCTTCGGGATCGGCGCCATACTGCAAGACGGGATTGGTCAGTCGCATAACGACCGAAAAATCGCCACGGTCACCGTACAGTATGGACATTCCCTGATAATGGTCAATGCCCACGTAGGGCATTTCAAAGGCTGTCTTTTTCTCTGTTTTCATCAATTTGTTTGTTTTTAATGGCTGATGAGAGTTCACCCGATAAATCGGGTTCGGTTTCATAGCTGATCGATAAATGGACGGGGTGGATAAATGCGCCTCGGTGGCGGGTTTTGTCATGGAGACCGTTACCCTGTTTCAAGAATGTGTAGGCAAGCCCTGCACCCATCAGGGCAAGGGTTGTAAAGCCGCCCAGGAACAGGTTGGTCAGTGCGCCGACAAGTCCACCGAGGGCCAGACCACCGATAAGGGAGCCTATGCCCCAATAGATAAACTTGCCCTTGAAACCGCGGTAAATAAGGGGCTTTTGCAGCCCCTTATAAATCGGATAACGCTCTTGTGTCATACGCCGAAAAACGCTTTGATGACCACCGACACGAGCACCAAGAAAAGGCAGGAACCGCCCCACGACATCAGTTCTTTATTGATGTCCTGATCTCCGCTGTTCCACTTGATGTAAACCCGTATTCCCCCAATGAGCCCGACGACCGCACCGATGGCCAGAATGAGCGTCGAAATGGGGTCTACGTAGCTGGTTAGCGATGATGTGGCGGCATCGATACCCACGGTACCACCTTGCGCAAATGTTGATTGGGCCGCGGAAAGGCAAAGCGCGGCCATTGCAAACAGTTTTTTAGTGTTTACTGTCATAGAGATAATGGATAAAAAGTGAATAAAAAATGATTGGGCTGTTAGTGTACCCCGAAAAGGGCCTTTAGTGCGGCACCGACGAGCGACAGGAACAGGCAGGAAAAGAACCACCCCATGACCTGCGCATCGATGTGGTGCTTGCCGGACTGCCAATTGCTGTACACCCGCAATCCACCGAGCAGTCCGCATACGGCACCGATGACGAGGGCAAGATCGGAGAAGCTGAAATAAAAGCGGTTGACTTCTCCGCTGACCTTATAAAACTCGTCAAGGCCGGGCTGGGCGGTGGCGCAAAGGGCAAAAAAAATGACAGTAAGGAATACTGTCACAAAACGGATTGGTCGCATAATGGATTTAATAAGGGATGGCTTTGGTGTACTCGACCACGTCGTTCTGTACGAGCGATACGAGTTGCTTTAGGTTGATGCCTCCCGTGGATTGCAGGGGGCCGGACGAGATAACCGCTTTTCCCTCTTTTGCCTTGGGTTCGTTTTCTCTTTTGGATGGTTCGGGGATAACCCTTTCGGGCGGCGAATCTTCATCAAATGTCAACTCGTTTCCTCCATCGGCCGCCTGTGGAGCGCGGCGGTGGATAAACAGGTCATACAGTACGTTTAGGGCATAGTAAATGCCATAGATGGCGGTAACGCCGAGCAGGAATTGTGTCCAGTTCATAGATCAAGGGTTTTAATGTGTTCTTTGATGTATCGGGTCAGTTCGGGATGGGTTTTTAGAAATTGGTGCAGGCTGTAAGATATGATCTTGTTCATGTCGATACCTTTGGCGACTTTCAGTTGTTTGAGCAGGAAAAGGGTCTTGTCGTCCAGACGGATCAGCAACCTTTCACGTCCGGTCAGTTCATGGTTTAGGATGTTTTCAAACAGGCGTTCCAGTGTTTCCGTTTTTTTCTTAGGTGTGTCCTTTGTTTGCTCTGCCGGGGGGATTTCTTTTGCCTGTGGCGGTTTCCCTTTCCGCATGGAATCCCGAAGCTCGTCGGCAAGGCTTTTTATTCCGCTCATACTGTTTCCTCCTTAGCAATATATTGTTCATAGATCAGGTCTAAGAGCGGCAAGATAACGGGATATAATATGATCGGTGTCTGGAACGTATTTACCCGTTGGAAGTCGATGCGGTCTGGCAGACCGGGTGCGACCGTACCGAAACCACGAAGTACCTTTTCGACTTCCGTCCGTGTTTCGTACTTGACGGTGTTCTTGATACGGTTCGGTACGAAGATCAGGGGCGCCCGCTTGTTGATCCTGCCGATGACCATTGCAAACAGCAATGTGGAATCCACGGAAAATTCGTCAAAGGCAAACG
>PJUF01001364.1_pt1 | contig 12566 bp, 7 predicted proteins | sample 1512191 | NCBI WGS metagenome assembly PJUF01 (sample SAMN08177673, study PRJNA422409) | Feces metagenome, whole genome shotgun sequencing project. | isolation source: Chicken feces (3) enriched on wood chips | host: Gallus gallus | place: USA: Madison | collected 2015-01-15 | reverse complement strand
CGTGACAATATGACACGTACGCCCGAAGAGTTGGTGCAAGGGAAATTACATTTTGCCATTGTGGATGAGGTGGACTCTGTTTTAATTGACGATGCCCGTACACCTTTAATTATTTCTGGACCAATACCACGTGGCGATGAGCATGAGTTTTACGAACTAAAGCCGCGGATAGAACGATTAGTAAATGCACAGAAAAATTTTATTACCGGTGTTTTAAACGAAGCTAAAAAGCAAATTAACGAAGGTAAGTCTGGCGTAGAAGAAGGAGGCCTTGCTTTGCTAAGAGCATACCGCGGATTGCCTAAGAATAAAGCCTTGATTAAGTTTTTAAGCGAACCGGGCATCAGGCAAATCCTTACCAAAACAGAAAACTATTACATGCAAGATCAGAATAAAGAGATGCATAAAGCAGATGCGGAACTTTATTTTATCATAGATGAAAAGCATAATCAGGTAGAACTTACCGAAAAAGGTATTGAGCTCATTACGGCTTCTGGCGAAGATCCTAACTTCTTTATACTTCCCGATGTTGGAACAGAAATAGCAGAAATAGAAAAAGCTGCCGTAGAGTTAGAAGAAAAAGCCCGCCAAAAAGATGAATTAATCAGAGATTATTCTGTAAAAGCAGAGCGTATTCACTCTGTAAACCAGTTATTAAAAGCCTATACGCTTTTTGAAAAGGATACAGAATATATTATTGATGACGGTAAGGTTAAGATTGTAGACGAGCAGACTGGCCGTATTATGGAAGGGCGCCGTTACTCTGATGGTTTACACCAGGCAATTGAAGCAAAAGAGAACGTAAAGGTAGAAGATGCTACGCAAACTTACGCTACCATAACGTTGCAGAATTATTTTAGAATGTACCATAAACTTGCCGGTATGACGGGTACTGCTATTACAGAAGCAGGCGAATTCTGGCAGATTTATAAATTAGACGTTGTTGAAATTCCTCCGCACAGGCCAATTGCCCGTAAGGATATGCAAGATAAAGTCTACCGTACCATGCGTGAGAAATACAATGCAGTGGTAGAGGAAACGGTTGAGCTAACTAATCAGGGCAGGCCGGTATTAGTAGGTACAACATCGGTTGAAATTTCTGAGCTATTAAGTCGTATGTTGAAGCTTCGTGGTATTAAGCACCAGGTTTTAAATGCGAAATTACACCAGAAAGAGGCCGATATTGTGGCGGAAGCCGGTAAAGCCGGAACAGTAACCATAGCAACCAATATGGCGGGTCGTGGTACCGATATTAAATTGGGCGAAGGCGTAAAAGAAGCTGGAGGTTTAGCAATTATTGGTACAGAAAGACACGAGTCTCGTCGCGTAGACAGACAGTTAAGAGGTCGTTCTGGCCGTCAGGGAGACCCGGGTTCTTCTCAGTTTTTTGTTTCTCTGGAAGATAATTTAATGCGTCTTTTCGGTTCTGAGCGTATCTCTAACTTAATGGTGAGAATGGGGATAGAAGAAGGTGAAGTTATCCAGCACTCTATGATTACCAATTCTATAGAAAGAGCTCAGAAAAAAGTGGAAGAAAATAACTTCGGTATTCGTAAACGTTTGTTAGAGTATGATGATGTGATGAACTCGCAACGTACGGTAATCTACACCAAGCGTAAAAATGCACTTTTTGGAGAGCGTTTAGATGTAGATATCGAGAATATGATTGTTGATGTTGCAGACGATATTGTATCGGAATATAAAGATGCTAACAGTTACGAAGGCTTTAAAATGGAGCTGATTAGAATCTTTTCTATTGATACCGCCATTACTCAGGAAGAATTCTCTGGTTCTAATATCACCAAGTTGGTAAATGTGGTATTTGATGAGGTTATGGCTTTCTACCAAAGAAAATCAGAAGCTATAGCTAAGCAAGCTTATCCGGTACTAAAAGAAGTTTTAGACAGCAGAGGAGCTTCTATAGAAAATATTATTATTCCTTTTACAGACGGAAACCAAGCCATACAAATAGCGGCTCCGTTGAAGAAATGTGTGGATACTAACGGAAAAGAAGTAATCAGATCTTTTGAGAAAAATGTGGTTCTGGCGTTAATAGATGATACCTGGAAAGAGCATCTGAGAGAAATGGACGACCTGAAACAATCTGTACAAAATGCTGTTTATGAACAAAAGGATCCATTGATTATTTACAAAATGGAAGCATTTAACTTATTTAAAAGTATGCTTGCATCTGTAAATAAAGAGGTGGTAAGTTTCTTGTTTAAAGGTGGAATACCGGTTCAGGAAGCGCCTGTTCAAGAGGCAAGGCCAATGCCTAAAACGGATTTGAGTAAGCTTACCAGCTCTAGATCAGAGCCGGGAGAAGCGGCAGGTATGGGCGATACCAGAGAAATACAGAAAGCTCAGCCCATTGTACGCCACGAAGAAAAGATAGGTAGAAACGATCCTTGCCCTTGTGGAAGCGGGAAAAAATTTAAAAACTGTCACGGCACAAATGCTTAATAAAAAACATTTAATAGCGGTTGTCATCGTATTCTTTTACTCTCTGGGTTCGTTTGCTCAGGATGGAGGAATAGTTGTAGAGGTGAAAGACCCGCTGATAGATAGTTTAATCAAAAGAAGAGTTGAATTAACTAAAGGTGTTTCCAGAGACGGAACACCTTTGCTAATTAATGGTTTCAGAGTACAAATATTCTTTGGCCCAGACAGAAAGCAAGCTTATGACGAGCAAGCCAAGTTTAAGTCTCTGTATCCGGAACATAATACTTATATTTCTTATACCCAGCCCAACTATCGAGTTAAAGTGGGAGATTTTAGAACAAGGCTTGAGGCACAGCAACTGATAACAGAGTTGAAGCCCATGTTCCCTACACTATTTATTTTTAGCGAAAAAATTAACCCAGCAAAAGCAGATTAATAATGCTTAAAGATCAAATCAAAACAATAGCTTCAGAAATTTTTAAAGACGTAGTAGCTAAAAGACAGCATTTGCATGCACATCCAGAATTGTCTTTTGAGGAATATGAAACGTCTAAATATGTTAAACAACAACTTAGCGCTTTAGGAATACCTTTTAAGGATATTGCCAATACCGGTATTTTAGCAACAATTACCGGAGATTTGCCTTCAGATAAAGTAATTGCGTTACGGGCAGATATGGATGCGTTGCCTATTACAGAAGCTAATGATGTTCCTTATAAATCTAGCAATCCGGGTGTAATGCATGCATGTGGGCATGATGTGCATACTTCTTCTTTACTGGGTACGGCAGAAATTCTGGTGCGCCTGAAAAGCCAGTTTGGAGGAACGGTGAAACTGATGTTCCAGCCGGCGGAAGAAAAGTTGCCGGGCGGTGCCAGCTTAATGATTAAGGATGGAGCTTTGGAAAACCCCAGGCCAACAGCTGTGCTGGGCCAGCATGTAATGCCTTTGATAGAAGCAGGAAAAGTGGGTATACGTTCGGGGAAATACATGGCCTCATCAGATGAGTTATACATCACCATTACTGGAAAAGGCGGCCACGGAGCACAGCCACAGGAAAATATAGACCCGGTGGTGATTATGGCACATACTATTATCGCTTTGCAGCAAATTGTAAGTCGCAACGCCGACCCTAGAATTCCTACCGTTCTTTCGTTTGGAAAAGTAATAGCGGAAGGCGCAACCAACGTTATCCCCAATGAAGTTGTAATTCATGGAACTTTTAGAACGCTGGACGAGAAATGGCGCAGCGCTGCCCACGAAAAAATGAAGAAAATGGCCCAATCTATTGCTGAAGGAATGGGTGGAAACTGTGATTTTAATATCGTAAGAGGCTATCCATTTTTAGTAAATGAAGAAAAACTTACCGCAAAAGTAAGACAAAACCTTATTGATTATCTTGGCCAGGAGAATGTGATAGATTTAGATATCTGGATGGCCGCAGAAGATTTTGCCTACTATTCTCAGGCAGCTGATGCATGCTTTTACAGATTGGGAACAGGAAATAAAGAAAAGGGCATTACCTCTTCTGTACATACGCCAACTTTTGATATAGATGAAAGCGCCCTGGAATTAAGTACCGGTTTAATGGCTTATACGGCTGTTAAGGAATTGGGTTTTTAGAAATAAAATGAATAACTAAGCGATACTGGGTACTGCTCTATTATTCTCTCCGGCTTTCTATAGTATATACAAAGCTGTCCGATCGGTAATAGCCTAAATTATATTCAATGGGTCTATCCCCTTGGTCGTATACATATCTTTTACGTAGTAATATCGGGCTATCTGGATCGATATCTAATTTATGGGCAATTTCTTTATCCGCTCTTCTTGCACTAATTTCCTCTTTTGATAAATTCGCTTTTGTACTATATTTTTTTTGAAGTATTTCGTACAGAGGCTGTTGAAAATCTTCTTCGCCCGTTAGTCCTATCCGCGGGTGAAAATATGAAATAAAATATACAAAAGGCCCTTCGGCGCGTCCTCTTAATCTTTCTAATTTTAAAACTTTTTTGTCTGGACTTATCTCAAAAAAGTTTGCAATATGCTCCTCGGGTTGTATCCAGCTAATATGAAGTTCAAAATTTTTGATCTTTATTCCTCTTGCTTGCATCTCTTGTGAGAAACTAAGCCAATTATTGGATTTAGAACTTACAGGTCCTTCCGTAACTTTAGTACCAATACCTTTCTTTCTGATTAAGAGGCCTTCATATACTAACTTATTTAAGGCTTGTCTTAAGGTAGTTCTTGATATAGCTAATTGCTTAGATAAATCAACCTCATTGGGCAAGAGTTTCCCATTCAAATATTCAGGTTCTTTTATGATTTTTCTTAAAAGCTCTTCTGCTTGCACATGTAAGGGAACAGGGCTTTTGTGGTTGATTTTGAATTTCATAAATAAAGCTATTTATCTTTTGAACAAAAGTATAAAATAATTTTGATATTTGATATTACATATGTATGTTTGTATGTATGTACATATAACTGCAAGTTGCTGTACTACAAAAAGATTAGGAACCAATTGTAAGCCCATGAGAGTAAGTGTTAGAATAATTCTAAGTTTTTTATGTGTATTTTCTTTTTCATTTTGTTCTAATGTTAAAGAGAATAAGACAGACTATTTAAGTGTAAAATTTACTGTTGAAGAAGCTCCGGGATGGACTGCGCTGTTTAAAAGGTATTCTGGTTGGTTTGGAGCTGATGGAATTTTTGCTATTCCTCTTAATGGAAAGGATAATAAGCAGGCAGATTCCACAACGAAAACTATTTTGATTTTTAGTGATACCCTTATTGGAGAAATTGAAGACGGAGCGCTCACTTCTGGCTTTGACATGGTTAATAACTCTGTAGCATTTCTTACTGGCAACGAGCCTAAAGAAAATAAAATCAGTTTTGAATGGGCAAAGGATAGTGCCAATGAGCCGGTCTCTATGTTTAAACCGCAAATTATCTCTTCTATAGGAAAAGAATACTACTGGCTTGGAGATGGCTTTGTAAACACTGCGTTAAATAATGATATCTATGTGTTTGCTTATAGGATGAGAAATCTGGATCCAAAAGATGATTGGTCATTCCAGAAGCAGGGCACAAGTTTAATCGTTATACCTTCTGGCAGTCAACCTCCTTTTAATAATCATAAACAAGTAGAAACTCCTTTAGATTTCGCTGAAGGCGGCTTTGGTGCCGGTGTATTCGTGAACACAAAAGAATCAGGTTCTCCAAAGCCAGATGGCTATATCTATGTTTACGGTGTAAAAGACAGTATAAAGAACTTGGTTGTGGCGAGGGTTTTACCTGAAGATTTTGAAAATTTTAAATTGTGGACCTTTTGGGATGGAAAAAGTTGGAATAGCGACATGAATTCTGTTGCTGTGCTGGCAAGTAATGTTTCTAACGAACTGAGTGTTTCTATGCTTCCTGACGGAAGATGCGTTTTGGTATATCAGCATGGGAGTATGAGTCCGATAATAGCTTTACGAGTTGCGGCAACGCCTAATTCTACTTTTGGCGAGAAGAAAGATGTATGGCATACCCAAGAAACAACAGGGAACATCTTTAGCTACAATGCAAAGGCACATCCCAGCTTATCGGCGCCTGGCGAATTATTAATTAGTTACAATGTAAATGCCTTTGATTTTAAGAACGAGATTGTTAAAGATCCTAATTTGTACAGGCCTAGGTTTCTAAAACTCAAATTTCAAGAGTAATAAATATTTAAAAGAGCGAATGCTTGTAAAGGCTAATAGATTTTACGACTTAATTTTTACATAATGATGAAAAGAACAAATTATGACAAATTTCCTAAAATAGACATTGAAGGACACCAGTGTATTGCCAATTGGGATAATATTATTGCTAAGCTACAGTCTGAAATTGAGATGCTTACAGCGCCAAAAAAGGTTGTAGTAGTAGAGTGCTATCATGGTGTAGATAGTGCGGACATAATAAGTCATTTAAAAGAAGGGTTCCGTCCAGATTATATATATAATGCTGCAGATGCTTTTGACGCACAAGAAGCTATAAACAATAAAGTATATCCTTACGTTACGGATGATCCCGTTTTTGGATATGTTTCCTCTCTGTCGCTTTCAGATTTTTTTGATAGTGACAAAGTTGCAACTTACCGCCAGGAAATAGACGCTATAAAATCCGGACTTGTAATAATAGTTGGAATAGGGGCTTCGGTAATTGTGCCTTCTTCAGATCTGCTGATTTATGCCGATATGCCGAGGTGGGAAATACAATTGAGATTTAGGGCTAATAAAATAAGTAATATCGGTGTAGACAATCCGAATGCTGAGTTCTCTTATCAATATAAAAGAAGCTTTTTTGTTGACTGGAGGGTCTGCGATAAACAAAAGAAGAAGTTAATGCACCAATGGAATTACGTGTTAGATACCACTGGTGATATTCCTAAAATGATAACAGGTGAAGCGTTGAAAGATGCTTTAACTATGGCCACCCAGCGTCCGTTTAGAGTAGTGCCGTTTTTTGATCCGGGACCATGGGGAGGGCAGTGGCTTAAAGAAATTTGTGATCTTGATAGAGAAGAACAAAATTTTGCATGGGCCTTTGATTGTGTGCCAGAAGAAAACAGCTTGTTGCTTAACTTTAATGGTGAGAACTTTGAAATTCCGTCTATCAATTTAGTTTATTCTCACCCTCAGGAATTACTTGGAAAGAAGGTATACGATTATTTTGGTGCAGAATTCCCGATCCGGTTTGATATCCTGGATACCCTAAAAGGAGGGAATTTGAGTTTACAAGTGCATCCGAACCTTGCGTATATACGTGAGAAGTTTGGAATGCCTTATACACAAGAAGAGAGTTATTATTTTCTTGATGCCGAAGAGCATGCAATTATGTATCTTGGTTTAAAAGAAAATATCAACGAGAACTCAATGATTAAAGAATTAGCCGATGCCCAACAGGAAGGAGGAGAGTTTGATGCCGATAAGTTTGTTGAAAAGATACCTATTAAGAAGCATGACCATATCTTAATACCTGCAGGTACAATCCATTGTTCCGGAGCAGACAGCGTTGTTTTAGAAATCAGTGCTACACCTTATAATTTTACATTTAAGCTTTGGGATTGGGGAAGAATGGGATTAAATGGTAAGCCGCGTCCTATTTCTTTAGAGCATGGAGAAAAAGTTATAGAGTGGAATCGTACCACGCAATGGTCTAAAGAGAATTTAGTTAATAAGGTGGCGCTTGTTGCAGAAGGAGATGGTTGGAAAGAAGAAAAGACGGGTTTATACGAAGGTTCTTTTATAGAAACCCACAGATATTGGTTTACAGAGCCTATCAATGTTGAAACCGAAGGTGTGGTAAATGTTCTAAATTTAGTAGAGGGAGAAGAGGTAATTGTCGAGAGTCCGGAAGGATTGTTCGAGCCCTATGTTATTCACTATGCAGAAACTTTTATTGTTCCGGCAGCAGTTAATAACTATACAATAAGACCCTACGGACGAAGTGAAGGCAAAGAGTGTGCTGTTGTAAAAGCTTTTGTTCAGGTTAATAATCTGGTAAATTATCAACAAAACTGATTTCGATGAAAAATACCGAAAATACAGGTTTTATCTATAAAATAACCATCGTAGCAGCTGTTGGAGGTCTTTTGTTTGGTTACGACACAGCGGTAATAGCAGGTGCTATTGGGTTTCTTCAAACTAAATTTGAGTTATCATCCGCCATGATGGGATGGGTAGCTTCCTGCGCTCTAATAGGCTGTATGTTGGGAGCTACCTTTGCAGGCTTTTTAAGTGATAAAATAGGCAGAAAAAAAGTGCTGCAAATTTCTGCATTCCTATTTGCAGTTTCAGCTATCGGAACAGCTATACCAGAGACCCTCACTACCTTTGTTATATTCAGAATTATCGGGGGTGTAGGTATAGGTATAGCTTCTATGCTGGCTCCAATGTATATTACAGAATCTGCGCCTGCAGATATTAGAGGAAGATTGGTTTCTCTTAATCAGTTGGGCATAGTTACAGGAATATTATTGATATATTTTATCAATGCCTTTATAGCTGGTTTACACGATGAAGCATGGAATGTATCTATCGGTTGGCGATGGATGTTTGGTTCGGGCATTGTACCTTCTGTTGTTTTTCTTGTTTTATTATTGTTTGTACCAGAAAGTCCGCGTTGGTTAGCAAAAGTAAACCAATGGGATAAAGCAAAAGCAATACTTGAGAAGATAAATGGGGTAGAAAAAGCACAGATTGAGCTGAATGAGATAAGAGAGGCGTTGAGAGTCGAATCCGAATCAGCAACATCACCCAGTGTTTTTGGGCCATCATTAAGAAAGCCTTTAACAATTGGAGTGATTTTAGCGGTCTTTTCACAAATTACAGGTATTAACGCAATTATGTATTATGCGCCTGAAATTTTCAAATCAACAGGATCTGGGTCAGACTCTTCTATGATGCAAACCGTATTAGTAGGCGTTATTAATCTGATAGCTACTTTAGTTGCAATTAAATATGTAGATAAGCTTGGAAGAAAAGCGTTATTACTAATAGGATCATCTGGCATGTTTGTATGTCTGGCAATTGTTGGGTCTGCATTTTATTTCAATATGTTAGAAGGAAATATTGTACTGATATCCATTTTAGCCTATATCACATTTTTCGGAATATCTTTAGGCCCCTTAACCTTTGTGGTTATTGCCGAAATTTTCCCTAATCAAAGCCGGGGTAAAGCCATGTCCATTTGTATTTTCGCTTTGTGGGCTGCTGTATTTTTAGTTTCGCAATTATTCCCTGTTCTGTTAGAATCTATAGGTAGCGCATTTACATTTTGGATTTTTATGGTAATGGCCTTATTCAGTTTAATCTTTGTGTGGAAATATTTACCAGAAACTAAAGGAAAAACACTTGAAGAAATCGAAAAATCCTGGAAATAGAAAATTAATGATGATTATAAAACCATAGCTATGAAAAAACATTATCAAATTCTGCTGATATTTGCTGTTTTTGGGGTGCTAAGCGCTTCTTGTAAGAAGAACTCAGTGCCAGACGACACAACAGTTGTAGCCCCCCCTGACACTATTAGAACAGTTGCGTATAAAGATTCGGTATTTACAGAATACTTTAGAAAAACCAGCGGATGGATTGCATCCGATGCAACTATATCTCTGCCCCTGTCCAACAATAAAGTCTTGTGGCTTTTTGGTGATACTTATATAGATGGCTACCGGGCTTCGGATACTTCACTAAATTGTTTCTTTCAGGTAAGAAACTCTATGCTCTTACAAGACAAGCAAAATCCTTCTCAATTATTAACCATTCTTGACAATACTCAAGCCGGTGTAAATAGAACCCCTATTAAGATAGGAGATAATTCAACATATTTTTGGCCAGGTCACGGTTATGCAGAGCAAGATACCGCATTTGTTTTTTGGCAGGAATATATGGGTGCAAATTATACGTTATTAGGAAATTACATTTCTAAAATATACACACCAGGAATGGTAGATGCATCTGCTATTAAAGACCTTATAAAATTACCGCTTCCAGATGGTCTAACTTACGGAACTTCAATACTTATTGATTCAGTTGGTGGATACCGATATATTTATGGTTCCAAACAAGATTGGATTGTACACCGGCCATTGGTTGCCAGATTGTCTATCAATAAAGATATTACAGAGCCCTGGGAGTTTTATACCGGTTCTGGGTGGTCTTCTAGTGCAAATGACGGGGCAGCACTATTAACGGGCTCAAAAGGCCATGTGTCTCCCTCTTATAGTGTAATTAAAATCCAAGGAAAATATTATATGATTTCTCAAGACAACGGTTTTCTAACCTGTGGTTTAGGAAGAGATATTTATGCCTGGAGAAGTGATACACCTTATGGACCATTTACAGACAAAACACTGTTATACACGATTGAAGATAAGTACAGGGGCTCTTATTATATTACTTACAATGCAACTGCGCATCCACAGTTTACCACAAATAATGAACTATTGATCTCTTATAACGTAAATGATATCTGTCCTGCACAATGTGGAGCTAGTGGAGGAAGAAGAAACGCTGACGGGTATCGACCGAAGTTTATTCGGGTACCATTTTCGGTAATTGACCCTGCATTAACAACCCCGGTTAACTAATTTTTAAAAAGAGTTTCGAATTAACTATGATATTAAATAAAACCAACAATTTATAAGTACATACATAACAACAAATTATTTGCATAACCTGTTATAAATCAATATCCTAACCAATTATTTTATGAAAAGGAAATTACGTCAAAAAACAAGGTGGATCCTGGCAGCTATGATAGTCTGCTTTAGCACACCTACTACGTACGCTGGTTACTCTTCTATATATCATGTTCAGCAGCAGAAAAGAACTGTTACTGGACAAATTAAAGACGAAGCTGGGCAAAACCTGCCCGGAGTAAACATAATTATTAAAGGTACAACATCCGGAAGTGTTACAGATGCCAATGGAAATTTCAGAATTGATGTTCCGTTAGCTTCAAATACTTTAGTTTTCTCTTATTTGGGATTTCAGACACAGGAAGTAAACATCGGTACCCAAACAACAGTAAATGTCACTTTAATACAAGCTGTTCGCTCGTTAGAAGAAACTGTTGTAATAGGATATGGTTCGGTAAGAAAATCAGATTTAACAGGATCGGTGTCTTCGATAAAAGCAGAAGAATTGCAATCTGTTCCCGTAACTTCTTTCGATCAGGCATTATTGGGAAGAGCTGCGGGGGTACAGGTAACGCAAACATCAGGTACTCCAGGCGGCGAAACAAATATCAGAATTAGGGGAACCAGTTCTATAAATGCTAGTAGCGAGCCTTTATATGTTATCGACGGAGTTTTAGTAAACAGCAATGGAGGAGAAATGTCTATTGGAGGCGTTGGCCCAAGGATAGGTCCGCTTTCTGGTATTAACCCAAGTGATATAGAATCAGTAGAGGTACTTAAAGATGCTTCTGCAACAGCAATTTATGGGTCAAGAGGTGCAAATGGTGTAATTTTAATTACCACAAAAAGAGGAAAGGCTGGTAAAGGAACTTTAGATTTTGAGAGTTATTATGGCTTACAAGAAATAGCTAATAAACTTGAATTATTAGATGGCGCTCAATATGCTGAATTTATCAATGAAGCACAAATAAATGCAGGTAAATTACCGCTATATTTAAATCCTCAGAGTTTAGGGGCTGGTACAGACTGGCAGAGTGCCATCTTCCAAACAGCACCAATTGCTAATTATCAACTCTCAACCACCGGAGGTACAGAAAAAACTAAGTATGCTGTGTCTGGTGGATATTTTACCCAAGACGGTATAATCATTGGCTCAGATTTCAAGCGTTATTCATTCAGGGTGAATCTTGATAATCAGGTTACAGATAGGATAACTATTGGGAATAATCTTTCTTATACTTACCTATCATCTAAAGGTGTGCGTACAGGGCCTGGTGATATTGTGCCGGGAATAGTTACTAACGCATTACAATTTAACCCTAACTTACCAGTATATGATGCATCTGTACCCGGAGGATATACCTTTCAGCATGATAGAAAAGATGCGGTTGCAAATCCTGTGGCAGATGCTTTAGAATTTGAAGCACTAACCGGAACTTCCAGAGTATTAGGGAATGTATTTCTGAACTACAAAATCTTGGAAAATCTGGAATTTAGAACTTCATTCGGAATAGACGGTTTACACACTAAATCTAACACTTTTAGCCCTAATTTTTTAAAAAGGTCAGAAGGCAGTAATGGTAGTGCGGTAATTAGCACATTACAGGCAATGACCTGGCTAAATGAAAATACACTAACCTACAATAAGGAATTTAATGAAGACCACAAGTTAAATTTTGTGGTAGGACATACGATGCAAAAATTCAGAAATGAAAATTTAGTCGGTATGGCGTTAGATTTTGCTGATAACAGAACTGGATGGCATAGTTTGGCATCTGCAGCCAATCCGCAAAACCCTATAAATGGAGAAAGTGAATGGAGCATGATTTCTTATTTAGGACGTGTTAATTACAATTTATTCGGAAAATTCTTATTCACATTATCAGGTCGTATTGACGGGTCATCAAAATTCCCTGAAGGTAATAAATATGGGTTTTTCCCATCCGGAGCGGTT
>PJUF01001360.1_pt1 | contig 12612 bp, 9 predicted proteins | sample 1512191 | NCBI WGS metagenome assembly PJUF01 (sample SAMN08177673, study PRJNA422409) | Feces metagenome, whole genome shotgun sequencing project. | isolation source: Chicken feces (3) enriched on wood chips | host: Gallus gallus | place: USA: Madison | collected 2015-01-15 | reverse complement strand
GTCGGACATGCGTATGATCCAGACAGCGCCGCCCTGGCGCTGCAACGCACCCTGGACTTCTTCACGGAGCATCTTGGATGAGCGATTTCGAACTGGATTCACGCCTGGCCACCGACAGCGTCCTGGTAGCAGAAGGCCCGTTGTCGCAAGTGCGGTTGATGAACGACGAACGATTCCCGTGGCTGGTGCTGGTGCCGCGCCTGGCCGGGATCACCGAATGGATCGAACTGGACGGCGAGCAGCAGGACAAGCTGCGCACCGAACTCAACCGCGCCTGCAAGGCCCTGCACGGCACGGACGGGGTGGAAAAGATCAACATCGGCGCGTTGGGCAACATCGTGCGCCAGCTGCATTTCCACGTGATCGGCCGCCACGACGGCGATCCGGCCTGGCCGGGCCCGGTCTGGGGCAGTGGGCCGGCGCACCGCTACGAGCCAGCGGCACTCGACCAGCATGTCGCCTACTGGAAGGAACGGCTAGGATATCCGGCCCATCCCTGAGCCTTAGACGACCCGATGCGCTTCAATCTCGTCGCCGCCATCCTGCTGATCCTGATCGGCTTGTTCATGCTCGCCAGCAACCTGGGCTGGACGCACCTGAACCTGTCCAAGCTGTTCCTGACCTGGTGGCCGGTCGGTCTGGTCGGCGTCGGCATCGCGATGCTGTTCGGACGCGGAAAATAAACAAAGGCGGCGCAAGCGCCGCCTTTGTCCATGTGAAGCCGAGCATGGCCCGGCTCTACAACAACTCAGGTACGCGGCAGGGTCACGCCGGTCTGGCCCTGGTACTTGCCGCCGCGGTCCTTGTACGAGGTCTCGCAGACGTCGTCGGCCGCCGCCTGGAAGAACAGCATCTGGGCCACGCCTTCGTTGGCGTAGATGCGCGCCGGCAGCGGCGTGGTGTTGCTGAACTCCAGGGTCACGTGCCCTTCCCACTCCGGTTCCAGTGGGGTCACGTTGACGATGATGCCGCAGCGGGCATAGGTGCTCTTGCCCAGGCACACCACCAGGGTGTCGCGCGGGATGCGGAAGTACTCCACCGTGCGCGCGAGCGCGAAGCTGTTGGGCGGGATGATGCACTCATCACCGACGATGTCCACGAAACTGCCCGGGTCGAAGTGCTTGGGGTCGACGATCGTGGAGTTGATGTTGGTGAACACCTTGAACTCGCGCGAGCAGCGCACGTCGTAACCATAGCTGGAGGTGCCGTAGCTGACGATGCGCTCACCGTTGGCGTGCTTCACCTGCCCGGCCTCGAACGGCTCGATCATGCCGTGCTGCTCGGACATACGGCGGATCCAACGGTCACTCTTGATGCTCATGCTTTGTCCTGGGTACGAGGGGGCGCGTGGATTCTAGCAGGGGGCCGGGCACGCACGCCGCCACCCCGCAGGCCTGGCCTTACAGCAGCGAGGACAGGATCTGGATCGACGCCCGCGGGCGCTTGCCCACCTCCGCCACCAGGCGCTCGGCGGCGCGACGGTAGGCCTGGGCGGCGGTCGAATCGGGCTGGGCGACCGTGATCGGGCTGCCGGCGTCACCCTGTTCGCGGATGTCGATCTGCAGCGGCAGCGAGCCCAGCAGCGGCACGCCGTACTGGGCGGCCATGCGCTCGCCACCGCCCTCGCCGAACAGGTGCTCGACGTGGCCACAGTTGCTGCAGGTGTGCACGGCCATGTTCTCGACGATGCCCAGCACCGGCACCTCCACCTTCTCGAACATCTTCAGCGCCTTCTTCGCATCCAGCGTGGCGATGTCCTGCGGGGTGGTGACGATGACCGCCCCGGCCAGCGGAATCTTCTGCACCAGGGTCAGCTGGATGTCACCGGTGCCCGGCGGCAGATCGATCAGCAGGTAGTCCAGATCGTCCCAGAGGGTGTCCTCGAACAGCTGGGTCAGCGCTGCGGTCGCCCGCGGCGCACGCATGATCAGCGGCGTCTCGTCTTCCACCAGGTAGCCGATGGACATGGTGTCCACGCCGAACGCGCGCATCGGCTCGATGCTCTTGTTGTCCGGGCTTTCCGGGCGACCGGACAGGCCGAGCATGGCCGGCACGCTGGGGCCGTAGATATCCGCATCCAGCACACCCACGCGCGCACCGAGCTGCTGCAGCGCGACGGCCAGGTTCACCGAGGTGGTGGACTTGCCTACGCCTCCCTTGCCCGATCCCACCGCGATCACGTTGCGGATGCGCGCATGGGGCGACAGGCCCTTCTGTACCTGGCTGGCGTGGGGACGACGGGCGGGGCTGTTCACTTCGGACTCCGGGAGCGGTTCGTGGGGCGGGCAACCTCCCATCATACAAGTTCAGCCCGTTTGGCCCCTGGATCGCCGCACCCGGGCGAGGAGCGAAACCTGAACGCAGCCTGCACGAAGTAAATGAAAGCTGCGAAAGCAGCGAGCGCGCGGACGCCTGCCCATCGCATTTAGTTGAAACACCCAAGCCAATTTTCTTTCACTTGTTATTTTCAGGTCTGGATTTCATTACGCTCAAATGAAATCAAACCGCCAGATTCGGCAAATAAATACGCATCCATTTGATTTTTCAGGCTAAAACCTGCACCAACAACAAATTCTTTACAGGCACGCGCCATCAACGTTAATGCTGTGTTACGTTCGCCCCGGCAGCCCTGAAACTGAAGGCTGATTGAACGCCCCGGGAAGGGGCCACCTGCTTCCACTTAATGGATGGGATACCGCAATGATCCGTCGTCGCCACAATGTCGTCCGTCACCCGCTGTCCCTCGCACTGCTCGGCGCCCTGGTCGCCACCAGCCTCCCGGCCTTCGCCCAGGACAGCAAGGAAACCACCGACCTCGGTCGCGTGACCGTCACCGGCTCGCTCATTCCGCAGACGCAGGTGGAGAACCACACTCCGGTCCTGACCGTCACCGCCGAGGACATCCAGACCCGCGGCTTCACCAGCATTGCCGAAGTACTGCAGCAGTCCTCGCTGACCACCGGCGGCCTGCAGGGCGGCCAGTCCTCGGCCGCCTTCACCCAGGGCGCCGAAGCGGCCGGCATGTTCGGCCTCGACCCCGGTTACACCAAGTACCTCATCAACGGCCGCCCGATGCTGCAGTACCCGGCGCTGTACAACGGCAGCGACGCGTTCAACAACATCAGCGGCATCCCGATCGACATCGTCGAGCGCATCGAGATCCTGCCTGGCGGCCAATCGTCGCTGTATGGTTCCGATGCCATTGCCGGCGTGGTCAACATCATCCTGAAAGAGCGCATGGATGGCGGCACGATCAACATCCGCGGCGGCGCCTACACCGAAGGCGGCGGCAACAACCTTCGCGTGAGCGTGGCCAAGGGCTTCAACAGCGCCGATGACCGTTTCAATGCACTGGTCAACGTGCAGTACGAAAAGTCCAGCCCGATCTGGGGCTACCAGCGCGATCTGACCAAGGTGAACAATCCCGTCGGCTACTCGCCGCAGGTACCGTCCAACGACTTCCTGGTCTACCTGCCTGACGAAAACAATGCCTTCACCATGATGGACCCGACCCGCTGTGCCAGCGTGGCCGGCCAGTTCGGCGGCACCACCGAACTGGGCACCCGCGCGGCCGGTGAATCGTGCGGCTCCAAGTATGGCGCCGGCTACCGCACCATCAAGAACGGCAAGGAAAGCAGCCAGTTCTACACTTCGCTCAGCTTCCAGGTGAACGAGAACTTCGAACTGTTTGCCGATGCGCTGTACAGCCTGGAAGAGGTCAACTACGTGACCGGCGCCGGCTACACCTTCTGGAGTACCGGCCCGGGCTTCGGCTACATCTACGACCAGGACACCGACCAGTACATGAGCCTGCAGCGCGTGTTCTCCCCGGAGGACATCGGCGGCCAGGGCTACCGTGACATCATGGAAACCAACCGCAACAAGGCCTACCAGGTCACCCTGGGCGGCCGCGGTACGTTCGGCACCAACTGGGATTACACCGCCAGCTTCAGCCGTGGCGAGTACAAGCTGACCGAACGCGGCTTCGCCCGCTGGGCCGAGCCGATCGACAGCTGGTTTGAAGAGAACGTGTTCGGCCCGGTGCTGGGCCAGACCGATGATGGCTTCAACATCTACAGCCCGAACTGGGGTGCGTTCTATTCGCAGCTGCCGGCCGGTGCATTCCAGAGCTTCACCGGCTACACCTACAACCAGAGCCGCACCTGGCAGAACCTGGGCCGCGTGCAGCTGACCAACAGCGGGCTGTTCTCCCTGCCAGGTGGCGACGCCGGCCTGGGCATCGTGGTCGAAGGTGGCAGCGAAGGCTGGGACTACAGTCCGGATCAGCGCCTGCTCGATGGCGATGTCTGGGGTACCACCTCGGTGGCCGGTTCGGGCCACCGCAGCAACTATGCGGTGACCGGTGAGCTTCGCCTGCCGCTGCTGGACTCGCTCACCGTCACCGGCTCGGGCCGCTACGACGCTTTCAAGATCGCCGACAACACGGTCGACAAATCGACCTACAGCATCGGCGTGGAGTTCCGCCCGATTGAAAGCCTGCTGTTCCGCGGCAAGTACGGCACCGCCTTCCGTGCACCGTCGCTGCCGGATGCCTTCCAGGGCGAGAGCGGCTTCTACACCGCAGCCACCGACTACTACCGCTGCGCCCAGCTCGGCTTCGAGCCCGCCGACACCGTGGGCTGCCCGTATGCAGGCCAGTCCACCTTCGGCGTGCAGTCGGGCAATCCGGAACTTGAACCGATCACCGCCGATGTGTGGAATGCCGGCGTTGTCTGGGCGCCGATGTCCAACCTGTCCTTCTCGGTGGACTACTACAGCTGGAAGATCGAGAACGAGGTGGACACCCTCAGTTCCGACCAGCTGCTGCGCGCGGAGTACTACTGCCGCAACAACCTGGACAACAGCACCAACGCCACCTGCCAGAACGTGGCGGACTGGGTCACCCGCGATGCCTCGGGCAACCTGGAACAGATCTACACGCCCAAGCTCAACGTGGCGCGGCAGAACCTCAACGCCGTGACGGCAAGCTTCAAGTACGTGCAGGACATCGGCCGCTTCGGCTCGCTGCAGTTCGCCAGCAACTACACCAACATCCTCAAGCGCGAAGTGCAGCCGCAGGCGGGTGACGAGTACCTGGACCTGCTGCGCAACCCGTATGCGATGTGGGACTACCAGGCCTTTGCCAAGGTGCGCGCCGATGGTTCGGTTGGCTGGGCCAAGAACCAGTGGACCACAACCCTGTACTACAACTACATCGGCCGCACGCCCAATTACATGGCCTACCTCGGCGAGGGCTATGACTATGTGCACTCGTCCGGCTACAAGGCCGGCAAGTGGGGCTCCTACACCACCTACAACCTGAGCGTGAGCTACCGCGCGATGGACAACCTGACCCTGTCGCTGATGGTCAACAACGTGTTCAACAAGAACCCGTCCAGCCAGCGCCACAGCTTCGGCGGCAACATCGACGCGCCGTACAACGACTACCTCTACAACCCGTACGGCCGGGCGATCTACGCCCAGATGCAGTACGACTTCGGCAGCCGGTAAGCCGCTCCAATTCCGGGAATGACTGGCTCTGGCCCCGCTTCGGCGGGGCCTTTTTTTTGGGGCGTGCAGACCGGACAGCGGGCGGCGCGCCCTCACAACATGAACTGCCCGCTTAACAGAAAGCGTACAAAGCGCATCTGAATGCGCCGGAGCCAACCCGCTCTGCAGCAAATCCTTTCATTTGAAATCAACAGTTTGGATCAAAAACCCATCCAAATCAGCACTTTGCCTACTCTGGCTTCATGACGGGAGCATGAACAGTTGACACGACAAGTTAAGGTCGTGTTAACGTCGACCCATCGGCTTGTGAAGCCGGCGTTAGAACGGGGCCACCGCCCTACAGGGACGACAGGTGCAACTGCCTGTCGAGGTTTGATACATCAGGGGACTTACCACATGAATATCCGCAAGGCGCTCAGCCGCCACCCGCTGAGCTTTGCGCTCACTACCGCACTGCTGGCCACCAGCGTCGTGCCGGCATTTGCACAGGAAGCCGGCAATGAGGTCGGCGGCAAGGACGCCGTGAACCTGGATCGCGTCTCTGTGGTGGGCTCGCGCATCAAGCGCGCCGACGTCGAAGGCCCGGCGCCGGTTACCGTCATCACCCGCGCCGACATCGACCGCGAAGGCTTCCAGTCGGTCGGCGACATGCTGCAGAGCCTGACCCAGCAGGGCATGTCCAACTTCACCGGTGACCTGGCCACCAGCGGCTTCACCCCCAACGCTCAGGTCGTGAACCTGCGCGGCATGGGCCCGGGCTATACGCTGACCCTGATCAACGGTCGCCGCCCGGCGCAGTACCCGCAGCCGTACAACCGCGACAACAACGTCGTGAACGTCAAGGCCATCCCGACCTCCATCGTCGAGCGCGTGGAAGTGCTGACCGGTGGTGCCTCGGCCATCTACGGCTCAGACGCCGTGGCCGGCGTGGTGAACATCATCACCCGCAAGAACTACGACGGCAACCAGGTCCGCGTGACGGCCGGCACCACCGAAGCCGGCGGCGGCGACAGCGTCAACTTCGAATATACCGGCGGCACCACCGGCGACCGCTGGAGCGCACTGTACTCCTTCCAGTACAACGAGAACGAACCGGTGTTCGGCTCCCAGCGCGACTACATGGCCGACACCCGCAACAACATCATCGGCCTGGCGGTGAACCCGCAGCTGTCGATTGCGGCCATCAGCGGCCAGGGCCTCAACGGCCACACCCGCAACCACAATGTCATCTACGACCAGGAAATGTGTGACGCGCTGGACTACAGCACGGTCACCACGGCCGCGCGTGGCACGTACTGCGGTTCCTACACCCAGAACGCCAGCCGCTCGATCTGGAACAAGAACCGCAATTACGCCGGCTACGTCTCCGGTACGTTCGACGTCAGCGACACCACCCAGCTGTACGGCAGCGTCAACTACTACACCACCGACGCCAAGTCGGCCTCGGGCACCGAGTACTGGAGCACCTCCGGCGACCGCTTCACCTCCTCGCGCACCGGCACCGCCACCACCTACTACTACGACCGGGATCTGCGTGACCTGATCCTGCTGCAGCGCTACTTCATGCCTTCCGAGCTGGGCGGCAATGAAGCGGCCAGCACGCTGTACAACGAGAAGACCTACGATGTGGCCTTCGGTGCAACCGGCACGATCGCCGACCGCTTCGACTGGGACGCCAGCGTCTCCTACGGCAAGTACACCTATGAAGCCGACCGCCCGCGCCTGCTCGCCAAGGCCGTGCATGACTACTTCCTGGGCCCACTGCTGGGCTACAACGGCAGCTACCCGATCTATGCGCTGAACCAGGACCGCTGGAACACGCCGATCACCCCGGAACAGTACCGCTCGTTCTCCACCCGCGTGAAGAACACCGCCGAATCCACCTCGGGCACGGCCAATTTCACCTTGACCGGTGACCTGTTCGAACTGCCGGCCGGCCCCCTGGGCTTTGCGGCAGTGCTGGAAGCCACCCGCCAGACCACGGACCTGGAAAGCGACTACCGCACCGACCAGACCCGTCCGCTGGATGAGAACACCATCTACAACCTGACCAGCTCCGGCCGTACCGATGGTTCGCGTGACCGTTACGCGGTGGGCGCCGAGTTCCGCGTGCCGATCTTCAAGAGCCTGTCGGCCAACATCGCAGGCCGCTGGGACAAGTACGACGACATCACCGCTGTTGACGACGCCAAGACTGTCAACGTCGGCCTGGAATGGCGTCCGTTCAGCAACCTGCTGCTGCGCGGTTCCTATGCCACCAGCTTCCGTGCCCCGGACATGCAGATGGTGTACGCCGAAGGCGCCGCCAGCTACTCGACCGTGCTTGACGAGTACGCCTGCCGTTCCGGCCAGGGTCTGGGCCAGGCAGCCGGTACGCCGGGCCGTACCTACAGCCAGTGCGGCCTGAGTGGCGACATCACCCAGTACTCGACCCAGTCGCTGGTCGCCGGCAATCCGCTGCTGAAGGAAGAGGAAGGCAAGTCCTGGGGCGCAGGTTTTGTCTGGGACATCATGGACCAGATGTCGCTGTCGGTGGACTACTACAAGATCCGCCTGGAAGACAAGGCACGCCAGCTGAGCTCGACCTACCTGCTGCAGAACGAAGCCGACTGCCGCCTGGGCGTGCAGCGTGATGGCTCGCCGGCCCGCAACGCACCGGACTCGTCCTTCTGCCAGAACATCCTCTCGCTGATCACGCGTCTGGATGCGCCGGGCACTGCACAGGACCAGGCCATCCAGCGCCTGAACACCGCCTACATCAACGCCTCGCTGCAGGAAGTGAGCGGCATCGACGCCAACTTCCGCTACAAGCTCAACACCGACCGCCTGGGCACCTTCGGCCTGGACGTTGGCTACAGCCTGCGCCTGACCGACAAGTCCAAGCAGTTCGCCGATGACGAGCTGATCGACTACCGCGACGAGTGGGACTACGAGCCGCGCAGCCGCGTCCGTGGCACCCTGACCTGGGAGCGTGACGACTGGTCGGCCGCGCTGTTCGGCAGCCGCCTGGGCGAGAACATGAACTGGGATGAGACGGGCCGACTGAAGCCGTACATCACCTACAACCTGAGCGTGGCCAAGAAGTTCGGCCCGAACGTGAAGGCTGAGTTCACCGTCGTCAACCTGACCGACAACCAGTACCGTCGCGACGTCACCTACACCACCTATCCGTACTTCTACAACTACATCGGTGCCGATCCGCTGGGTCGTCGTTACTACGTGAGCCTGTCCTATCGCTTCTGATAGCGCCGGCAGATGAAATGGAGAGCCCGGCCTGCCGGGCTCTCTTTTTTTGCGATGCACACAGCAAGGGAGTAACTGAAATGGAAAAGTTCAAAGCAGGCCTGCTGATCGCGGCGCTGGCCGCTGCGCCGCTGGGCGCGCAGGCGGCCCCGGCGTACTCGGTCGAGGATTTCGTCAAGCATCCCAGCTATGGCGCTGTGAAGATTTCGCCCGACGGGCAGTACCTGGCCGTCACCATGGACCATGGTGACCAGGATGTGCTGGCGATCCTGCGTACCAGCGACCTGAAGGTACTCAAGATCAACCAGCTGCCCGAGAAGAAGAGCATCGGCAGCTTCGAGTGGATCTCGCCGCAGCGTGTACTGTTCAACGCGGTCAAGAAGATGGGCGGGTACGCGCAGCCCTTCATGACCGGTGAGTGGTTTGCCGTCAACGCTGACGGCTCGCAGGCCGTGCCGGTCATCTTCTACGGCACCCGGGACGTCACCCAGCGCAGCAAGACGGTGGGTGCCGAAAGCTTCAGTCTGCTCGACACGCTGAAGGACGATGATCGCAACGTGATCATGCAGTCGCGTCATGCGCGTTCGTCCGAAGGCAGCGGCACCGAAGTGGTCCAGGTCGATACCATCAGCGGGCGCCGTACTGTATTGGCCAAGGCGCCCAAGGAGAACTGCTCGATCGCGCTGGACAAGGAGAAATCGCCACGTTTCGCCGTCTGTTCGTCCAGCCGCAATGAAGAGGGCGAATATGACGAACGTACCGAGCTGTACCGTCGCGATGGCCGCGACTGGACCCTGGTCAACGCCTCCAAGACCGATGGCAAGCACCTGTGGGTCGAGCGCGCCACCGCCGACGGCACTGTGTATGTAACCCAGAGCGATGACAAGGCGCCGGCGCGGTGGGCACGCTGGACACCGCCACCGGCACGTTCACCTCGCTGTTCCAGGATCCGGTTGCCGAAGTCTCCGATTACATCTGGTCCACCGATGACAACCGTCTGCTGGGGGTGGTTACCGAAGCCGGCGCCCCCAAGGTGACCCTGGTCGACGAGAACCACCCCGACGCCGAACTGTATGGCTCGCTGGCGGCATCGTTCCCGGGCGAACTGGTGGACTTTTCCAGCCACACCGCCGACGGCAGCAAGATCATCGTCTCGGTCTACAGCGACAGCAATCCGGGCGAACTCTACCTGTATGACCGGAGCACTGGCAAAGCACGCTTCCTGATGCAGCGCGCGCCGCAACTGGACAAGGCACGCATGGCCTCGGTCAAGCCGTTCAGCTTCACCTCCCGTGACGGCAGGACCATCCATGCCTTCCTCACCCTGCCCCATGGGAGTGACGGCAAGAACCTGCCACTGATCGTCAACCCGCATGGTGGCCCGATCGGCCCCCGTGACAACTGGCGCTTCTCCGGTGAAACCCAGTTGTTCGCCAGCCGTGGCTACGCGGTGCTGCAGGTGAACTACCGCGGCTCGGGCGGCTACGGCAAGGCGTTCCAGGATGCCGGCCACAAGCAATGGGCCGATGGCATCCAGAACGACATCATCGATGCCACCCAGTGGACCATCAACCACGGCTACGCCAACAAGGACCGCATCTGCATCTATGGCGGCAGCTTTGGCGGCTATTCCTCGCTGATGGCTCCGATCCGTGCACCGGGCCTGTTCAAGTGCACCTTCGGTTACGTCGGCGTCTACGACATCGACATGATGTTCAAGAAGGGCGACATCCCTGAACGTGAGTCGGGCCAGCGCTTCCTGCGCCGTACCCACGGCACCGATACAGCCGATTGGGCGCGCACCTCGCCCGCGCGCCGCGCATCGGAAGTGAAGATCCCGGTGTACCTGGCCGCAGGCGCGCGTGACGTGCGCACGCCGCCGGAACAGACCGAGCTGATGAACAAGGCGCTGATCGCCGCCGGCAACAAGCCCGAAGGCATGATCATCGAGCCCGGCGAAATGCACGGCTTCTATGGCGTGCCGGCGCGGGTGAAGCTGTACACCACGATGCTGGACTTCTTCGGGCGCCACATCGGCTCATCCGCAGCCCCCGGAGCCAAGGCGGCCGACTGAGCCGTACCCGGCCTCCCTGGATCAGGGGGCCGGGAACTTCAGGCACCTCCTGGCGCACCATGAAGGTGTGCCAGCGCGTACCACTCGAACCGGTGCGCAGGTGCCATCGTTCAATCATGGAGAGATACCGATGTACTGCAGGCTCATTCTCACAGCCCTGCTGCCTTTCGCGCTGCAAGCCCCACTCGCACTGGCTGCAGAACCTTCACCGGCCAGCGCGCCGGATCCTACCGATGACCAGCTGATGATCACCGCCGGCTTCCTCAGCGGCCACCCCGACCTGCGCTTCCGCCTGCTGGGCATCGAGAAGCGTGACGCCGGGAAGATGGAACAGGCGTTCGGCTTCTTCCAGCGCGCCGGCTTCTATGCCGACAAACCCTCGCAGGCCATGGTGGCTGAGATGCTCTGGAACGGCACCGGCACCCCGGTGGACCGGGCACTTGCCTATGCGTGGATGGACCTGGCCGCAGAGCGGGGCTATGAAGGGTTTCTCGACCTGCGTGAGCGTTACTGGTCGGCATTGACGCCTGCAGAACGCGAGCGTGCCCTGCAGGAAGGTCCGGCCATCTACGCACGCTTTGGCGATGCCGCCGCGCGACCGCGCATCGACACCGCGCTGCGCCGCGAACGCCGCCAGGCCACCGGCAGCCGTACCGGCATGTCCGGCAACCTGCGCATCATGGTGCCGGGGCCGGCCGGCCCGATGGTGATCGATGGCAGCAAGTTCTACGACGATCGCTACTGGGATCCTGTCCAGTACCAGGCCTGGCAGGATTCGGTCTGGGCCAAACCCAAGGTGGCCCGGGTGGATGTGGGTGAAGCGACACAGATCAAGGAGGAAACCGAGCGCAGGACCCGCATCGATGCAGGCAGACCGCAGGTGGATGCGCCCGAACCGAAGACCGCCGACGAACAGCCCCGTCTGGACAGCGGCAAACCGTGATGCGGCCGCTGCCGGCCCTGCGCCGGCAGCGTTCTTTGCGCAGCGCGTGGGGTGACCTGCCCGAATCTGGCAGTTGCAGCGTGCCCCGGCCGAAACGGCCCCCGCCCTTGCCATCAGCCATGACCTTCGACACCCTTGCAGGGCGGGCCAGCGGCGTATCGTTCGGCCCACGGCCGCCTGTGCGGCCCTTCCCTGACTCACTCGGCCTGGAGGCCATACAAGTGACCCGTACTCCCAAGATCGTGCTGCTGACCCTGGCCGTTTCGGCCGCGCTGGTCGGCTGCGGCAAGACCGATACCCCGGCCAAGGACGCCACCGCCTCCACGCCGGCCGCCACCGACCAGGCCACCAGCTACAAGCTCGACGAATCCAAGCTGCCGGCCTACAACGCCTTCCAGGCCAGTGACCTGGACAGCAACCTGGACGCCTGCGGCGCCTTCGGCGATTACGTCAACGGCAAGTGGCTGGCCGCCAACGAGATCCCGGGCGACCGCACCAGCTGGGGCGCTTTCACCATCCTCGACGAACGTTCGGTGAACGTGCAGCACCAGCTCGCCGAGCAGGTCGCCCAGGTCAAGAACCCGAACCACATCGAGAAGATCGTCGGTGACCTGTGGGCCACCGGCATGGACGAAGCCAAGATCAACGCCCAGGGCATCGAGCCGCTGAAGGCCGATCTGACCGCCATCGACGGTCTGCAGGACAAGGCGGCCATCGCCGACTACCTGCGCAGCAGCGCCGCCAAGGGTGAGAACGTGCTGTTCAGCTTCGGCGCCGAAGCCGACTTCAAGAACTCGGCGGTGAACATGGCCTACGCCAGCCAGGGCGGCCTGGGCCTGCC
>PJUF01001356.1_pt1 | contig 12668 bp, 10 predicted proteins | sample 1512191 | NCBI WGS metagenome assembly PJUF01 (sample SAMN08177673, study PRJNA422409) | Feces metagenome, whole genome shotgun sequencing project. | isolation source: Chicken feces (3) enriched on wood chips | host: Gallus gallus | place: USA: Madison | collected 2015-01-15 | reverse complement strand
TTTTAGTAAGAAGAGGCGAAAGCCGCTTCGCACGATCGGGATTTTTTGCGCACGCATCGAGCGGCCCCCTTTTGAGGTGCCCATTCCCCTTGGCGCCAATGGCGACCCTTAGCCCGAATGCCCTGAGGGACATTACACCGCCGGTCGGCACGGCCCGCAGGTTGGGCGGCCGGTGGTCTGCATACACGCATTCGCCCAGGCGACCCCGAGCGACCCGTCTCCTCGCCCGATGCTTCGTCGGCACCGCGTGTTGCCGGCGGGGATGGGTGGAGTATGGGGGAGGGTGGTGAGGCGGGGATAAGATTGTCGGGGGGGGGGTCGGGGGTGGCCGCCTCGTGGGGGATGGCGGGGTTGCCGCGCTATCGAGTGTGCCGCCTCGTGGTTCGAGGCTTTGCTGCGCAAAGCACCTCACCATGAGGCTCCGGATGGGCTGGTGGGTGGGGAGGCTATGTTAGCGGCAGCACCGACCGCTCGTGGGCCCTCGTCCTGAGGTGCGGAGCGAAGCGGAGCCTCGAAGGATGAGGGCGGAGCGCTGCTAGAGCGTGTGCGGGACGACGAGGCCGCCCTTGAGCGTGACGATACGGTCGGCGCGGCGGGCGAGGTCGTGGTTGTGGGTGGCGATGAGCGCGGCAGCGCCTTCGTTCTTGATGAGGCTCTTGAGGGCTTCGAAGACGAGGTCGCTGGTGTCCGGATCGAGATTGCCGGTGGGCTCGTCGGCGAGGATGACGCGCGGATGGTTGGCCGCGGCGCGGGCGATGGCGATGCGCTGCTGTTCGCCGCCGGAGAGTTCGGCGGGTCGATGCGTGGCGCGCGGGGCGACGCCGAGCAGGTCGAGCAGTTCCATCGCCCTGCCCTCGGCCGCCTTCTGGTCCTTGCCGGCAATAAGCTGGGGCATGACCACGTTTTCGAGCGCGGTGAATTCAGGCAGCAGGTGGTGGAACTGGTAAACATAGCCGACGGTGGAGCGGCGCAGCTGGGTACGGGCGCGGTCGCCGAGCTTGCTGGTCGGCTGACCGACGATCTCGATCTCGCCGGATTGCGGCGATTCGAGGAGGCCGCAGAGGTGCAGGAGCGTGGATTTGCCCGCGCCGGACGGGGCAACGAGGGCGACGAGCTCGCCGCTTTCGACGGTGAGATCGGCGGCTTCGAGCACGCGCACCAGGCGTTCGCCTTCGCCATAATGACGATGGACGCCGGAGAGCTTGAGATGCGGCTTACTCATAGCGCAGGGCCTCCACCGGATCATATTGGGCGGCGCGCCAGGCCGGATAGAGCGTGGCAAGGAAGCTAAGGCCCAGGGCCATGCCGACCACGACGGTGACTTCTACCGGATCGGTGCGGCTGGGCAGCGAGGAGAGGAAGAAGACCTCGGGCGGAAACAGCGTCACTCCGAGCAGATTGGAAATCGAAGCGCGCAGGGCTTCGGCATTGGCCGCGACGATGAGGCCGATGACGGTACCGGCCAAGGTGCCGACGACGCCGATGGTCGTGCCGGTGATGGAGAAGATGCGCATGATGGCGCCGCGCGTAGCACCCATGGTGCGCAGCACGGCAATGTCGGCGCTCTTGTCCTTTACCAGCATGATGAGGCTGGAAATGATGTTGAAGGCGGCAACGAGGATGATCATCGAGAGGATGGTGAACATCACGACACGCTCGACCTGGAGGGCCGAGAAGAAGGTTTCGTTGCGCTGCTGCCAGTCGGTGAGGATGAGCGGACGAAGGCCCGGCGTCGATTGCAGGCGCTCGCGCATCAGGCTGACCTGATCGGGATCATTGATGAAGATTTCGACGGCGCTGGCGCGGGGAATGCGCTCGTAGGCGGCGTCGATTTCCTCGTCGCTGGCCAGGGGATCAAGGGGTCCGAGACCGGGCTTGAGCACCTCGTCGACCATGCGGAAATAGTCCTGGGCCGGTTCGAGCGGCATGTACATGTAGAAGCTGTCGAACTCGACCATGCCGAGATTGTAGATGGCATTGACCGGGTAGGAGCGGATCTGCGGGGTGGAGCCGAAGGGCGTCATGGCGCCGTCGGGATTGATGATCTGGACCTGATCGCCAATGCCGACCCCGAGCTGCTGGGCCAGACGATAGCCGATGGCGACGCCCTTGCTGTCGTCCCACTGATCGAAACCACCCTGCTCTGCCGAATTGTAGAGCAGGCTGAGTTTCTTGAGGTTTTCCTCGTCCATGCCGCGCACGGAGACGCCAGTGGAGGAGCCGCGACCGGAGGCGAGGACCTGGCCTTCGACGAAATAGACTGCGAAGCGCACGCCATCGACCTGTTCGAGCGCGGCGACCGTTTCCTTGTAGTCGGTGAACTGCGACTCGATCGGGTGGGCGGTGAAGTGACCATTGAGCCCCAGGATCTTGTCCAGGAGCTCACCGCGAAAGCCGTTCATCACCGACATGACGACGATGAGCGTCGCCACGCCGATCGCCACGCCGACCATGGTGAGGCTGGCGATGACGGAGATGAATGCCTCCTTTCGGCGGGCGCGCAGGTAGCGCCCGGCAATCATCCATTCGAAGCGGGAGAAGGGACGGGTTGCCCTGCCCCTGGAAACGGCTTGCGCGCTGTCGGTCAAATGTCGGTCATCCGCTGGGGTTCGATCAGGCCCTTGAGACGAGCGACCGCCTCGGTGAGCGGCAGAGTCTCACGCTCGCCGGTCTTGCGATGCTTGATCTCGACTTCGCCGGATTTAAGGCCGCGCGGCCCGAGGATCAGCTGATAGGGAATGCCGACGAGGTCCGCCGTGGCGAACTTGGAGCCGGCAGGCTGGTCGCGGTCGTCGTAGAGCATGTCGAGACCGGCAGCGGTCAGCTCGGCATAGAGCTTTTCGCAAGCCGCGTCGGTGTCGGCATCGCCGGCCTTGAGATTGATCAGCACGGCCTCGAAGGGCGCGACCGAGACGGGCCAGATGATGCCGTTCTCGTCGTGGCTGGCCTCGATGATCGCGGGGACGACGCGGGTCGGGCCGATGCCGTAAGAGCCCATGTGGACAGGCGTGTCCTTGCCGTCGGCGCCGGTGACATTGGCCTTCATCGGCTCGGAATACTTGGTGCCGAAATAGAAGATGTGGCCGACTTCGATTCCGCGAGCCTTTAGCTGGTTGTCGGCCGGGACAGCCTCGCGGAAGGCCTCTTCGGTGGTCATTTCGTCGGTGGCGGCAAAAAGCGACGTCCAATCCTTGAAGATCGGATCGAGGTCGCCGAAGAAATCGGTGTCCGCTGCCGGAATGGGCTTATCGAGCAGGCCCTTGTCCAGGAAGACCTCGCTCTCGCCGGTCTCGGCCAGGACGTGGAATTCGTAGGAGAGATTGCCGCCGATCGGTCCGGTATCGGCGCGCATCGGCACGCCGACAAGGCCCATGCGCCGGAAGGTGCGCAGATAGGCGACGAACATGCGCTGGAAGGCCCTGACCGCCGCGGGTTCGTCGAGATCGAAGGAGTAGGCGTCCTTCATCAGGAATTCGCGGCTGCGCATCGTGCCGAAGCGCGGGCGCACCTCGTCGCGGAACTTCCACTGGATGTGGTAGAGGTTGAGCGGCAGATCCTTGTAGGATTTCACATAGGCCCGGAAGATGTCGGTGATCATCTCCTCGTTGGTGGGGCCATAGAGGAACTCACGCTCATGCCGGTCCTCAATGCGGAGCATTTCCTTGCCATAGGCCTCGTAGCGGCCCGACTCGCGCCAGAGGTCGGCCGACTGGATCGTGGGCATGAGCAGTTGCACGGCGCCGGCGCGGTTCTGCTCCTCCTCGATGATCCTCTGGACCTTCATCAGCACCTTGTAGCCGAGCGGCAGCCACGAATAGAGGCCGGAGGCCTGCTGGCGGATCATGCCGGCGCGCAGCATCAGGCGATGAGAGACGATCTCGGCTTCCTTGGGCACGTCGCGCAGGACGGGCAGGAAATAGCGGGAGAGGCGCATGAAAACTCCGAAGAAAGCGGCTTCGACTCGTGGGTTTGGTTGATGCACACTCAAATCGCAAGCGTCCATTCGATGCAAGCATGCAAGCTATGCAGAATCTACTTGGCAGAGCGATTTTCTGTTGTTAGGGTCCGCCCCAATAAAACAAAGGCGGCCCAAACCGCCGGACGTCGACAACGTCAAGGGAGGAGCGTTGGCTGCCGCTGTATAGCGTGCCTAAGACCAGCGTATTGTCGAACAAACTTATTCAAGCGGGGCCCTAGTGCCCCGCTTTTTTGTTTGAGGAACAGATAGCTATGAAAAGTGGCGAAAGTTTCACATCAATGGCGATGGCCCTGCCCGGTGTGGTTTCGGCGCCGCATTTCGATCGCACGGCGTTCAAGGTGAAACGGACGTTTGCCACGCTTGCGGCCGATGGCCAGTCGGCAAACCTAAAATTCAGCCCGGAAGAACAAGAGTTCAAATGCATGCTGGGGCCCGACGTTTTTCAGGCCATCGACAATGGCTGGGGACGACAGGGCTGGACCACCCTGCTTATCGGCGCTGCAAGCCGCGACGAGGTCGCGGCGGCACTCGCTATGGCGCATGCGCATGCGGGGGACGTGAAAAAACCGAGACGTTGATCGTGGTCAGCGGTTCCAGTAGGCCTGAAGCAATTCGTTGCTGAGGCCCCAGAGCAGCAGCGCCGTGAAGGCTGCGGCGAGGACGGTGGTGATCAAGCCCTTGATGAGGAGACGCGGCTTGACCGGCGCACCGGGATCGGTGCCCGCGACGATTTCGGCGCCGGTTTCGTGATGGCTGTGGCTGCCGATGGGCAGCACGGCCACGAAGGTGAGCCACCAGACGACGAAATATACGGCGAGGAGCGAACCAATCTGCATGGGACTATCTATGCCTATGGGCGATGGAAGGGAAGCGGCCAACGTGTCGCGGGGCCCAGGCGCAACCAATGGGTGTTTACACGGAAGCAACCATTGTCCGCACCCGGACTGGGGACGGGCGAAACTGGCGCCGCGCGGCGCCCGTTTCTACGATATGACTTACCAAGGCAGGCGCTACATATTCCGGTTCATCCACGTCCAGAGCGCCAGCGGGTGGTCCGTGCGCGACACGCTGTCGGGCCGTGTTTTCGGTAGTTTTGCCTCGGAAGACGAGGCGGTGGCCGCCGCCCTCTTCGAAACTCACCGTCACAGCGAGTTCCGGCGGGATGATCGGGGCGGCGCTATTCCGCTCGTCTGAGCCTAGACCCGGTGCACGAAGACGCTGACATTGGGCTTGCGGCCCCAGAAGGCGTTGACCTCGTTGCGGATGGCCTTGAACAGCGCCGAGTTCAGCGTTTCGGTGTCGCTGCGACGCTTGGCCGGCATGGACTTGATGACGCCGGTGATCGTGTCCTCGATGAGCTCGGTGACCGACTCGTCTTCGGTTTCAGGCAGACCCTCGACCACGAGATCGGGACCTGACACGACCTGGCCGCCGCCATTGACGCAAAGGCTGACCACGACCATGCCGCCGAAGGACAGGCGCCTCCGCCCCTTTACGCCCGACTCTTCAGGCGTGCAGAGCACGAGACCATCGAGATAGAGTTCGCCAACCCGCACCTCGGCCGGATAGGCCATGGGCTCGGGGAAAAGGCGGACCATGTCGCCGTTGCGGGCCTCGCAGACATTGGGAATGCCGGCGTCGCGGCCGAGCCGCGCATGGGCCAGCAGGTGCATGGATTCGCCATGCACCGGCACGAGGACCTGCGGCTTGACCCAGGAGTAGAGCTTGGTCAACTCGCCGCGCCGCGGGTGGCCGGTGACGTGGACGAGCGCATCGCCGGCGGTGATGACCTCGACACCGCGATCGATGAGCAGGTTCTGGATGTCGATGACTTCGCGCTCGTTGCCGGGAATGGCCCAGGACGAGAAGATCATGCGGTCGCCGGCATTGAGATCGATGACCGGGTGATCGCCACGGGCGATGCGGGCAATGGCGGCGCGGGCCTCGCCCTGGCTGCCGGTGCAGATCAGCACGCATTTGTCGCGGGCGATGGTCTTGTAGGCATCCTGGTCATGCAGGGTCGGCAGTCCTTCGAGCATGCCGAGCTCACGGGCAATGCCCATGATGCGATGCAGCGAGCGGCCCGACAGCACCACCTGGCGACCGGCCTGGTGAGCAGCACGGACGATGGAGACGACACGGCCCACATTGGAGGCAAAGGTGGTGACGGCGACGCGATGGGGCGCGTCGGCGATGAGCTTGGCGAGGTTTTCGCCGATCTCCTGCTCGCTGGGGCTTTCGCCATCTTTCATCGCATTGGTCGAGTCGCAGATGAGGGCAAGCGGCAGGTCGGTCTCGTTGCCAATGGCCTCAAGCCGCGCAAAGTCGGTGGGATTGCCCATGGTGGGCGTGGGATCGAGCTTCCAGTCGCCGGTGTGGAGGGCGCGGCCGACGGGCGTGGTGATCAGGAGGGCGTTCGACTCCGGGATGGAGTGCGCGACGTTGATCGGCTCGACGGTGAAGGGGCCCACGGTGAAGGGCTTGCCGGGCTGCATGATCTTGACGTCGACATTTTCGACGATGCCGTCCCCTGCCCGCTTGGCGGCCAGCATGGCGGCGGTGAAGGGCGTGGCATAGACCGGCTTGTCGAAGACGGGCCAGAGATCGAGCACGGCGCCGTAGTGGTCTTCGTGGCTGTGGGTGAGGATCAGGGCGAGGACATCGTCGGCATTTTCCTCGAGAAATTCGGGATTGGCCATGATGAGCTCGATGCCCGGAAGGTCGGGCCCGCCGAAGCTGACGCCGCAATCGACCACGATCCACTTGCGCCGGTTAGCCGGGCCGAAGCCATAGGCTCCCATGTTCATGCCGATTTCGCCGACGCCCCCGAGTGGCACGAAGACGAGTTCATCCCTTTGGTTCTTAGCCATGGGTTCTTTTTTCCTTTATGTCGGCGCGGCGCCGGGCGAACTGTGGTCGCCGGTCGCCCCGCCTCTGTTGTGGTCAGCTTCGGGCGCTGGCCGTTGCCCCAAAATGCACATCGCCCGCCGTGATCGGATATCGCGCGCCGTCGTCGTCGCGAACGATCAGCCGACCCGAGGAGTCGATGGTTTCAAAGATGCCGCGGCGTACCACACCATCCTGGGTGATGGCTACCGGCGCGCCAATGCCGGCGGCCGAGCCGCGCCAGCGATCAAGGATCGCGGGGATGCCATTGCCGTCGTTCCAGAGACCGAAGGCTTCGACCCAGGCATCGGACAGCGCCTCGAACACGTCTTCGGCGCTGCGCTCGATGCCGAGCGCTTTGAGGCAAGTGGCCGGATAGGGCACGCCCTCGGGCGCGGCGATGACATTGACTCCGATACCGATGACGATGGCCTGGCGGCCGTCAGTGGTCTTGCTGGCTTCGAGCAGGATGCCGGCGAGCTTGGCACCATCGGCCAGCACGTCATTGGGCCATTTGAGCGCGATGCGGGAGCGGCCATCGGCGCCATCGGCACCATCAAGGCCGATGCGCACCATGCCGCCGGGCAGAATGTGGGAAAGGCCGGCGTTGAGTGCAACCCCGGCGACGAAACCGAGCGTGGCAACCGTTTCCGGCGATGCATCGGGCACGACCAGCAGGCTGGCGGCCAGATTGCCCGGTGGATTGTGCCACTGCCTGCCCCGCCGGCCGCGGCCTGCGGTCTGCTCGAGCGCGGCAAACCAGATGCCGCCCGGATCGCCTGCGGCGGCGGCGGCAAGCGCCTCGCTATTGGTAGAGCCGATGGTGTCAAAGCCCGCAAGCCGGTAGCCGGCGTCGCGGGCTTTTGCACCTAGACGGAAATCAGCCACCTAGAACAGGCTTCCGGCGGCGATATGGGCCCAGTTGGCGAGCGGATTACCGACGGTGAAGTAGTAGGTGACGACGAGGAAACCGCTGACGCCCATGATGATGTTGAGCTCGCCCGGGACGGCCGCAAACTGGCGCACCGGAGCGTCGAAGAACATCACCTTGACCACGCGCAGGTAGTAGAAGGCACTGACGGCCGAAGCCAGAACACCGATGACCGAGAGCACATAGAGATTGGCTTCGATGGCGGCCAGAAAGACGTGCCACTTGGCGAAGAACCCGGCGAGCGGCGGCAGGCCGATCAGCGAGAACATCAGGATGGCCATGACGGCTGCCACGAAGGGACGGCTCTGGGCCGCGCCGGCGAGATCGTCGACGGTTTCGACATAGCCCGTTTCGGTGCGGAAGGAGAGCAGACAGGCGAAGATGCCGACGGTCATGGCGACATAGATGGCCATATAGATGGCGACGCCTTCGACCCCGACCTGGGTGCCCGAAGACAGGCCGACAAGGGCAAAGCCCACATGGCCGATCGACGAATAGGCAATGAGGCGCTTGAGCGACTTCTGCCCGATGGCGGCAAAGGCAGCCAGGACCATGGAGGCGATGGAGAGGAAGATGACGACCTGCTGCCAGTCCGAAGAGATGGGGGAGAAGGTATCCATGACGAGGCGGATCATCAGCGTCATCGCAGCGACCTTGGGGGCCATGGCGAAGAAGGCGGTGACCGGGGTCGGGGCGCCTTCGTAGACGTCGGGTGTCCACATGTGGAACGGCACGGCAGAGATCTTGAACGCGACGCCAGCCAGGAGGAAGACGAGGCCGAAGATTAGGCCGACCGAGCGGCCTTCATTGGTGATGGCAATGACGATTTCGCCCAGATTGGTGTGGCCGGTAAAGCCGTAGATGAGCGAGGCGCCATACAGCAGCAGGCCCGAGGACAGCGCACCAAGCACGAAGTATTTAAGGCCTGCTTCGGAGGCACGGGCATCGTCGCGCTTGATGGCGGCCATGACGTAGAGCGCAAGGGACTGCAGTTCGAGGCCGACATAGAGGCTCATGAGGTCATTGGCCGAGACCATGACCATCATGCCCAGCGTCGCGAGCAGCGCCAGGATCGAATATTCGAACTTGTGGACGCCGTTTTCCTCGGCATTGGAGAGGCTGAGGATCAGCGCCAGACCGGCACCGCCCAGCACCAGCATCTTCATGAAGCGGCCGAAGCTGTCGGCGATGAAGAGGCCGTTGAAGATCACCCCATCGGCCGGCTGCAGCATGATGACGAGGCCAGCCGCCACGAGCAGTCCGACGGACAGCCAGGTGATGAGGAGCGAGCGCTCCTTGTTGATGACAACGCCGAGGAGCAGCAGGACGAGGACACCTACAGCCACCAGCATTTCGGGATAGGCGGGAGCCAGGCTCGCGAAATCGGTAATGTCAGAGTTCACTTGAGGCTCCTAATGCGCAGCAGGCTCGGCCGCGGCCGGCTGGGCCGCACCTTCGGCAGGCGCGACATATTCGAGGGGGGCGCGTTCATCGGCGAGGTCGACGGCCGGGTTGCGGCCGACGCTCTGCGAATACTGCGCGACCAGATTGTCGACGGCGGCAGCGGTCGTATCGAGGATCGGCGCCGGGTAGAAGCCGAAGACCACGGTCAGGACGATGAGCGGATAGAGGACGATCTTTTCGCGCAGGTTGAGGTCGAGGATGCCCTTGAGGCTGTCCTTGGTCAGTGCGCCGAAGATGATCCGGCGATAGAGCCAGAGGGCATAACCGGCCGAGAAGATCACGCCGAAGGCGGCACCGAAGGCCACCCAGGTATTGACCTGGAAGACGCCGATCATGGTGAGGAATTCACCCACGAAGCCCGACGTGCCCGGCAGGCCGACATTGGCCATGGTGAAGACCATGAAGGCGAAGGCGTATTGCGGCATGCGCTCAACGAGGCCGCCATAGGCGGAGATTTCGCGGGTATGCATGCGATCGTAGATGACGCCGACGCAGAGGAAGAGCGCGCCGGAGACGATGCCGTGGCTGATCATCTGGAACATGGCGCCCTGGATGCCCAGGGCATTGCCCGCAAAGATACCCATGGTCACGAAACCCATATGGGCGACGGACGAATAGGCGATCAGCTTCTTGATATCGGTCTGCACCAGAGCGACCAGCGAGGTCAGGATGATAGCGGCGACCGAGAGCAGGAAGACGAAGTTGGCAAAGTTCGCCGAGGCTTCGGGGAACATGGGCAGCGAGAAGCGCAGGAAGCCGTAGCCGCCAAGCTTCAAAAGGATCGCGGCCAGGATCACCGAGCCGGCCGTAGGGGCCTGCACGTGGGCTTCGGGCAGCCAGCGGTGGAACGGCCACATGGGCATCTTGACCGCGAGCGAGGCGAAGAAGGCCAGCCACAGCCAGGTCTGCATGCCTGCCGGGAAATCGTGCGCCAAAAGGCGGACAATGTCGGTGGTGCCAGCATTCCAGTACATGGCCATCATGGCCAGGAGCATGAGCACCGAGCCGATGAACGTGTAGAAGAAGAACTTGTAGGCGGCCTGGATGCGCTGCGCGCCGCCCCAGATGCCGATGATCAGGAACATCGGCAGGAGCGTGCCTTCGAAGAAGACGTAGAACATCGCCAGGTCGAGCGTGGTGAAGACGCCGATCATCAGCGTCTCGAGCACGAGGAATACGATCATGTATTCCTTGACGCGGGTGTCGACGTCCCAGCTGGCCAGCACGACCGCAGGCATCAGCAATGCCGTGAGCACCACGAAGAGCACCGAGATGCCGTCGACGCCGACACGGTAGCCGATGCTGTCGCCGATCCAGGGCATGTTGACGACGAACTGGAAGCCCGGATTGGACGCATCGAAGCTCTGCCAAAGCGCCAGCGAAAGCGCGAAGACGATGAGGGTGACAACCAGCGACATCCAGCGGATGGCGTTGACCGAGCCCTTGGGCGTCAGCATCAGGATGGCTGCGCCCAGCGTGGGCAGCCAGGTCAGCAGCGTGAGGATGGAATTCTCGAAGGTCATCAGATCAGTCCCCCGGCCGCGATAGCCCAGGTCAGCAGCGCCGCGATGCCGATGAGCATGGCGAAGGCATAGTGGTAGAGATAGCCGGACTGGAGCTTGACGACCCAGCTGGTGACGTTCTGCACGCGACGGCCGAGGCCTTCGGCAATCTTGCCGTCGACCAGCCAGTCATCGAAGCCCTTCCAGATGGCATTGCCGAACCAGAGCGCCGGACGCACGAAGATCGTGTTGTAGAGCTCGTCGAAGTACCACTTGTTGAGCAGGAACTTGTAGAGGCCCGGATTGGTGGCGGCGATGCGTCCCGGCAGGTCGGGGCGGCGGATATACATGACGTATGCGGTGATGAAGCCGATGATCATTGCGATCGTGGCGCTCCACTTCACCCAAAGCGGGACGTGGTGAGCCTCTTCGATGATGGCATGATCGACATAGATCGAGCCGGCGAAGAAGTGTTCGATATGCTCCACGTCGTGGAAGAACATGCCGTAGAACACCACACCGGCCAGAACTGCGCCGGCTGCCAGCACATAGAGAGGCACCAGCATGACATTGGGCGACTCGTGCGCATTGTCATAGGCCGAGCCATGGTGATGGTCGTCGTGACCATGCGCATGCGCGTGATCGTCGGCATTGCTGTCGTTGATCGGCTCGTCATGGCTCTCGAGCGCGGCATGAGCCGGATCGGGATGTGGGCCTTCACCATGATGCTGAGCATCCCGCGGCGAACCGTGGAAGGTCAGGTGCACCAGGCGCCATGAATAGAAGCTGGTGAAGAGCGCGGCGATGACCAGCATCCAGAAGGCGAAGGAGCCGACATTGCCACCGAAGGCGTAGGCGCTTTCGATGATGGCGTCCTTGGAGAAGAAACCGGCGAAACCAAAGTTCGTGCCCGGAATGCCGACGCCGGTGAGGGCCAGCGTGCCGATCATCATCATCCAGTAGGTCACGGGGATCTTCTTGCGAAGGCCGCCCATGTTGCGCATGTCCTGCTCGTGGTGCATCGCATGGATGACCGAGCCGGCGCCCAGGAACAGGAGGGCTTTGAAGAAAGCGTGGGTGAAGAGGTGGAAGACACCGGCCGAATAGGCCCCTACCCCCAGCGCCACGAACATGTAGCCCAGCTGCGAACAGGTCGAATAGGCGATGACGCGCTTGATGTCGTTCTGCACCAGGCCAACCGTCGCCGCAAAGAAGGCGGTGATGGCGCCGATGACGATGACGACGGTCAGCGCAACGGGCGAGGTTTCGAACAACGGCGACAGGCGCGCGACCATGAAGACACCCGCGGTCACCATGGTGGCGGCGTGGATCAGGGCCGACACCGGGGTCGGGCCTTCCATGGCGTCCGGCAGCCAGGTGTGGAGCAGGAACTGCGCCGACTTGCCCATGGCACCCATGAACAGCAGCAGGCAGACCACGGTCATGGCATCGAGGTTCCAGGCGAGGAACTGGATGGTGGGCAGGCCGGTGGTGGCGAATTCGTCGGCAGCGTGGAAGGCGCCATCGAAGTCGATATGGCCCAGCACCATGAAGGCACCGAAAATGCCGAGTGCGAAGCCGAAGTCACCGACACGGTTGACGATGAAAGCCTTCATGGCGGCAGCGGTTGCCGACGGGCGGGTGTACCAGAAGCCGATGAGCAGGTAGGAGGCCAGACCCACGCCTTCCCAGCCGAAGAACATCTGCAGGAAGTTGTCGGCGGTCACCAGCATCAGCATGGCGAAGGTGAAGAGCGAGAGATAGGCGAAGAAACGCGAGCGGTGCGGATCCTCGTGCATGTAGCCGATGGAATAGAGGTGCACGAGCGCCGAAACGGTGTTCACGACCACCAGCATAATGGCGGTCAGCGTGTCCACGCGCAGGGTCCAGCGCAGGTCCATGTCAC
>PJUF01001350.1_pt1 | contig 12727 bp, 11 predicted proteins | sample 1512191 | NCBI WGS metagenome assembly PJUF01 (sample SAMN08177673, study PRJNA422409) | Feces metagenome, whole genome shotgun sequencing project. | isolation source: Chicken feces (3) enriched on wood chips | host: Gallus gallus | place: USA: Madison | collected 2015-01-15 | reverse complement strand
TTCCATGACTACTATAATGCCCGCTGGTACGAGTTCACCGGCGTGCCGGTGGGTTCGACCGACGGCGAAGGCTGGAACGGCATGTTCCATCCTGACGATCAGGATGCTGCCTGGGCCGCCTGGCGGCAATCGCTGGCGACTGGCGAGCCGTACCAGATCGAATACCGGCTGCGTCACCATAGCGGCCAGTATCGCTGGACCTTGGGGCGGGCGCTGCCCATCCGGGACGAGCAGGGCAATATCGTGCGCTGGATCGGCACCTGTACCGACATCCACGAATCCCGCCTTGCCGCCGAGGAGCGTGAGCTTGTGGCACAGGAGCTGAGCCACCGGATCAAGAACATCTTTGCCGTGCTGACGGGCATCATCGGCCTTTCAGCACGCAACAATCCGGAAGCCAAGCCCTTTGCCGATCAGTTGCGGCAGCGCATCTATGCCCTTGGCGAAGCGCATGATTTCGTACGTCCGCATAGCCAGCATTCGCGCCCGCAGTCGCAGGGACTGCTTTCGGCCTTCATCGATCGGCTGATGCGCGCCTACAATGACGGCGAAGGATACGAGGATCGCGTCAGTTTTTCCGGCGATGACGCCATGATCGATGACGCTGCGGCCACCCCGCTGGCGCTTCTGTTCCACGAACTTGCCACCAATGCCGCCAAATATGGCGCCTTGGCCGGGCCGCAAGGGTTTGTCGAGGTCATCGGTGAAAACCTCGATGACAGCTACCGGCTGGTCTGGCGTGAAACCGGCGGGCCGCATATCGCCCAGCCGCCAGCGCTCAATGGCTTCGGCACGAAGCTGGTTGGCATGTCCGTCGAAGGCCAGATGGGCGGAACGCTGTCGCGCCGCTGGAATGAGAGCGGGCTGGAAGTCGAGATTGTGCTGCCCAAGGACGCGCTGTCGCGCTCGGCGAGGCTAAAAGCCGCAGCACAGCACTGACGATGATGGCAATGCGATAACCAACGGCCGTGATGGGGTGTTTGCCGGTCAGATAGACCTTGGATCAGGCGAAGGTCTCGCTGTCGTTGCTGCCCCAATCGAACAGCTTCAACCGACGTGGCGGCGGAGCATCGGCAGCGATCCGCTTGGCGACGGCATATTCGACGGCTTCGCGCAGGTCACGTTCGGTCGCAGGCTTGGGCAGTACGCCCACGGTGCCGGGTATCCCATTGCCGAGTTGTGACGGATTGGCGGTGATGAAAACCACGGTGACGCCGTGAGTCTGGGCGAGAATCTTGCCGATCGTGGTTCCGGTCGGGCCATCCCGAAGATTGAGGTCAACCAGGGCGATATCGCTGCGGCTGGCCAGTTCCAGAGCTGACCGCTGGTCGCCAGCAATGCCTACCGGCTCGTGCCCCATCTCGGCGACTATATTCTCGATCTCTGCGGCGACGATATATTCGTCTTCCACGATGAGGACACGGTAGGTCATGGCAGCAGGTACGTTCGTTACAAATTCACGGTTCGATGAGCGTCAACTCATGCAATCGATTCAGGTTGCACAATATTTGTCGGTAAATCCAGTTTGTGCTGACCAAGGTTGACAGGCTTCTGTTACCAAACTGCTCCTAGAGGTGCGGGGACAGGCAGTGCCTGTCGCGCTTGCCCTGAATGGGGCAAGCGGCTAAGTCTGGCCCGCATAAGTCCGCGGGCTTCATAGACCATTCTCCTGCATCCAGGCCAGCATCAATTGACCGACAAGCTCCGCATCGCGCTCGCCCAGCTCAATCCCAAGGTCGGCGACCTTTCCGGCAATCTGGCGCTTGCCCGCAGGGCCCTGGCGGACGCCGAGGCGGCCGGCGCCGATATCCTGATGTTTTCCGAGCTGTTCCTCACCGGCTATTTTCCGGACGACCTGCTGTTCAAGCCGCAATTCATCCATGACGCCGTAGCCGCGGCGCGAGACCTGGTGGCGGAGACGCGGCACAGCGATGTCGTGCTTGTCCTGCCCACGATTTGGCTCGATGTCACCGGGCTCCACAACAGCGTGCTGGTCGCCGAGAAGGGCGAGATCACCGCTCTCCGCTTCAAGCGCGAATTGCCCAACAGCGATGTCTTCTACGAAAAGCGCCATTTCGAGCCGGGGCCGCTGCCCCTGCCGGTGACGATCAAGGGCGTTTCGGTCGGCATTCCCATCTGCGAGGACATCTGGCACACCGCCGTCTGCGAGCACCTGGCGATGCGCGGCGCCGAAATCATGCTCTGCCCCAATGGCTCGCCCTACTGGACCAACAAGCAGCATATCCGCAAGGAACTGGTGCGCGCCCGCGTCGCCGAGGATGGCGTGCCGATGATCTATCTCAATCAGGTTGGTGGGCAGGACGAGCTGGTGTTCGATGGCGCCTCCTTTGCCATCGAGCCGGGTGATCGTCTGGTGATGCAGGGCAAGTCCTTTGCGGCCGATTTCATCGTCACCGACTGGCTGCGGACCGAAGCCGGCTGGACCTGCAGCAATGGCTGCGTGGAAGAGCTGACCTCGGTCGACGAAGCGCCCTGGCGCGCCTGCGTGCTGGGTCTGCGCGACTATGTGCACAAAAACGGTTTCTCTCACGTGGTGCTGGGACTCTCGGGCGGCATCGACAGCGCCGTCGTCGCCGCCATGGCCGCCGATGCATTCGGGCCCGAAAAGGTCCATGCCATCATGCTGCCCTATCGCTACACGTCCGAAGCCAGCCTGCGTGATGCCAGGGACTGCGCCGAGCGCCTCGGTATCCGCTATGATGTTGTTGCCATCGGCGATCCGGTGGATGGCGCCCTTAAGGAACTCCAGCCCATCTTCGGCAACCGCCCGCTCGACCTCGCCGAGGAAAACATCCAGTCGCGCATGCGCGGTACCATTCTCATGGCGGTCAGCAACAAGCTCGGCTCCATGCTGCTGACCACCGGCAACAAGAGCGAGATGGGCGTGGGATATGCCACGATCTATGGCGACATGAATGGCGGCTACAATCCGCTGAAGGACATGCTGAAAATGCAGGTCTATGCGCTGGCCGACTGGCGCAACAAGACCATGCCGGGCGATTGCCTCGGGCGGGCAGGCGAGGTGATCCCGCAGGCGATCATCGACAAGGCGCCCAGCGCCGAATTGCGGCCCGACCAGACCGACCAGGACAGCCTGCCGCCCTATCCGGTGCTCGACGACATCCTCACATGCCTCGTCGAAGAGGAAATGGCTTTGGGCGATATCGTCAAGCGCGGGCATGACGCGGCGCTGGTCAAGCGCATCGAGCGGCTGCTCAACATTGCCGAATACAAGCGCCGCCAGTCCGCCCCCGGACCGAAGCTGACGCCGCGCGCCTTCGGGCAGGGGCGTCGATACCCCATCACCAATGGCTATAAGGATATGACCGTCGGATGAGCGTCACCGTTCGCTGGGCGCCGTCCCCCACCGGCCGCATTCACCTCGGCAATGCCCGTCCGGCACTGCTGAACTGGTTCTTCGCCCGGCGCCGAGACGGCCGCTACGTTTTGCGCATGGACGATACGGACCTCGCGCGCTCGACCCGCGAATTTGCCGATGGCATCGAGGCGGACCTCGACTGGCTCGGCATCAAGCCCGACCTTCTGGTGCGCCAGTCCGAGCGGACGGCGCTCTACGACGCCGCACGCGATCGGCTCATTGCTGCGGGCCGACTCTATCCCTGCTACGAGACCGAAGACGAACTTGACCGCAAGCGGGCGCGGGCGCGGCTCCTGGGCAAGCCGCCCATCTACGATCGCGCAGCGCTCAGCCTCACCGACGAGGACCGGGCCCGGCTCGAAGCCGAGGGACGCGTACCGCATTGGCGCTTCCGGCTCGATGGCCGCCCGGTGCATTTCGACGACCTGATCAAGGGGCCGCAGACGGTCAATACAGCCTCCATGTCCGATCCGGTGCTGATCCGGGCCGACGGCTCCTATCTCTACACGCTGCCCTCGGTGGTTGACGATATCGACCTCGGGATCAGCCATGTCATCCGCGGCGAGGACCATGTGTCCAATACCGGCACGCAGATCGAGATCTTCGAGGCGCTGGGCGGTACGGTGCCGGCCTTCGGTCACCACAACCTTTTGACCGACGCGCAGGGCCAGGGCTTTTCCAAGCGCCTGGGCAGCCAGTCCATCGCCGATTTCCGGAATGATGGCTACGAGCCGCTGGCCATCGCCATCGTCGCGACGCTGACCGGGACCAGCCTTGCGGTCGAGCCCTATCACAGCCTCGATGGCATCGCCGAGCGGCTCGACCTCTCGATGATCTCGCATGGCTCGGCGCGCTTCGATCCTGCCGAGCTCGACACGCTCAATGCCCGGCTCCTCCACACCATGCCCTATGATGCGGCGGTGGCGCGGCTTTCTGCGCTTGGACTCGAGGGCGAGGCCATGTGGTTGCTGCTGCGCGAGAACCTCACCAAGTTCGCCGACATCGTCGAATGGTCAAAGCTGCTGACCGGTCCGATCGAGCCGATTATCGCCGACGAGGACCGCGACTTTCTGGCGCTCGCCAAGGCGGTGCTGCCGCCCGAGCCCTGGGACGAAACCACCTGGTCGCATTGGACCGATACACTCAAGGCGACGACCGGCCGCAAGGGCAAGGCGCTGTTCCTGCCGCTGCGCATGGCGCTGACCGGCCGGCACGATGGCCCGGAACTCAGGTCCCTGCTTGTCCTGCTTGGGCGTAAGGCGTGTCTGGACCGACTACCCTGACCGTCCGATCGCCGATATTGACGATACGCAGTGTCGGCTCCACCGGCGTTGTCGGTGCGCGGGCGATCTCGCCCGGGCCCGAAGGCCTGGGGCGGGGCAGGGGAATGTCGACCAGCGCGACGGTGGCTACGTCCTGGGCAGGCGCCGCCTGAACCGGTGCGACGCCGCGCGGATCGCGTAGCGGCATGGGAATGCGCAACCCGTTGATGTCGACGACCGAACGGCTGCTGCCATCGCCGGCTTCGGCGACTGTCACGGTGCCAGCGGCGGTCGGGGTGGCTTGGCAGGTCGCCGTCTTGTCGAAGGCATTGCGATAGGCAAAGGCGGTCGGCAGCGACGTGTAGGCGGACCCGCTCATATTGCGCATCTGCTCCGGCTCCTCGCCGGGATTGGCATAGTAGTAGAGGTCCACCGCCGTATTGGGGCACATCTGCTGGCAGCTCATGGCGTCGTTGCCGATATAGTCGGGCAGGGTGGCGTAGCTGATGGGCCAGAAATAGCCGTCGCTGAGGCGGACGCAGACGGTGCGCACGGTATTGTAGCCTTGGTAGCCCCAGTAGTCGCCGCCGTCCACGAAGTCGCCATTGGTGAAGTCGTTCTCGGTCGTGGTGCCGAAGACGCGATCGAAAATGGCCTGACGATCCTGGGAGAAGGTGGCGCTCGAGCCGGTATTGCAACCGAACCGGGCCATTTCCTGGAGGATGGCCTCGCGCTGCTGGGCAACGGCATTGGCGGTCTCGACGGACTGGCTCACCTGGGCGAACTGCTCGCGCAGGTCCAGCACGTCGCGGGCAATCAGCTGGCAGGCGCGGGACAGCTGGCGTCCGGCGCGTGCATCGTCATTGCATCCGTCGCGTATATAGCGGCTTTCGGCCTGCTGCACCTGACGCTGCAACTGGCGCGCGGCGTTGGAATTGCCGCCCATCTGCCGGAAGTCGCCATTGCTGTCGAACTGGCTCAAGGCGGCCTGCAACTGCGCGCACTGCGCCGCCTGGGCGTGGGCGGATTCGATGTCCAGCACCAGCGTAACGAGCGCCAGCAACAGCAGGACGAGGGGTCGGAACCCGGTCATAGTCAGTTTCACGCCGATTTCCCGTCTAGAGCATTTGCCGTGCCAGCGCCGCGCTTTGGCGATTGCAACCGCCCGGCCCTGTGGGTGCTTAAGATATCGCTAGGGCTCATGGCAACATTATAGCGCGTGATTTGGCGCATGGTAGCGCCCGTGGGCAATGTCCACCAAGGAGAAGACGGCATGAAACTCGCCACCCTGCGCAATGGTCGGCCCGACGGCCAGCTCGTCGTGATATCGGCCGACGCCACGCGCTTCGTGTCGGCGGGCCGCATCGCGCCCACCCTGCAGGCGGCGCTCGACGATTGGGACCGCGCCGCCCCGGCCCTTAAGGACCTGGCGCGTCAGCTCGAAGCCGGAGAAATCGCGGGGCAGGGCTTCGACCCCGCGACCGCCCTGGCGCCGCTGCCGCGCGCCTACCAGTGGATCGACGGCTCCTCCTATATGAGCCACCTCGAACGCGTGCGCTCGCTCAAGGGCAGCAGGGACGCGGAACTGCAATCGGTCCGTCCGCTCCTCTACCAGGGCGGCTCCGATTCGCTCTCGGCGCCGACAGCACCGATTACCGTGCCGGGGGATGACCTGGCGCTCGATTTCGAGGCCGAGGTGGGCGTCATCATCGGTGCCGTGCCCATGGGCGCCTCGCGCAAGGAGGCGGCGGCGGCCATTCGGCTGGTTACGGTCCTCAACGATGTGTCGCTACGCCGCCTCGTGGCGGACGACCTGCAGAACGGCTTCGGCTTTTTCCATGCCAAGCCCTCGACCAGCTTCGCGCCCTTTGCGATCCCGCCCGAAGGTCTTGGCGCGGCCTGGTCGGACAATCGCCTGCACCTGCCCATCCAGATCGAGGTCAATGGCACGCTCTATGGCCGGCCCAATGCCGGCATCGGCATGCATTTCGATTTTCCTGACCTCATCGTCGAGGCGGCCCGCACCCGCAACCTCGCCGCAGGCACCATCATCGGGGGCGGCACCGTATCTAATCCGCATGACCAGACGCTCCCGATCAAGGCGGACGGCATCGGCTTTGCCTGCATTGCCGAGGCGCGCACGGCCGAAAAGGCCAAGTATGGTCGGGCCCGTACGCCTTTCCTCAAGGCTGGCGACACCGTCCGCATTCGCGCCGTCGGGCCGGGCGGGCAGTCGGTTTTCGGCGATATTGAACAGGCCGTCGCGTTGCTGACCAACTGATTGATAACATTCGCGTGTGACCGTTGGGAGGCTCGCGCGGGCGTGCCAGTCTGCTCCCGTCCGGAAGAGGGGTCTGTCCGGCTGCGTCAAGTCGAGGGAACTCATCGTCATGAAGGTCAGCAAGGCCTCAACCGCCGCGATTGCCATTCTGATGCTCGCCGGTGCGGGCGTCGTTGCGCAGGACAGTTTTACGCCGCCGGCCACCCCGGAAGCGGCAGTTACCGCCCGTCAGGCGCTGATGCGGGAAGATGGCGGCATTCTCCGCTCGGCCGGCGGACTGAGTGGAGCCGAGGCGGTAGCAGCGCTGACCAGGCTGCGAGAGAATTATAGCCACATCCCCGCGCTCTTCCCGGAAGGCTCCATCGTCGGCGACAGTGAAGCGCTGCCCGCCATTTGGGAGAATTGGGAAACATTCACTTCCATTGTCGACGAGGGTCTAGCCGCAGCCGATGCCGGAATTGCCGCAGCTGAAGCTGGGGATGCAGCCGGCTATGCGAGCGCCCTCGAAACCCTGCGGGGCACCTGCGGCCAGTGCCACCAGCAGTTTCGCTCCTAGGTCAACAGTTTCGCCTCCAAAGCGATTGGGGCGGCCTTCGGGCCGCCCTCTTTTTTTTGACCGCAGTACCGCGCCGGCATGCAAGGGGCTTGATTTCCGCGCGTGGCGCGGCCAATCTCGCCGCCATGAAGACCGGATGCACCATTACCGCCTGCATTATTACCTGCTAACCCCAGCGTTGGCGGAGCGGTCTTCTTCATCCCGAACATACCGAGTGGATAGAGGCTCCCCCGCCAGGGCCCGAACGTGTCTGGCAACAGGACCCCTCGATGACCACGGCCAAGCCGCAGCTTTCCCTCTACAACACGCTGACCCGCACCAAGGCGCCATTCGAGCCCATGGATGCGGCCAATGTGCGCCTCTATGCCTGCGGCCCCACGGTCTATGACTTCGCTCATATCGGCAATGGCCGCGCGGCCATCGTCTTCGACCTGCTGTTCCGGGTGCTGCGCCACGTCTATGGGCCGGATCACGTCACCTATGTGCGCAACATCACGGACGTGGACGACAAGATCAACGCGCGGGCTCTGCGCGACTTCCCAGACCTGCCGCTGAACGAGGCCATCCGCAAGGTTACGGAGACCACGGCGGCGCAATACCAGAAGGACGTGAAGGCCCTCGGCTGCCTTGAGCCGACAATCCAGCCGCGCGCCACGGACAACATCAACGAGATGCAGGCGATGATCGGGCGCCTCATACAGAAGGGCAATGCCTATGAGGCGAATGGCGAAGTGCTGTTCGCTGTCGATTCCATGCCCGATTACGGCCAGCTCTCGGGCCGCAATCTCGAAGACAACCTTGCCGGCGCCCGCGTCGCCGTGGACACCCACAAGCGCAACCCGGCCGACTTCGTGCTCTGGAAACTGTCATCGGACGACGAACCGGGCTGGGACAGCCCCTGGGGCCGTGGCCGGCCGGGCTGGCATATCGAATGCTCGGCCATGTCCGAACGCTATCTTGGGGAGACCTTCGACATCCATGGCGGCGGGCTCGACCTCATCTTCCCGCACCACGAAAACGAGATCGCCCAATCCCGCTGCGCCCACGGCTCGCATGCCATGGCCAATGTCTGGATGCACAATGGCTTCCTTCAGGTCGAAGGCCAGAAGATGAGCAAGAGCCTGGGCAATTTCTTCACCATCCACCAACTGCTCGAAACCACGGATTTCGGCGGCCGAAAGTGGCCGGGCGAAGTGCTGCGGCTGGCCATGCTGATGACGCATTATCGGCAGCCGATCGATTTCACGGTGGCCCGATTGGAAGAAGCGTCTTCGATCCTTCGCAAATGGGCGGACTCGAAGATGAAGATCAATGAGCAGTTCGGGGGCAAGCTTGCTGCCTATTCTGCTAAGATCGGCAGCGAGAGCCCAATCCTGGATGACTTGAACCTGAGCCCGGTAATTGCTGACCTGCACAAGGTTGGCGTATCCGGGGCCAAAGGCAATCTCGATGATGCGGCGACCTTCGTGGTAACGCTCCACCTGCTCGGCTTTGATGCTCTGGAGCTGTACTCGCAGGCGGTGGCAGACGCGGGGATCGCACTAGACGAGCCGCTCGTAGCCAGCGTCGAACAGCAAGTAGCCGCCCGCCTTGCCGCCCTCAACGCCAAAGACTTCGCCGAAGCCGACCGCATCCGCAATGCGCTCGCCGAGCAAGGCATCGCGCTGATGGACTACAAGGACGAAACCGGCGCGCGACAGACCAGGTGGGAGGTGAAGCGGTAAATGTCTGCGCAAGCGGATAGAACCCCTCACCCGTCTCGGCCTTTGGCCGATCCACCCTCTCCCGCAAGGGGAGAGGGAGATTTCTCGCGCTTTGACAGAACCTCCTCATCCGGCGCTGCGCGCCACCTTCTCCCGCAAGGGGAGAAGGGGAGCATCGAGGCTGCTGCACCCACGGAGCCCCCCTCTCCCCTCGCGGGAGAGGGTGCCCGCAGGGCGGGTGAGGGCGGCGGTGGTTCCAAATCTGCACGGCTAAAAGCTTATGCGCGGACCATGCGTGGCGAACCGACGGAGGCCGAGCGCAAACTCTGGTCCCTGCTTCGGGATCGTCGGTTCGTCGGTTTCAAGTTTCGGCGGCAGGAGCCAATCGATCACTATATTGCAGATTTCGTCTGCTACTCGGCACGACTTATCATCGAAGCGGACGGCTCCCAGCATGCCGAGAGTCGCAGCGATGCGGTCCGCGACGCTTATCTCCGGGGCCAAGGCTTCCGCCTTCTCCGCCTCTGGAACGCCGACATCCTCGATCGTCCCGCGCAGACGGCCGATCTTGTCTGGGCCGTCCTTCACGGCGAGGTGGTGCCGTGACGTTGCTGCCATATCCTGTCAGGCGCCCCGGTCCAATTGCCCACTCCTCAAACCGGAGTGCATGCAATGCTTGATCACGTTGGAATTCTCGTTGCGGACTGGACCAAGGCCCGGGCCTTTTACGATGCCGCTTTTGGCCCCCTGGGTATCAGCCTCATGACCGAGGTGCCGGTGGAATTCACCGGCGGCGTCAAGGTCGGTGGCTATGGAGCTGGGGCGCCCGATTTCTGGCTGACAGAGGCCACGGAAACCGGACCTGGCCGGCACTATGCTTTTGCCGCAAAGTCGCGCGCTGAAGTCGATGCTTTTTATGCCGCCGCCATGGCCAATGGCGGCAAGGACAATGGTGCGCCGGGCCTGCGTCCGCACTATCACGAGAATTACTACGGCGCCTTTGTCATCGATCCCGATGGCAATAATATAGAAGCGGTGTGTCATGCCCCAGGCTGAAGCCCATACCGGTGGTTGCCAGTGTGGCGCGGTGCGATTCCGCGTCACCCGGCTCGGCCGCCCCTCGATCTGTCATTGCCGCATGTGCCAGAAGGCTTTTGGCGGCTTTTTCGGCCCGCTGGTCACAGCTCATAATGCGGTCTGGACCCGCGGGGAGCCCAAATGGTTCCAGTCCTCCAATGCCGCGCGCCGCGCCTTTTGCGGCGATTGCGGCACCCCGCTCGCCTACGAGACGCGGTTCGGCCTGGAACTGGCAATCGGTGCCTTCGACGATCCGACCGTGGCGGCGCCAGAAATCCAGGTCAATCTCAGCGACCGACAGCCGTTCTTTGCAGGATTGAGCACCTTGCCCGAGCGCCACGAGGTCAGCGACGAGTGGCGCGATTTCATGGCCGGCATCCATTCCAACCAGCATCCCGACCACGATACGGCAGATTGGCCGCCGCGGGAGACGAGCGATGAGTGAGGCCTGGTCCGGCGGTTGCCAATGCGGCGAGGTGCGCTATCGGTTCTCCGAGAAGCCGAGCGGCGCACATATCTGCCATTGCCGCATGTGCCAGAAGGCTTTCGGCGCTTTCTATGCGCCGCTCGTCGGCGCGCCGCGCTCCAGCTTTGCGGTGACGCGGGGTGAGATTGCGCTGTTCCGCTCGTCCGATCTCGTCGAGCGCGGCTTCTGCCGGAACTGCGGCACGCCGCTGACCTTTGCCTATGTGGAAGGCGACTGGATGAGCGTGTCGATCGGCTCTCTCGACGACCCTTCGGCCTTTCCGCCCGTCGACCAGCATGGCGTAGAGGGCCGGTTGCCATGGGCGAATGACCTCGGGCACTTGCCCGACCGGCGCAGCACAGAGGATGAGTCCCCGGACACAGCCGCCGCCATCGCCGCAAGCAATCACCAGCATCCCGACCACGATACGGCCACCTGGCCGGCAAAGCAGTAACCCGAGTTAGGCCCCAGCCATGTCCCGCGACCGCCTCTACCTTTTCGACACCACCCTGCGCGACGGTGCCCAGACCGCCGGCATCGAATTCTCGCTCGAGGACAAGATCGCCATTGCCAGGATGCTCGAAGAGATCGGCGTGGACTATATCGAGGGCGGCTATCCCGGTGCGAACCCGGTCGATACGGCGTTTTTCGAAAGCAAGCGCACGAAGAAGGCGACATTCACCGCCTTCGGCATGACCAAGCGGGCGGGGCGGTCCGCGGCCAATGACCCCGGGGTGCAGGGCCTGATCAATTCGGCGGCCGAGGCAACCTGTTTCGTGGCCAAGGCCTGGGACTACCAGGTCGAGCTGGCGCTGGGCACAACCACCGAGGAGCATCTCGAAGGGCTTGCCGACACGGTTCGGACGGCCGCGACTGCGGGCAAGGAGGTGCTCATCGATCTCGAGCACTTCTTCGACGGCTACAAGGCCAATGCCGACTATGCGCTCGCTTGCGTCCGCACCGCCCTTGAAGCCGGCGCACGCTGGATCGTGCTGTGCGACACCAATGGCGGCACCATGCCGGCCGAAGTGCGCGACATCGTTGGGTCGGTACTTGGGGTGGCGCCGGGCGACAGGCTCGGCATCCATCCCCATGACGACACCGGACAGGCGGTGGCCAATGCGCTGGCCGCTGTCGAGGCGGGCGTGCGCCAGATCCAGGGCACGCTCAATGGGCTGGGCGAACGCTGCGGCAATGCCAATCTGGTGACGCTGATCCCGACCCTGGTGCTTAAGCCATATTACGCCGAGCGCTTCGAGACCGGGGTGACGGACAAGCAACTGGAGCGGCTGACCAATGTGTCGCGCGCCTTCGACGACCGGCTCAACCGGGCGCCGGCGCGGCAGGCGCCCTATGTCGGCGCCTCCGCCTTTGCCACAAAGGCCGGCATCCACGCTTCGGCGCTGCTCAAGGACTTTTCGACCTACGAGCATGTGCCGCCCGAAAGCGTCGGCAATGAACGCGCCATCATGGTCAGCCAGCAGGCCGGTAAGTCGAACCTGCTGACGGCGCTGGCGCGGCACGGCATCGACATCGAAAAGGACGATCCGCGGCTCGAAAAGCTCCTGGCCACCGTCAAGGAGCGCGAGGCGCGGGGTTATTCCTATGACGGTGCCGACGCGTCGTTCGCCGTGCTGGCGCGGCGCGTACTCGGCACGCTGCCGGACTTCTTCGACGTCGAGAACTATCGCGCCATGGTGGAGCGTCGCCATAATGCGTCGGGCGAAGAAGTGACGGTCACCGAGGCGGTGGTGAAGATCCGCGTCGATGGCGAATTGCTGATGTCGGTGGCCGAGGGCAATGGTCCGGTCAACGCGCTCGACCAGGCGCTGCGCAAGGACCTGGGCAAATATTCCGCGCGAATCGAGGATCTCGAACTGGCCGACTTCAAGGTGAGAATCCTCGACGGCGGCACGGGCGCGGTCACCCGTGTACTGGTCGAGAGCCGCGACGGCAGCGGCGAGCGCTGGGTGACGATCGGG
>PJUF01001345.1_pt1 | contig 12807 bp, 11 predicted proteins | sample 1512191 | NCBI WGS metagenome assembly PJUF01 (sample SAMN08177673, study PRJNA422409) | Feces metagenome, whole genome shotgun sequencing project. | isolation source: Chicken feces (3) enriched on wood chips | host: Gallus gallus | place: USA: Madison | collected 2015-01-15 | reverse complement strand
GGCGATCACCACCTTGTCGCCCGCCGCATGCGGGCGCTCGCTGACGCAGGTGAGCTCGCCCAGCGGGCAGCTGACGGTCCAGTGTCCCTCGGAGGCGGGGCCGACGACGGTGCCGTCGACGAAATTGCTCATGCCGATGAAGTCGGCGACGAAGCGCGACGATGGGCGCGCATAGACGTCTTCGGGCGGTCCCTCCTGCGCGATCCGGCCGCCGCTCATGACGATGACCCTGTCGCTCATCACCATGGCCTCGGACTGGTCGTGCGTGACGTAGACGGCGGGAATGCCGAGCCGGCTCTGGATCTCCACCAGCTCGAAACGCATGCGCTCGCGCAGCTTGGCGTCGAGATTGCTCAGCGGCTCGTCGAACAGCAGCGCGCGGGGTTGCAGCACGAGGGCGCGCGCCAGCGCCACGCGCTGCTGCTGGCCGCCCGAGAGCTGGGTCGGGTAGCGCTTCTCGTAACCGGTCAGGTTGACGGTTTCCAGCTGCTCGGTCACGCGGCGGCGGACTTCGTCGCGAGGCATGCGCCCCTCGATGCGCAGCGGATAGGCGACGTTGTCGAACACCGTCATGTGCGGCCAGACCGCGTAGGACTGGAACACCATCCCGAACTTGCGCTTGTTCGGCGGCACGAAGATCTGGGCCGCCGGATCGGTCATCGGCTCGTCGTCGAACGCGATGAGGCCCGAGCCGGGGCGTTCGAACCCGGCGATGCAGCGCAGCGTCGTCGTCTTGCCGCAGCCGCTGGGGCCGAGCAGCGACACGAACTCGCCGCCCTCCACCGTGAATGACACGTTGTCGATGGCCGGGACCAGGCCGTAATGCTTCGACAGATTCTGAACGATCAGTCTGCTCACGCGAGAGCTCCTCAACCTAATTCGCCTGCAGCTTGTCGAGTCCGAAGGCCCACCGTGCGATTGCCAGCACGGCGACGACCATCAGCAGTTGAAGGATCGCCAGCGCCGACAGCTGCCGGTACTGCCCGTCCTGCAAGAGGTCGTAGATGGCGACCGAGATGACTTCGAGCTGCGGAGAGTAGAGCAGGACGGATGCGCTGAGCTCGCGGGTGAAGGCCACGAACAGCAGCACCCAGCCGGCGAACAGCCCGGGCTTCAGCAGCGGCAGGGTGACATGCCAGAAGGTCTGGAACCAGTTGGCCCCGCACGACTGCGACGATTCCTCGAGCTCGGGATGGATCTGCACGAGCGTCGCCGATGTCGACTGCACGCCGATGGGGATGTAGCGGGTGATATAGGCGACGAACAGGATCCAGATCGTGCCGTAGAGCACGAAGGGCGGATATATCCACGCCTGCAGCAGGCCGAACGCCAGCACCACGCCGGGAAAGCCCATCGGCAGGAAGCTGAGATATTTCAGCAGCCGATGGCCGGGCAGCCGGGTGCGCAGCGACAGGAACGAGATCACCGCGCAGAACAGCATGGCCACGCTGGCGCCGATCACGGCAAGCAGCAGGCTGTTGAAGAAGGCACGCTGCGCGATGGGGTACTCGAACAGGATCCACACATACTGCTTCAGCGTCAGCTGCGACCAGTCGAAATCCATCGTCCAGTTGGTCCGCAGCGAGCTGAGGATCAGCGCGCCGTAGGGCAGCACCACGGCCAGCACGAGGTAGGAGGCGCAGATCGCGAACAGCAGCCAGCGCAGTGGGCCGAGCTCGATCACCCGGGGGCGACGGCTCTTGCCGCCGACGGTCGCGTAGGAGCGCGTGCCGAGCAGCCGCTGCTGCAGCCACATGCCGGCAATGGCGATCGTCAGCAGCGTCATGCTGAGCGAGGCGCCGAGCCCGTAATTGGGTGGATAGGAGGCCTGGGTCTCGACAATGCTGGTGGTCAGCACGCGGATGCGGGCGGGCGTTCCCAGCACGGCGGGCACGCCGAACTGCTCGGCCGACAGCACGAAGACAAGCAGCGCGCCGGCAAGGATGGCGGGCGTCACGAGCGGCAGCGTGACCTTGAAGGTGGTGCGCAGCAGGCCGGCGCCGGAAGACAGCGAGGCCTCCTCGAGGCTCGGGTCGACCGAGCGCAGCGCGCCCGCCACCAGCAGGAAGACGAAGGGCATCTCGTAGAGGGAGTCGACGAAGATGATCCCCCAGATCGAATAGATGTTGACCAGCGGCCCGGAGGCGCCGAGGGCGGTCCAGAGCTGGTTGATGAGGCCGGTCGCGGGGCTGGCGAGCAGCACCCAGGCGAGCGCGCCCACGAAGGGCGACGAAACGAAGGGGATGATGGCCGCCAGCTCGATGATGCGGCGGCCCGGCATGTCCGTGCGCACCACGGCCCAGGCCAGCAGCGTGCCCATGACGGTCGAGGTGACCGCCGTGCCGGTGGCGATCATGAAGGTGTTGACGATGGCCCCGGCCAGCCGTTCCTGGCCGTAGGCGGCACCGAACCATTGCAGCGTGAAGCCGCCGTCGGCGCCCCGCACCGACATGCCCAGCACGATGATGACGGGGTAGACGATGAGGATGCCGAGAATGGCGATGGTGATGGACTGGACGTAGAACAGGGGATCGACTGCGAGAGCCCGCAGCCCGTCGCCCATCCGCTTCGTTCGTGACTCTATCCAGGTGACCGACATGACGCGTCTATCCGTGAGGCCAGGCAGGGAATGGAGGCCGTACCGGGGAGCCGCGCCATGCGACCCGACTCCCCGAACGGCCCGGCACGGCGTCGCAAGGTGCGACGCCGCGGATGAGACGTGAGCGGGCTGCTACTTGAACAGCAGGTTCCACTCGTCGAGCAATTCCGCTTGCTGCTCGTAGAGCGTCTGCTGGTCTTCGGCATTGCTCGACAGGATCGTGACCTCGCTCAGCGGCCGGCGGCCGCGCTCGCGGCCGATCGGCTCGATGTCGTCACGCACCGACGGCGTGAAGAACTTGGTCTGCCAGTGCATCTGCGCTTCCCGGCCGAGCACGAAGTCGACGAAGGCCTTGGCCGCGTCCGGGTTGGGCGCATCGGCCGCGATGCCGATGATCTCGTAGGCGATGGGCAGCCCCTCGTCGGGGAAGACGACGTGGACGTTGACGCCCTGGTCGATCTTCTGGAAGGCGTTGTCGAGCAGCGTCATCGCCGCCAGGGGGCGCTCGCCGGTCGAGACCGTCTCCATCGCCTCGGCGCCGCCGGCCATCACCAGGATGTCCTGCTTGGAGAGGGCTTCCATGTAGTCCCGGCCGAGCAGGTTGCGGATGGCGCCGTACCAGTGCAGGGCCGCGCCGCTGACGGCGGCGTCGGACATCGTCATCTTGCCCTTCCACTTGGGGTCGAGCAGGTCTTCCCAATGCTTGGGCGCCTCTTCGTGCGAGAGCAGGTCGGCATTGTAGGCCATGCAGCAGACCATCGCCTTGAGCGGGGTCCAGAAGCCGGGCATGCGCAGGTCGGTCGGGTAGTGCGCCGCCTCGGGGCTCTCATATTCCATCAGCACGCCATCGCGCGCCCATTCGGTCATGAGGCCGGGGATGGAGGTGTCGATGGGGCCGACCTTGACCTGGCCGGCCTTCACTTCCTGGTCGAAGCGCTGGGCCACCTTGATGCCGCCGGCGCGGAAATACTCGACCTTGATGCCTGTCGCTTCCTCGAACATCTTGGCCCAGTCGTCCACCGACGACACGGTGGCGCCGGAGTACCAGAGCAAGCTCGACTCCTGCGCCCGTGCGCCACCGGCGAACAGGCCGCTGGCGGCCGCGGCGCCGGCCAGTTGCATCACCGTGCGGCGAGACAGTCCCGGCAGGGCTGGCCACTTGGGAGCGATGTCGTCTGTCATAGCATTTCCCCTCTCTGATCGGGCGCTGATAAGGTTGGCTCGTCGTGGTGGTGCGCCTCTGAAAAGATGCTTTCACACCTGCCCAATCCTGTCTAACAGATTGAAACGGTCAATTTGATTTATTGGATCGATTGATTCAGGAGGCGCGGTCCGAGGCGACGAGGCTCGGGTCGGTATCGTCCACCGGCAGCACGGAAAGCAGGGCCTGGAGGGCCCGCGTGCGATAGCGCTCGCGATGCGTCAGCGCCACGAAATCGCGCTCCGGCAACCCCAGATCGATGGCGACGAGCTGGCCCGACGCCACCCCTTGCAGGGCGACGCGCCGTGACAGCACGCTGGCGCCGATGCCGGTCGCGACCGCCGCGCACACGGCTTCGTTCGACGGCAGCAACAGGCTGACCTCGAGATCGGCAACGGCGATTCCGAGCCGCTCGAGCGCCGCGGCGAATTCCGAGCGTGTCCCCGAGCCTTCCTCGCGCAGGACCCATTTGGTCTGGTGCAGCTCCCCCATGGTCACCGATTTCCGCCGAGCCCAAGGGTGGTCGCGGCCGACGATCAGCACCAGCCGGTCGACGCCGACCTTGTGCTTTTCGAGCTCGACATCGTCCACCTGGCCCTCGACCACGCCGATGTCGGACGCCCCCTCATGCACGGAATAGGCGACCTGCGCGGTGTTCCCCACCTGCAGCTCCACGGTGATTCGCGGAAAATTCTGCTGCAGGCGCACAAGGCGCTGCGGCAGCCAGTAATTGGCGACGGTCTGGCTGGCGTGGATGCGCACGGTGCCCGTGGCCTGCCCGCCCACATCGGCGAGGAACAGCTCGACGGTGCGCGCCTGTGCCAGCAGCGCCTCGGCCTGCGGCACGAAGAGGCGCCCGGCCTCGGTGAGGCGGATGCCGCGCCCCACGCGGTCGAACAGCTTGACCTCGTGACGCGCTTCGATCGCCGCGATCGAGGCGCTCACCGCCGACTGGGTGAGATTGAGCACCTCGGCGGCCTGCGTGACGTGCTGCCGCGCGGCGACGACGAGGAATATCCGCAACTGCTCCAGGGTCATGCGCGCCCTCCCCTTCCCGCCAGCCCGCTTTCAATCGATGATTGTAATCGAACGTTCTGATCAAAACAAGCTGATAGACCAATGTATGGGGCTGGCCCATATATCCACGGCATGCGATTCCGCGTCCCGAATTCAATCCCCGCAAGAGGATTTACACTTGAAGTATCAGTCGAAATGGGCTTCGAGTGAAGAAACTTACAGCTTTTCCGGCATCCTCCCCGGCGTTGTTCTTTCCGTCGGCATAGCCTTACTTTCAATATTTCTGCCGACCGGCGTCATCAGCGCCCTTTTCGTCGCCTTCGCGATCGGCATCGCCGTCAGTACAACCTGGGAGGTGCAGCCGGTTCTCAAGTCGGGAGTACGGTTTTCATCGAAGGTCCTACTGCGCTTCGGCATCGTTCTGCTCGGCTTTCAGGTGAGCATGTCCGATGTCTACCAGGTCGGCTGGGGCGGCTTGTTCGTCATCCTCGCGACGTTGCTTTCGACCTTCTTCGTCACCAAGCAACTGGCCCGGCTCATCGGCGTCGAACCGCAGCTGGCCGAGCTCATTGCTGTCGGCACGTCCGTGTGCGGGGCGTCGGCCATCGTCGCCACGAATACAGTCACGCGCGGGTCCGAGGAAGATGCGGCCTACGCCATCGCCTGCATCACCCTGTTCGGCACGCTCGCCATGCTCGGCCTGCCGTTCGCGGCGCGCCTGCTCGCGCTCGAGCCGGCCAGCTACGGCCTGTGGGCCGGCAGCACGACGCATGAGGTGGCGCAGGCCGTCGCGGCGGCGTTCCAGGGCGGCGACGAAGCCGGCCAGCTCGGCACCATCGCCAAGCTCGGCCGGGTGGTGATGCTCGCCCCCCTCATTCTCGTCCTCGGCTTCGTGCGCCGGGGCGCGCCGGCGGTGGACGGCGACGTCTCCCGCGCCGCGCCGATGCCGTGGTTCGTCTTCGGCTTCCTCGCGGTGATCGCCTTCAACTCGGTGGTGACGCTGCCGGTGGAGCTGCAGAAGGCGGCGGCCTGGACGAGCACGCTGATGCTGGTCTCGGCGCTGGCCGCGATGGGGCTCGAGACCGATATCCGCAAGCTGCGCTCGAAGGGGCTGCGCCCGCTGCTGCTGGGCGCCCTGTCCTGGCTGTTCATCGCGGCGGTCGGCCTCGGCCTGATCATGGCCCTCGGCCTCTAGGCGCGGCTGCCGCTGCCGGCTCAGCTCTCGTCGATTTCGCGGGAGACCTCGACCCAGATGTCGAAATCGCGGCCCATCGGGCTGCCCTCCGCGAGCCAGCGGTCATAGGCGAGCTGGCGCAGATGCTGCTCCTTGGCGCGCGTCCAGTAGTCGAAGGCGCGGCCTTCCGGACGGCCGTCCTGCTCCCAGAGGAAGTAGGCAGTGGCACGCACTGACTGGGCGAGGGCTTTGTTGCGCTTCACGAGGCCGGGTCCGGGGCAAGACGAGGGAACACCGGCAGAACGGCCCGCCGTCGCGCTCGGTTCCGTGGCCGCAGGATGCGCGGACCTATTGTCGCCGCATGCCGTTGGCCCTTCCCTTTTTCGCCCGCCCATGACTTTTATCGCCCCGCAGCATGTCGGAGCGCGGCATTACGTCGGCCTCACTCCCGCATCGCTGATCGCCTCAGGCACGAACAGGAGATCATGCAATGTCTTCCCACGCCCGAATTGCCGCCATCGCGGCCATGCTTGCGCTCGCCGCCACGCCGGCGGCGGCGCTCGACGATGTGAGCTTCGGCACCAACTGGCTGGCCCAGGCCGAGCATGGCGGCTTCTACCAGGCCGTCGCCGACGGCACCTACGCGCAGTACGGGCTCGCGGTGACGATCCGGCAGGGCGGCCCGCAGGCGGCCAACCGCGCGCTGCTCACCGGCGGCAAGATCGAGTTCTATCTCGGCGGCATGAACAGCGCGATCGCCGCCGTGCAGGAGCAGTTGCCCACCCTCACCATCGCCGCCATGTTCCAGAAGGACCCGCAGATGCTGATGGCGCATCCCGATGCGGGCTTCGAGACTTTCGCCGACCTCGCCGGGGCGTCGCAGTACATCCTCTCGAAGGATGGCTACATCGCCTATTTCGCGTGGATGAAATCGGCCTATCCCGAGTTCACGGACGACAAGTACCGCCCGTACACGTTCAACCCGGCCCCCTTCATCGCCGACCCGATGGCGATCCAGCAGGGTTATGTGACGTCCGAGCCGCTGGCCGTCGAGAAGGCGGCCGGCTGGGCGCCGCAGGTGTTCCTGCTCGCCGACAACGGCTACCAGACCTACTCGACCACCATCGAGGTGATGCGGCCCTGGTACGAGGCGCACAAGGACATCGCCAGGCGCTTCGTCGAAGCCTCCATCATCGGCTGGTACAACTATCTCTATGGAGACAACAGCGCCGCCAATGCGATGATCAAGCAGGACAACCCGGAGATGACCGACGAGCAGATCGCCTTCGGCATCGCCAAGATGAAGGAATACGGCATTGCCGTTTCCGGCGACGCCGTGGACAAGGGCATCGGCTGCATGACCGACGCGCGCTGGCAGGACTTCTACCGGCAGATGGCCGATGTCGGCGTCTACACCGCCGGCCTCGACGTCACGCAGGCCTATACGACAGAGCTCGTGTGCCATGGCCTCGGCACCGACCTCGTCCGATAGCGGGCGCGGTCCGGCGCGGGCGACACCGCTCGCGCCGGCAATGCCCGTGACCGGCGCGCGCCCCGTCGTTTCCCTGCGCGCCATCTCCAAGGTGTTCGCGAACGGCACGGTGGCGCTGCGCGACCTGTCGCTCGAGGTGCAGCCCGGCGAGTTCCTCGGCGTGCTCGGGCCGTCGGGATGCGGCAAGACGACGGCGCTGCGCATCGTCGCCGGGCTCGCCACGGCGAGCGCGGGCGCCATCTCCTGGCCGGCCAACGGCGCCGGCGAAGCAGGGCTGCCGCCGGGCGAGATCGGCTTCGTGTTCCAGGAGCCGACGCTGATGCCGTGGGCCACGGTCTTCGGCAATGTCCACCTGCCGCTCAGGCTCAGGGGCATCGGCGCCGCCGAAGCGCGGCCGCGCGTCATGGCGGCGCTGGCCGATGTCGGGCTCGCCGATGTCGCCGACGCCTATCCGCGCGAGCTGTCGGGCGGCATGAAGATGCGCGTGTCGATCGCGCGGGCGCTGGTGACGCGCCCCAGCCTGCTGCTCATGGACGAGCCCTTCGCCGCGCTGGACGAGATCACGCGCCAGAAGCTCAACGACGACGTGCTGCGGCTGTGGCGGCAGACCGGCATCACGATCGTCTTCGTCACGCACTCGGTGTTCGAGAGCGCCTATCTGGCGAGCCGTATCGTGGTGATGACGGCACGGCCCGGCCGCGTCCATGCCAGCCTGCCACTCGCCGGCGGCGGGGCGCGCGACGCTGGCTATCGCACCTCGGAGGGCTATCGCGCCGCCACCGAGCGCGTGTCGCTGGCCCTGCACGAGGCCATGCAGGCGGGAGACGGCGATGCCGCGTCCTGATCGCCTCTCTCAGCCCCCCCTGCCCGCTGCCGCGCGGCGGCGGTCGGTCACCGAGGCGGTGCTGCGCGTCGCCGTGCCGCTCGGCATGCTGGCGCTGGCCATCGTCGCGTGGCACCTCGTCGTGACCGTCCGGCAGATTCCGCGCTACATCCTGCCGAGCCCCGGCGATGTGGCCCTGGCGCTCTATACCGACTGGCCGACGCTGCTGCCGGCACTGCTGGTGACGCTGCGCATCACCCTCACGGCGCTGCTGCTGGCGCTGGTCGGCGGCGTAGCGCTCGCCATCGTCCTCGTGCAGAGCAAATGGATCGAGCTGGCGCTGTTTCCCTTCGCGGTGATCCTGCAGGTGACGCCCATCGTCGCCATCGCGCCGCTGCTGCTCATCTACGCACCCGACACGCAGACGGCATTGCTGATCTGCGCCTTCGTCGTCGCCTTCTTCCCGATCCTGTCCAACATGGTGACGGGCCTCAAGAGCGTCGACCACAACCTGCTCAGCCTGTTCGAGCTCTATGGCGCGAGCCGCTGGCAGACGCTGGTCTTCCTCAAGCTCCCCGCCGCGACGCCCTATTTCATGGCCGGGCTCAGGATCGGCGGCGGGCTGGCGCTGATCGCGGCGGTGGTCGCCGAGTTCGCGGCGGGCAGCGCCGGCGAAGGCTCGGGCCTCGCCTTCCGGCTGCTCGAATCGCAGTTCCGCCTCAACATCCCCCGGCTGTTCGCCGCGCTGCTGCTGCTCACCGCCACCGGTGTCGTGCTCTTCGCCGCCACCTCCCTCATCGCCTGGCTCGCCCTCCATCGCTGGCACGAAAGCGCCGTCAAGCGCGAGAACTGAGCGGCGGGGCTAGACCACCTTCGCGCGGTGCCTGAAGGCCGGGGTGTCCCAGGCGCGGGTGGTTATCACCTCGCCGAGGATCTCGGCGGCGCGCCAGACATCCTCGTGGCGGAGATAGAGCGGGGTGAGGCCGAAGCGCAGGATATCGGGCTGGCGGAAATCGCCGATGACGCCGCGGGCGATCAGCGCCTGCATCACGGCGTGGGCCTCGGGATGGCGGAGCGAGACCTGCGTGCCGCGGCGGGCGGGGTCGCGCGGGGTCAGCGGCTCGAGGTCCGGGCAGCGCGCGGCAACCTCCGCGACGAACAGGCCGAACAGGGCATCGGCCTTGCGGCGCAGCGCGGCGAGATCGACGCCGGCGAAGGCGTCGAGGGCAGTGTCGAGCGCGCTCATCGACAGGATGGGCGGCGTGCCGACGCGCAAGGCGTCGATGCCTGCCGCCGGCGCGTAGTCCGGCGCGAAGTCGAACGGAGCCCGATGTCCCAGCCAGCCGCTCAGCGGCTGGCGCAGCCCGGGCAGATGCGTCGGCGCGACATAGGCGAAGGCGGGCGCGCCCGGGCCGCCATTGAGATATTTGTAGCCGCAGCCGACGGCGAAGTCGGCGGCGCAGCCGGCGAGGTCGACCGGAAAGGCGCCGGCGGAGTGGCAGAGGTCCCAGATCACCAGCGCCCCGGCGGCGTGGGCGTGGGCGGTGAGCGCCCGCATGTCAAGGCGGGCGCCGGTGCGGTAGTTCACCTCGGTCAGCAGCACCACCGCGACGTCGTCGCGAATCGCCCCGGTCAGGTCCCCGGCGGCGGCGAGGCGGACCTCGCGGCCCTCCCCCATCAGGCTGGCCACGCCGCCCGCGACATAGATGTCGGTCGGGAAATTGCCGGTCTCGGTGACGATCACGCGGCGGTCGGGCCGCCGCGCCAGCGCCACGGCGAGCAGCTTGAAGATGTTGACCGAGGTCGAATCCGCAACCACCACCGTGCCCGGCGCCGCGCCGATCAGCGGCGCGATCTTCTCGCCGGTCCGGCGCGGCAGGTCGATCCAGTCATGCCGGTTCCAGCTGGTGATGAGGTCGCGGCCCCATTCCTCCGCCACGGCGCGCGCCATGCGCTCGGGGACGGCCCGGGGCATGGCGCCGAGCGAATTGCCATCGAGGTAGATCGTTCCTTCCGGGATCGCGAAGCGGTCGCGGAGGGGCGCGAGCGGGTCGGCGCGGTCCAGCGCCACAGCCTGGGAGAGGTTCATGGTCAAGCTCTGTCAGGCGACGCCGATTTTGTCGATAGACAGCCATGCGGCATCGCCGTACACGAGCGCGCATGACCGCCCCCGACCTGCTCGACCTGATGCTCGACGCCGCCCGTGCGGCGGCGGCCGAGATCATGGGGGTCTATCTCGGGGCGTTCGAGGCCGAGGAGAAGGACGACGGCACGCCGGTCACCGCCGCCGACCGCCGCGCCGAAACGGCGATTCTCGAGATTCTGGCGCCGGCGGGCCTGCCCTTCCTCGCCGAGGAGAGCGTCGCGGCCGGCCATGTCCCCGAGCTCGGCGAGCGCTTCTTCTGCATCGACCCGCTCGACGGCACGCGGGAATTCCTCAAGCGCAACGGCGAGTTCACCGTCAACATCGCGCTGGTCGAGGCCGGCCGGCCGACGCTGGGGGTCGTGCTCGCCCCGGCCAGCGGCGCGACCTATCTGGGCGGGCCGGACGGGGCGTTCGAGATCACCCCGCGCAATACGCGCGAACGCATCCGCACGGATCCGCGGCATCCGATGAGGGTCGTCGCCTCGCGCTCGCACGGCCACGCCGCACTCAAGGGATTCTGCGAGGCGCTACAGGTGGTGGACGATGTGTCGGTGGGCTCGTCGCTGAAGTTCTGCCTGCTGGCGCGGGGCGACGCGCAACTCTATCCGCGCTTCACGCCGACCTGCGAATGGGACACCGCGGCGGGCCAGGCGATCCTCGAAGCTGCCGGCGGCGCGGTGCTGACGCTCGACGGCGCGCCCATGGTCTATGGCCGGGGCGGCGAGCACCTCAACCCCTTCTTCATTGCCGCAGCGAGCGCGGACCTCGCCGCGCGCGGCGCCGTCGAGATGCGCAAGGCGCTCGATGCGGGCGCCACAAGACCCCATTAACCGCGCATAGCTTACATGCGCGCTTCGCGCTTGTGGGCACTCCGCTGTGCGTATATAGCGCCGGCATATTCTCGCCCAGCATATGGTCTAGGCGCCCAGATCATGAACGTTCGCACAATCTGTCTCGCGATTCTCCATGAAGGAGAGTCGACCGGCTACGCGATTCGCAAGCTGTCGACGGAGGGCGAGTACAACTACTTCGTCGACGCCAGCTATGGGGCGATCTATCCGGCGCTGCAAAAGCTGGCGGCGGACGGGCTCGTCACGGTGCGGACCGAGCAGCAGGACGGCAGGCCGGCCAAGAAAATCTACGCCATCACCGAGCTCGGCCGGCAGGCGTTCATCGCGTCGCTGTTCGAGCAGCTGGGCGAAGACGAATATCGCAGCGAATTCCTGCTTTTCGCGCGTTTTGCGCATGAACTGCCGCAATCGCTCGTGCAGGTGCGACTGAAGGAGCGCCTCGCGTCCCTCGACGCGAAGATCGCTGAACTCGACCGGTTCAGGTCCAATCACAACAGTCCCGCGGATCGATGGATTATCGACTACGGCCGATCTTGCATGACTTTCGCGCGTGACCATATCGAAGCCCACATGGGCGAATTGATCGCAATGGCGCGGCCCGACCGGGCTGCCGCTGCGGAATAGAGGGCATTTCTTCCTATGCGTGCAATTTACTCATACGGCATCGCACTCATCATCATTCTCGTACTCGCCGTCTGGCTGGCGAGCGGCACTCTCGTCACCGGCGGCAAGGGCCCCGGCGAGGGCGACAAGCCCATGGTATCGCTGATCGAACCGGATGGCGGGCCGCTCACCAACGCGGTCAACGACTCCGGCATCAACGAGCATGCCGAGGCGGAGGGCGCGGTCGATCCGCACCTGACCATCGCCGAACGCAATGCCGAGGCCGGCGGCGCCGCCAGCACGACGCCGCGCTCGGTGCGCGTCGCGGTGCTGACGGCGCAGAACATGCCCATCGAAGTGCCGCTGCGCGGGCGCACCAAGGCCAAGACGACGGTGAGCGTCGTGGCGCAGACCGCGGGCGTCGTGCAGGCGGTCAATGTCAGCAAGGGCCAGTCGGTCAAGGCCGGCGACACGCTGTGCACGCTCGACCAAGGGGCCCGCCAGCTCGCCGTCGACCAGGCGCAGGCCGGCGTCGACCAGGCGCAGACGGCCTATAGCGCCAACCAGGAACTCGTGCAGAAGGGCGTGGCGGCACCGAACACGGCACTGGCCGCCGAGTCGCAGCTCAAGGCGGCGCAGGCGCAGCTCGAAAACGCCCGGCTGGAGCTGGCCCGGACGGTCATCAAGACGGATATCGACGGCGTCGTGAACGACCCGGTGGCGACCACGGGCGCCATGCTGGCCATGGGCCAGCCCTGCGCGACCATCGTGCAGCTCAACCCGATGCTGTTCGTCTCCGCGGTGCCCGAGGCGCGCATCGGCTACGCCAAGGAAGGGCTCAAGGCCGAGGTGACGACCATCACCGGAACCAAGGCCGAGGGCACCGTCACCTATATCGGCT
>PJUF01001332.1_pt1 | contig 12921 bp, 7 predicted proteins | sample 1512191 | NCBI WGS metagenome assembly PJUF01 (sample SAMN08177673, study PRJNA422409) | Feces metagenome, whole genome shotgun sequencing project. | isolation source: Chicken feces (3) enriched on wood chips | host: Gallus gallus | place: USA: Madison | collected 2015-01-15 | reverse complement strand
GAGAACTAGGCCAACCGCCGGCTATTGAGGCGGGGCAAGGTATAGAGCGTAAAGGCAAATTACATATGATTATTCCAACCTCACAAACCTCTCCGGCTTCATTGCCAGCCATGCTAGTCCTTTTCCCTTCAGCTGGAAAAGGACCAAAAGAGCCGCGGCTGACAGAATATTTGTTGTTCCAGCTCCATAAATCTTCATCTGCAATCCTGAGAGGTGTGAAGGTCTATGCTTGATGAATGTCATTACAACACCTTACGGATTGCTTCCCGCCTGTACTTTGTGAGCATTTCTGCAAAAGATTTATGGGCTTACACGGCCAAATCTTCTGATGCCGTGATTTGCATGATGGCTCTGCTAACTACTATCACCAAAACCACAAGCCCTTCCCAAGAACGCCCTCTGGCCTCAGAAAATAAGCGTAAAGAAAACCAACGTATGTGAGCGTCAAAAACAAAATGCTGTTTGAGCGCAGCGAGTTTATTTTGTTTAGCGAACGGAGCTTGGTTTTTAGCTTAGGTTCTGTCAGCCTTGATCTTTTTGGTCCTTTTTGTATCAAGACAAAAAGGACTAGGCCTGTCCGGCCATTGAGGACGGAAAGCCAGAAGCGTAAATGACAAATTATACTATTGTGCCAGCCTTGATTTATTCATTAGATTTCATGAACTCGCTAACTCTTTTTTTTGGTTCGTTTTTCTAATGTAGGAATCCCGACTTGTCGGGACTTGAGGACCTTAAACTAAAATAAAGACTTTCCGAAAAAAAGAACTAGGCCAACCGCCGGCTATGAGGCGGGGCAAGGTATAGAGCATAATGGCAAATTATACTATGTTTTGTATCAAGACAAAATGCATTAAAAGCAAAATATTAACCCTTCAACTGAATTTACCCTGAACTTGATGAAGGGCTAAGAACACCATCAATCAACCAATCACTACCAATCACCAACGAAAAACGAATATTTCCCACTATAAAAAACTTTTGGTAATATTGGGCAATTTTTTACTCGTTAAAACTGCATGTTAAAAAACATACGTAAACCGCTATTCTTATTCATCAGCTTAGCCATATTATTCAGTTCTTGTAATAGTCGTAGGAATATACTTTTCAATACTGCGCAAGAAAAAGCTATCCCTCAGTTACCTGTTTTTGTGATGCAGGAGGGGAGCGACAGCCTTTACAATCGCGAGCAGGTGATACAGCCCGGTGATCAGTTATTTATTCAAAACCTGCAAAACGAAGCTTTAATTTCTGGCGGAAGAGGTATGCAAGAGGGGCAAAATATGCAGATGCTTAACCAGAACCAAAATATGGGCTATCGTGTGGAGGCAGACAGTACGGTATTGTTACCCGTAATCGGAAAAGTTAAACTGGGCGGACTAAACCGTATGCAGGCGCAGGAAAAGCTAAACCAGCTTTACCAAAAAGATTTATTAAAAGACCCTATTATTACCTTAACCGTAAGCAATTTGCAGGTTACCTTTCTGGGTGAATTTGGTAAACAGGGAAATTTTATACTGAATAAAGATCAGATACATCTGGTGCAAATGCTGGGCGAAGCCGGTGGTTTAAACAACCGGGCCAATAAACGGCGGATAAAAATCATCAGGGGCAACCTCAATAATCCGGAAGTGCTGATAGCCAATCTCGAAGATATCAATAGTTTGAGCGATCCACGCCTTTACTTGCGCAATAACGATATTGTATATGCCGAGCCACGCGGTGGTTTCCGCACTTTAGACCTGATTAATCCAACCACCTCTCTCTTAGGTGTTGGCCTTAGCGTATTAAACATTTATTTATTGATAGCTAACCTGAGCAAATAAGATGACCGAACCCACAAAAAAAGCTGTCAAACAGGAAATAGATTACGGCAAGTTTATAAAAATTATATTCAGTCGCTGGCATTGGATAGCGGTTACGCTGGCAATATCTTTAGCTATTGCCTATGCCTATTTATGGTATACCCCCAAAAGTTATAGTACTGCAACCTTTTTAAAATTTGAGGACAAGCAAACGAGTTTAAGCTCTTTGGCTAGCAGTGCTCCCGCTGGTCGTAGCTATAACTATACCAATAAAATCTTATCAGAAAGCTGGACCTTTAAAAGTCGTAGCCTTATACAAGAAGCTACCAAACATATAGATTGGCAGGTGAGCTACTTCCTCAATGGGAAGGTGCGGACAACAGATCTTTACCCCAACAAACCTTTTAGCGTTCGTATCCTTAAGCAGGATTCTGTTTTCTACAATAAAATCATAGATATTTATCCTTCAAACAAAGGGATACGTTTAGAATACGACTCGGTGACTAAAGAATATAACTTTGGGCAGCCTATTACTTTGCCCGGCGTTATTTTTTATATAGAATCTAAACACAAGCTTCCGGCTGGTGCCAATTACCAGATTAAATTCAACTATGCTTCAGAATTTTATGGCAGATTAGGTGCTAATCTGAATATACGAGAGGCAGAAAAATTCTCTAACATCGCAAGCGTTTCTAAAACAGATGAAAACCCGTACTTTGCTGCAGATGCTTTAAATGCTATTATCAAGGTTTACATCGAGCAGGATTTGCAGAAGAAATCACAGTCTGCTAAACAAATAATTGACTTTATAGACGATCAATTGGCACAGCTGTCTACTTCGGTAAGGCTCTCTGGCGAAAAGTTGCAAAACTTTAAGCAATCCAATAATTTCTTAGACTTGAGCTCTAACGCTTCTGTCGTTTTAGGCGAGGTTACCAATTTAGAAACCACCATTAGAACTGCCGATATTCAGCTGCTGCAACTGCAACAATTGCAAAGGCAGTTCCTTAAAAATAACCAGACTATCAACCTCAATTTTAATCTGGATGGCACAGTAGACCCTATGTTAAGCAATTTGCTGACGCAATGGAATGAGCTGGTACAGGATCGCATCAGCAAAGCCGCTACCTTTAAAGAAGGGTCTAAACCGATGGCAGAAATAGATGAGAAGCTGGATATTATCCAATCTGCAGCGGCAGAGAATATCAAATCCAGTATTGCCCGTATTCAACAATTAAAGAAATTCAATAAAGCAGAGTTGGATAAAGCTTACGGTTCTTTACAGGGCATGCCATCACAGGAAAGGCAATTATTTGGTTTACAAAGAGATTATAATATCAATGAAAAGATCTACAGCTTCCTGTCTGAAAAAAAACTGGAAAACCAGATTAACAAAGCTTCCATAACTTCTGATGCCTATGCCATAGATCCGGCAATGCCTAACCTTTTGCCTATTTCTCCCATAAATAGTTCGGTATGGCGCTTTGCCTTTATTATCGGAATTTTATCCGGCATCGGGCTGATATTTTTGGTGCGTATGCTTAACCCTTATATTTATGATAAGGAAACCATTGAGAGCCTCACGCAAACACCTATCATCGGGCTTATCCGCCATTTTCCAACTAGAATAGATGCAGACAATAAGCAAATCCTGACTATTGTTAAACCAAAATCAATTTTTGCAGAGTCGGTGAGGTCTGTAAGAACTAATCTGAGTTTTATTGCAGGTGAAAAGGATAGCAAAGTAATCTGTATCACTTCAGAAATTGCCGGAGAAGGAAAATCTTTTGTAACCATTAACCTGGCAAGTTCTTTGTCTTTAATCAACAAAAAGGTAATTATTATTGCTGCCGATTTAAGGCGTTCTAAAGTTCACCGTACTTTTAATATTAAAAATAAGCAAGGGCTAAGCACCTACCTTTCTCAACAGAATGAGCTGGATGAAATTATCCATAAAACCGAGCAGGAAAATCTGGATTTGATTGTTGCCGGGCAAACACCGCCTAACCCTGCCGAGCTGATGTATAGCGATAGGCTAAAGGACTTGATTGAAGCACTAAAACTGCGTTACGATTATATACTCTTTGATACGGCGCCTATAGGTTTAGTGTCTGATGCTTTACCGCTTATCCGTATCAGTGATATTAATCTATTCATCGTTCGTACCGGAGTTTCTAAGTTTTCCGCGGCCAATATTCCGGATAGGGTGGCTAATGAATACCATTTGAATAATGCTTATATTATTCTGAATGATTACCGCCCTGAAGCGCTATATTCGCATTACTATAGCAGTAAGTATAATGAGAATTATTATGGTTATTATTATGCGGATAGTAAAGCTAGCGGAGCAGGCTATTATACAGATGATAAACCAGAACAATGGTGGAAGAAGGCTTTGCGTTTACGTCACAAGGGATAAATGAACAATGTCAATCGTGTTTCGTCCATCGAGTTTCGTTTGTCGTTTATCGAACAACGAATAACGAACAACGAATAACGACCAACAAACAACGAATTTGCTAAAGATTGATGATATATATCGCTGGTATCCGGTTTATACAAATCCCCGGGCAGAAAAGAAAACTGCGGAGGAATTGCAGAAGCGGGGTATAGTGGTATACCTTCCTTTGCAAAAAACCTTAAAGCAGTGGAGCGACCGTAAGAAATGGGTAGAAGAACCCTTATTTAAGTCTTATGTTTTTGTCTATATCAGTCACAAAGAATACGATAAGGTGCTGCAAACTCCGGGTGTTGTACGTTTTATATTTTTCTCGGGCAAAGCAGCCTATATCCCACAGCCGCAAATGGATATGCTGCAGAATTACCTGAGCGACGATTACACGCCCGAAATAGTTAGCCATTCTTTAGAAAAAGGCCAAAAAGTAAGAATAGTTTCCGGTAAACTCAATGGTTACGAAGCAGAACTAGTCTCCTGGAACCAGCAGCAAAGGTTAATCTTAAGGCTGGATGCCTTGGGGCAGTCCATCTTACTGAAAATTCACATAAAAGATGTGGAAGTGATGTAGAGAGGGCTTTTTACTCTCCACTTACTACTTACTACTTTCCACTCCCAACTACCTAAATTCAGGTAAATCTTAATTATTAATGGTTTGAAAACGATAACTTTACATATTTTTGTTATTTTTGACCGATTAAATTAAAATGTTATAATATGGGGATTTCTACGCTCTTCAAAAAACGACTTCATTTTTTTTCAGGTTTAGCGTTTTCGCTTATCACTTTACTGACTCTTGTAAACACTGCAAAAGCTGAGGTAAGTTATAATTTATGGGGAGTTGGTGGAGGTATATCAGCTGACAATGCAGTAGGGGGAGCAACGGAATCCTTCTTTTCTTTAGCTTCATTGAATATCGAACAGCTTAACTCTACGGGTTTTTTTCCAGGAGCCTCAAATTACAAATTTAAAATAGTAGCTCCTCAGTATTGGAGGTTTGAAGCCGGGGTAGGAAATCTTATAGCTTCTTCTCATTTTTCTGCATCAAGCATTACGGTGACTGAAACGGAAATAGAGATAACCTACTCTACATATACAAGTGTGTATGGAGCCAAGTTAGATATATCCGGGATAAGAATACAGTCTACAAATCCAAGAAATATGGAAGATGGCAAAATACTGTATCAGCCTGTGATAGGGAATATTTCAGGCCTTACACCGGCTACAGAGCTAGGAACATTGAAACAAAAAGCAGGAGAAGTAAAAAAGTTAATGGTTTTTCTTCCCGGAGAGCAATATACTCAGGATCCATTAGTACCTAGCGGAAAAATAGGTACACCTACTGCACAAATAGTGGGAAGCCCATTTAATATAGAAGTAAGAACTGTAGACGAGCATTTTAATACTGCTACAACAGAGGAAGACGAATTTTATGAGGTTACCCCTATAAGCCATACAATAAGTTTTTCAAGCACAGACCCTAGTATTACAATTGATAATGTCAATTTAATTGATGGTGTGCAGGTTACATCAGTAGTAGCTATGAATGCAGGTTCGCATACAATTACGGCCACAAATGTTACAAAGCCAATTATTACGTCGTCAGTAAGTACAACTTTTACGGTAACTAAATCTCCTTTTTCTAACCTATTGCTGTTGCTGCCCGGAGAAACCTTGTCTGCTTCATCGCCCAACGGAAAAACAGGGACACCAACGCCTCAGGCCGCAGGAGACTCTTTTATAGCAACAGTATATGCCGTAGACCAGTATTGGTTTGCTGACGCTTCTGTTAACGGCAATGTAGAAATAACACATACAGGGGTTAATGGAGCAAGCCCTGTTATACTTAATTTGGTAAATGGAGCAGGAACGGTAAATGTTAATTCAAGCTCTACAGGTAATATTGTTTTTACGGCTGCTTATCCCGCTGATCCGGCTATTACGGACGGAACATCCACAGCAACCATAAACCCTAATACATATACCAAGATATTGGCTCTCTTTGAAGGACAGTATCATGTGCCGGGAAGTGCTACTGGGGTCGGTGGAAATCCAATAATTCCAGATCGCTCAGGATCTATTAAATTAACGATTCTTGCGGTTGATGATAATTATAATTTAATAGCTAATATACATAATTCTCTAACCTTTGAGCCGGATGAAGAATTGGTAATGTATGAAGAAGACTCTTTTGAATATTTAGAAGATCTTAATGTGAATTATACAAATGGGCAACATACGCTTAATGTTATTGTTGAAGAAGATCCCGCCTCTTTGAGAACATTAATAATTAGAGACGCTGATAATAGCATCTTTACAACTATTAACATACCTTTACCATCGACTCCAACTTCTCCGTCAGATTATTTTAGAACTGTAAAATCTGGAAACTGGAGTGATATGAGTGTATGGGAAAATTCTTCAGACGGGACAACCTGGAATCTAGCAACTCTTTTGCCTACTACAGCTGCTAGTGGTATAACAATAAGAACAGGTCACACCATTAATGTTAATACTAACGTAGGAAACATAGCTGGTAACGATACGAGTTTTGAATTTATTGTTCAACAAAATGCTTCTTTAGACATATCTGGAGTTAATCAGATTTCATTCTCTAAGACCGGATTATATGGTACAATAGTTTCTAATGGAGAGTTTGCAAGTACTGAAACAAGAGTTTATTCAACAGGTGTATTTACCCTGAACAGTAATAATAATTTAGTTATCCCAGTAGCAACTTGGGATGCAGGCTCTGTATGTAACATAATAGGTATTACAAGCCAAACAGGTGCTATCACTGGAATTGGTGGGCGAACTTTAAGTACATTGAATTTTAATAGTCCTGCACTTACAGGGAGTGTTCATTTTTCAGGAGGGGCACTGAATATTCGTAATTTGAATGTAACAAATACAGGTGTCGGAACTTTAAGATTAGTAAGTGAATCATCGGGATCTGTGGAGAGTTCGGTTGATACTTTGAACATTATTAACGGAAGGTTGTCTGTTAATAATTCTACTGCTTCTGGTGCGTATCATAATTTAAATATCAAAAATCTGAATTTTCAGAATGGTACTATAACGAAGGAGGGAACCACTGCAGGAACTATAATCTTTAACACAACAACACCTGTTTTTACTATAGGTGCCGCAGCTACATTTAATTCCGCTGTCAATATTTCTTTTATACCATCATCAACTATTGATTTTGGAACAAATGAATTTAAAGGATCAACAGGCTCTTTCACAATAGCTGGTAATTCTACTGTGATTAGTGCTCATCCACAAGGAATTTCGACTTCCGGTGCTACAGGGAATGTTCAGTTCAGTGGAGTTAGAACTTTCCCTAACACAACAGGTATGATTTATCATTTTAATGGGGAAGCGTTGCAAAATATAGGCAATTTAGTGCCGACTACTCTTTTTGCTTTTAAATTGATTATAGATAATGCTGTTGGGGTGCAGATGCCTGAAGGGGGGGGGAATTTTTATACTAATAACGTAGAAATACTTAGAGGGTATTTAGATTTAAATGGAGCCAGAAGAGTTCATGCCTCTGCGGAACCATTTTCAGGGTCAGGAGAATTGAGAATACAACATACCCAAACATCATTTCCTATTCCTCAAAATAAAACATGGTCAGGTACAATCCACTTAAACGGAATTGACCAAAGTATTGTTGCCGGTAATTATAACAACCTTACAGTATCAGGAGGTAGTAAAACATTAACAGGCGCTATAAATATTGCCGGTAATTTTGATGCTTCCGGAGCAAGTAGTGTAGCGGTAGGTACACACAAAGTAACTTATAACGGTACCGGTAACCAAAATGTAGCAGGCATTCCTTATTATGATTTAGATGTTAACAATTCAGGTACAAAAACCATTACTGCTCCAGCTACGGTAAGTAATAATGTTAATGTATCTACTGGTACATTACATGCAAATGGTAATTTAACACTATTGGCTGATGGAAGCAAAAATGCAAATATTGCAGCCATAACCAATGGTGGTGCAGTTACCGGGAACGTTAAGGTGCCGGTAATAATAACTGGAGGAGTGGTTTCAGACAGGGGAGCCAGAACACTCTCAAGCCCGATAAATGAAAGTGCTTCAGCCAGAAATACATTGGCTCAATTAAAAGATTTTGTTCCCCTTATGGGAATGACAGGGCATGTAGGTATGGATGATTTGGAGTATATGCAATTTAACGCCAGCTATATATCTAAATATGTAGAAACAAGAAACAACTCGGTAACTCCATATAGCTATATTAATAATATTAACGAAAGTATTCAGCCAGGAGAAGGTTTTCAGATTTTCTTTACGGGTAACAGAAATAACATAAGTACCAAAGTTAAAGCTCCTTTTGCAAATCCAGAGACCGTAACTGCGGTTTACGAAGGTGTTATTAACCAGGGGGCAATTACAAGGTCTGTTACCAATTCTGCAATTGCGGGTGATCCATACAACGGAAAAAACCTGATAGGGAATCCTTATCCAGCTACTTTAGATGCTCAGGCTTTTCTTCTGGCTAATCAGGCTAATCTGAATGAAGGTTCGCTCTCTATATTTAGAGCGGGCAGAGGAACGGCTACTTATAATGCTTCATTGAATGAAGAAACCAATAATGCTAACAGATATCTAAGACCGGGACAGGGATTTTTTGTCTCCGCATCCCAAAATGCAAATCTGAGTTTTCAGGAGAGTCATAAAGCCACAGCAGGTAATTATGGAAGTACTCAGCTTATGAATGCTAAAGCGGAAGCTTACGTTAAGCTAGATAAAGGGAGTAATGAAACTGTAGCAGAAAACGTAAAAGTCGTTAATTCTTTGGCTACTTCACCCATTAGGAAATTGAAAATGAGATTAAGTGAGCAGGAATCATACGATGAAGCTTTTATTGCTTTTTCTAAGGATTTTTCAAACAAGTATGGATTCGAAGACTCTAAATATTTTAGCGTAGAAAAACCTAAAACCATATTGTCTTCTTATACCGAAGATGAGGTTGGAACAAGCTTTAATCTATTAAGTGATGTTAATGAAACCAGGGAAATCAATTTGTGGGTTGAAGGTTCAGTATCCGGGCCAATGAGTTTAGAATTCGTTAAAATAGAAAATCTGGATGAGATTGATGTTTATGTAAAGGATAAATATAAGCTTACACAGACGTTGTTAGATAAAAGTAACCCTGTTTTTAACTTTGATATAGACAGAAGTAACGCGGCAACTTTTGGAACCAAAAGGCTGTCTCTGGTATTTGTACCTAACGAAACTTTATCCGTTATCAATAAATCTTTTACAGTGAAAAAAGATTTAAACAAAGTAGTACTGAATTTCTCTGTTACTGATAATGCCAATGTAGTTAAATATGTTGTAGAGCGTTCACATAATAGTAATCAGTTTGTAGAAATAGGAACATTTACGCCAAATCAAAAAGATTATATATATTATGATCTTAATCCACTCCATGGGAACAATTATTATCGTATAAGATCTATTTACCCAAATAAAACAGATTATAGTGAAATTAGGGATGTCAATTTTGCCGTAGAAACTAACTGGATAAGCTTGTATCCAAACCCCGCTGATAACTACGTCAATATAAAGGCAAATGCTCAATTAGAGGGTAAAATAGAATATAAGGTGTTAGGTCTTAACGGGAAATATATGACTTCAGGAAGTTTTAATGCTAACTCAGAAGAGACTGTAAAAGTGGAGGATTTGGCTTCCGGTATATATTTCATCGAGCTTAGAAAGGCTAATGGTGAGTTAATTGAAAGATTGAAATTTGTTAAGAAATAGATAATGAGCAGCTTAAAATATATTATACTTCTGGTTTTATTATGTGGGGCTTCTTTAGCATTTGCACAAGGTGATTGGGGAGGTGGAGAGAATCCATGGGAACAAGAGCCCGGAGAAGAAATCCCAATAGACGGTGGAGCCCTGGCCCTGTTAGTTGGCGGTGCTGCTTTAGGCTATAAAGCCTTAAAGAAGAGGAAAGAAGAATCAGCAGATTAAGTTGATAGAATTCCATAGATGTTTATCTGCCATGGCAAACCAAAACAGCAGCTTTAATGTGTTTAAAACCTGACCTTTGCGGGAATGATGAAATGGCTAAAGCAGTAGCTTTGAAAGCAAAGGGCATAGCCGGGAGTTTATGCTCCCTTTTTGAGCGAAAATTAAAGCCCTTGCCCGGCAAGAGGGTAGAAAAGATTATGTGATTGAAAAAAACTTATTATCTCACATTTTTTAATAAAACTTACTTTAGGCTTATGATAAGATGCTGATTTCTATTATTACTTCTACCTATAACTCTCAGGATTATTTTCCCGAAGCAGTAGCTTCTTATAAACAGCAGCAGTATGCATACAAAGAGTTAATTGTGGTAGATGGCGGTTCTACAGACCATACTTTATCGCAAATTAAAGCAGAACCTGCTATTGATATTTATATATCGGAGCCTGATAAGGGGATATACGATGCGCTGAATAAGGGGATGAAACTGGCCAAAGGAGAAATCATCGGCATTCTGCATTCTGATGATTTACTGTATAGTCCGGATGTATTAGAGCAGGTAAGCCGGGCATTTGCACAAAATCCGGAAGTCATGGCCGTTTACGGTGATTTGCTGTATGTGGAAAGAGAAGACACTGGTAAGATTATTAGAAAATGGATTTCCGGAGCTTGTACCCAAAAAAAATTTGCCTTGGGCTGGATGCCTCCGCATCCGGCACTGTTTATTAAAAAGGCATGTTTTGAGCAATTTGGTAATTACGACTTACAATACAAATCGGCTGCAGATTACGATTTAATTCTACGATTCTTATACAAATACCAGCAGAAAGCAGCCTATGTACCAGAAGTATTTGTGAAAATGCGGGTAGGCGGAATAAGTAATAAAACACTGAAAAACCGCTTGCGGGCAAATAAAGAAGATAGACTGGCCATGAAAATAAACGGGGTCTCTTTCCCATTGATAAAAGCAATACTTAAACCCTTGAGGAAATTGAGGCAATTTGTTAGTTAGATAAACAGCGGTTAGTTTTGATTTTTAACACATTCCCGATACTCAAGACTTACCACTTAAAACAGACAACACACTACCAGATAAAATAAATAAAATATTAAATTTGTAAGACTAAACTTTACTATGTTAACGTATTTAGAATCAGGCTGGTTATACTATAGTTTTATAGTGCTGATATCTGCTTTTGTAGCTTTTATAGCTATTCCTTCTATTATCTTTATAGCTAACACCCGACATCTTTATGATGATTTGGATACTAACAGAAAAGATCATAAACATGGTATTTCCAGATTGGGAGGTGTAGCTATTTTTTGCAGCTTTACCATTATTTCTTTGCTATTTGCCCGTTATGATAATGTGCTGCCCACTAATATATTGTTAACGTCCTGCATCATTCTATTTGCTGTGGGGCTTAAAGACGACTTAGCCGGTGCGGGGCCGGCCACTAAGTTTTTTATGCAATTTCTGGTAGCTTTAATAATGGTATTGATGGGGAATGTACGTTTAACCAGTTTATACGGTGTGTTTGGTATATGGAGTATAGATTATGTTTATGGTGTTGTGTTCTCTGTGTTGACTATCATGTTTGTTGTTAATGCTTTTAATCTGATAGACGGTATAGATGGGCTGGCAGGAACCATCGGTATAACAGTAAACCTAACTTTTGCCGTTATGTTCTTATACATGAATGAGCCAGAATTAGCAACACTGGCCTTCAGTATGGTAGGTGCACTAGCCGGATTTCTGTATTTTAATTTTACGCCTGCCAGAATCTTTATGGGAGATACGGGTAGTTTGCTGATTGGCTTGATATCTATAGTTTTGGCTATAAAATTTATAGAGCTTAATAAGTTTGTGTCAGAAGAGCCACGTCCGGCATTTATAGCAGCACCTGCTATTGCGGTTTCTGTACTAATCATTCCTATGTTCGACACGTTCCGGGTTTTTTTACTAAGAATACTGAAAAAGAAATCCCCTTTCAGCGCAGACCGGAACCATATACACCACAGAATATTGCGCTTAGGATTTACACATTTACAGGCTACAGGAGCTTTAGCGGTTACCAATATACTTTTTATTTACTTAGCTATCAGTTTAAGAAACTTGGGGAATTCCACCCTCATTATCCTCTTTTTTGGAATCTGTATACTGATTAACTGGGTTACTACATTCCTAATCAGAATTAAGGAAAGACAAGCTATTAAACTGGCTTATATATTTAAATAAAGAGTAGTATCAATCTTTCGTGTCTAAGGCCGGAGGGCGCTCTTAGCATTGGTTCTACAATGTATCAACTAACCATCATATCAAGCCAACGCATTAACAACCGTTTACCTTATCATTCCGCCTTGGCGATTGCGGTATGCACAAAATTAGTCAGACTACTGCCTTTAAGAGCAATCGGCGTAGCGGAGAGTTTTGTGCTGTTGGGATAACCATAAAATATAATTTGCCATTTACGCTTCTGGCTTTCCGTCCTCAATGGCCGGACGGGCCTAGTCCTTTTTGTCTTGATACAAAAAGGACCAAAAAAATCAAGGCTGACAGAACCTAAGCTAAAAACCAAGCTTCGTTCGCTAAACAAAATGAAACGCTGCGCTCAAACAGCATTTTGTTCTTTACGCTCACATACGTCG
>PJUF01001321.1_pt1 | contig 12987 bp, 11 predicted proteins | sample 1512191 | NCBI WGS metagenome assembly PJUF01 (sample SAMN08177673, study PRJNA422409) | Feces metagenome, whole genome shotgun sequencing project. | isolation source: Chicken feces (3) enriched on wood chips | host: Gallus gallus | place: USA: Madison | collected 2015-01-15 | reverse complement strand
GGCCGTTGTCGAACAGCGCGTCGACGGCCTCCTGCAGCATGCGCTTCTCGTTGCGGATGATGATGTCCGGCGCCCTGAGCTCGATCAGGCGCTTCAACCGGTTGTTGCGGTTGATGACGCGGCGGTAGAGGTCGTTGAGGTCGGACGTGGCGAAGCGGCCGCCGTCCAGCGGGACGAGCGGGCGCAGCTCCGGCGGGATCACCGGGATGACCGTCATGATCATCCACTCGGGCTTGTTGCCCGAGACGATGAACTGCTCGACGATCTTGAGGCGCTTGGCGAGCTTCTTGGGCTTCAGCTCGGTCGTCGACTCCGCGATCTCGACCCGCAGGTCGGCAGCGATCTTCTCGAGGTCGAGGGCGAGCAGCATGTCGCGGATCGCCTCGGCGCCGATCTTGGCGGTGAAGCTGTCGGCGCCATACTCGTCCTGCGCGTCGAGATACTGCTCCTCGGTCAGCAGTTCGTTCTGCTTGAACGGGGTGAGGCCCGCGTCAAGGATGACGTACTGCTCGAAATAGAGGATGCGCTCGATGTCCTTGAGGGTCATGTCGAGCAGCAGCGCGATGCGGGACGGCAGCGACTTGAGGAACCAGATATGGGCGACGGGCGCGGCCAGCTCGATATGGCCCATGCGCTCGCGGCGCACGCGGCTCAGGGTGACCTCGACGCCGCACTTCTCGCAGATGACGCCCTTGAACTTCATGCGCTTGTACTTGCCGCACAGGCACTCGTAGTCCTTCACCGGCCCGAAGATGCGCGCGCAGAACAGGCCGTCGCGCTCGGGCTTGAAGGTGCGGTAGTTGATGGTCTCGGGCTTCTTGATCTCGCCGTACGACCAGCTCAGGATTTTTTCCGGGCTCGCGATGCTGATGCGCATCTGGTCGAACATCTGTACCGGGACCTGGGGGTTGAACGGGTCCATGACGTGGTTATGGCTGTGCATCTAGTATCTCCTCGTCTCCCCGGGGCCTCGCGGAGGGAGTATCCCGCGAGCCCGAGGAGGCGTGTTTCCAAAGGAAGAGCGAATTCGGCGGATTACTCCGCCGCCTTCTGAGGAGGCTCTAGCTCCGCTTCCGCGCTCTCGGACAAGGCGGCCTCGTCGCCGTCCTCGCCCATCTCGAGCTCGACATTGAGCCCAAGCGAGCGGATTTCCTTGACCAGAACGTTGAAGCTCTCCGGGACGCCTGCTTCGAACGTGTCGTCGCCGCGCACGATGGCCTCGTAGACCTTGGTACGGCCGGCAACGTCGTCCGACTTGATGGTCAGCATTTCCTGCAGCGTGTAGGCGGCGCCGTAGGCTTCGAGAGCCCACACCTCCATCTCGCCGAAGCGCTGGCCGCCGAACTGCGCCTTGCCGCCCAGCGGCTGCTGGGTCACGAGCGAGTACGGGCCGATCGAACGGGCGTGGATCTTGTCGTCGACCAGGTGGTGGAGCTTCAGCATGTAGATGTAGCCCACCGTGACCTGACGGTCGAACGGCTCGCCGGTGCGCCCGTCATAGACCGTCGACTGGCCAGAGGCGTCGAGCCCTGCCCTTTCGAGCATCTCGACGATGTCCGCTTCCTTCGCGCCGTCGAAGACCGGGGTCGCGATGGAAACGCCCTTGCTGAGATGCTCGCCGAGCCGCACGACGCTGTCGTCGTCGAGGTCCGTGACCGACTTGTCGCCCTGGAACAGATCACCGATCTGCTTCTTGAGCGGCTTGAGATCGCCCTTCTGCTGATAGATCCGCACCATCTCATCGATCTTCTTGCCGACGCCGGCACAGGCCCAACCCAGATGGGTCTCGAGGATCTGGCCGACGTTCATGCGCGAGGGCACGCCGAGGGGGTTGAGCACGATCTCGACCGGCGTACCGTCCTCGAGATAGGGCATGTCCTCCTGCGGAACGATGCGCGAGACGACACCCTTGTTGCCGTGGCGGCCGGCCATCTTGTCGCCGGGCTGCAACTTGCGCTTGGTCGCGACGAAGACCTTGACCATCTTCATCACGCCCGGTGGGAGTTCGTCGCCCCGCTGCAGCTTGTCGACCTTGTCGATGAAGCGCTGCTCCAGAAGCCGGCGGCTCTCCTCGTACTGGGCGTTGAGAGCTTCCTTCTCCTGCATCACCCTATCGTCGGCGACGGCGAACTGCCACCACTTGGACCTGGGCTGCGCATCGAAGATCTGGTCGTTGAGCTTGGTGCCGGGGACATAGCCCTTCGGGCCAGCGGTGGCCGCCTTGCCGAACAGCATCTCCTTGAGACGCGCATAGACGTTGCGGTCGAGGATCGACTGCTCGTCGTCGCGGTCCTTGGCCAGGCGCTCGATCTCCTCGCGCTCGATGGCCATGGCGCGCTCGTCCTTGTCGATGCCATGGCGGTTGAACACCCGCACCTCGACCACCGTGCCGGCGTCGCCCGGGGGCACGCGCAGCGAGGTGTCGCGGACGTCGGACGCCTTCTCGCCGAAGATGGCGCGCAGGAGCTTCTCCTCCGGCGTCATCGGACTTTCGCCCTTCGGCGTGATCTTGCCCACGAGGATATCGCCAGGCCCAACTTCGGCACCGATATGGACGATGCCCGCCTCGTCGAGGTTCTTGAGCGCCTCTTCCGACACGTTCGGGATGTCGCGGGTGATTTCCTCAGGCCCGAGCTTGGTGTCGCGGGCCATCACCTCGTATTCCTCGATGTGGATCGAGGTGAAGATGTCCTGCATCGCGATCTTTTCGCTGAGCAGGATCGAGTCTTCGAAGTTGTAGCCGTTCCACGGCATGAACGCGACGAGCACGTTGCGGCCGAGGGCGAGATCGCCCAGTTCGGTCGAGGGGCCGTCGGCGATGATGTCGCCGGCATCGACATGGTCGCCCACAACCACCAGCGGACGCTGGTTGATGCAGGTCGACTGGTTCGAACGCTGGAACTTCATCAGGTTGTAGATGTCGACACCCGACTTCGAGGCATCGGTCTCCTCGGTGGCGCGCACGACGATACGGGTCGCGTCCACCTGGTCGACGATGCCCTTTCGCTTGGCGACGATGGCGGCGCCCGAGTCACGGGCGACGACCGACTCCATGCCGGTGCCCACGAACGGGGCTTCGGCGCGCAGCAGCGGCACGGCCTGCTTCTGCATGTTGGAGCCCATCAGGGCGCGGTTGGCGTCGTCGTTCTCGAGGAACGGGATGAGCGAGGCCGCGACCGAGATCACCTGCTTGGGCGACACGTCCATCAGGTCGACCGTTTCCTTCGGCGTCAGGCCGTTGTCGCCGGCATGGCGGGCCACGACGAGATCGTCGGCGAACTCGCCCTTGTCGTTGAGCTCGGCGCCGGCCTGGGCAACGTAGTGCTTGGCCTCTTCCATCGCCGACAGATAGACGACCTCGTCGGTGACCTTGCCATCCACGATCTTGCGGTACGGCGTCTCGATGAAGCCGTACTTGTTGACGTGGGCATAGGTCGCGAGGTTGTTGATGAGGCCGATGTTCGGGCCTTCCGGCGTCTCGATCGGGCAGATGCGGCCGTAATGCGTCGGGTGCACGTCGCGCACCTCGAAGCCGGCGCGCTCGCGCGTCAGGCCGCCCGGCCCGAGGGCCGACAGGCGCCGCTTGTGCGACACTTCGCTGAGCGGGTTGGTCTGATCCATGAACTGGCTGAGCTGGCTCGAGCCGAAGAACTCGCGCACCGCCGCTGCCGCCGGCTTGGCGTTGATCAGGTCCTGCGGCATGACGGTGTCGATCTCGACGGAGCTCATGCGCTCCTTGATCGCCCGCTCCATGCGCAGCAGCCCGAGCCGGTAATGGTTCTCCATCAGTTCGCCGACCGAGCGCACCCGGCGATTGCCGAGGTTGTCGATGTCGTCGATGTCGCCGCGCCCGTCGCGCAGGTTCACCAGCGTGCGCACCACCTCGACGATGTCTTCCTTGCGCAGCGTGCGCACGGAATCCTCGGCCTCGAGGTCGAGGCGCATGTTCATCTTCACGCGGCCCACGGCGCTGAGGTCGTAGCGCTCGCTGTCGAAGAACAGCGACTTGAACATGGCTTCCGCGGTCTCGACGGTCGGCGGCTCGCCCGGGCGCATGACCCGGTAGATGTCGAACAACGCATCCTCGCGCGACTCGTTCTTGTCGACCGCCAGGGTGTTGCGGATGTAGGCACCGACCGTGACGTGGTCGATGTCGAGCAGCGGCAGTTCGTCGAAGCCGGCTTCCGTCAGCTTCTCGAGCAGCTTCTCGTCGATCTCGTCGCCGGCCTCGGCATAGATTTCGCCGGTGCCGGGGTTGATGAGATCCTGGGCGATATAGGTGCCGTAGAGATCCTCGTCGGCCGCGACCAGATGCGTCACCGTCTCGGCCAGCTTCTTGGCCTGGCGTGCGGACAGCTTCTTGCCGCCCTCGTGCACGACCTTGCCGGTCTTGGCGTCAATGAGGTCGTAGCTCGGCTTCGTGTTGCCCATCGAGTCGGCGTCGAACGGCTTCTTCCAGCCGCCCTTCTTGTTCCGCTCGTAGTTGAGGGTCTTGTAGTAGGTCGCGAGGATTTCCTCCGCATCCATGCCGAGCGCCTTGAGCAGGCTCGTCACCGGAATCTTGCGGCGGCGATCGATGCGCGCATAGACCACGTCCTTGGCGTCGAACTCGATGTCGAGCCAGGAGCCGCGGTAGGGGATGATGCGGCCGGCGAAGAGCAGCTTGCCCGACGAGTGGGTCTTGCCCTTGTCGTGGTCGAAGAAGACGCCGGGAGAGCGGTGCATCTGCGAGACGATGACGCGCTCGGTGCCGTTCACGATGAACGTGCCGTTGCTCGTCATGAAGGGCATGTCGCCCATGTAGACGTCCTGCTCCTTGATGTCCTTGACGGACTTGGCCTGCGTCTCCTCGTCCACCTCGAACACGATCAGCCTGAGCGTCACCTTGAGGGGCGCAGCGAAGGTCATGTCGCGCTGCCGGCACTCGTCGACGTCATATTTCGGCTGCTCGAATTCGTAGCGCACGAATTCGAGGGACGCCGTGTTGGAGAAGTCCGTGATGGGGAAGACGGACTTGAACACCGCCTGCAACCCTTCCTCCGGGCGACCCGCCTTGGGCTCGTCCACGAGGAGAAACTGATCGTACGATGCCTTCTGGACCTCGATGAGGTTCGGCATCTCCGCAACTTCGCGAATGCTGCCAAAGGACTTGCGTACCTTCCGGCGGCCATTGAACGTGGTAGTCATACCCGCTCCTGTTTTATCGATGTCTTGGAAGCAAATGTCCAAAGCTCCGACCATCAGCCGTCGGACCTCAGGAAATCTGCCCTTCTGGTTTTATTAGGTAGTCGTTCCGCAACTGAAACTGTCGCCGAGGCCTCCAATGCGCCCGGAGGTGGCGAGAACGTCGTGCCGCTTGATATTCAACTGTACGGCGAAAGTGGGGCAGCGCCCGTAGGCGCTGTCCGAATTCTGGTGCCAGCTTACTTGAGCTCGACCTTGGCGCCGGCGTCTTCGAGCTTCTTCTTGATCTCCTCGGCATCGGCCTTGGAGGCGGCTTCCTTAACGGTCTTGGGCGCGCCCTCGACCAGTGCCTTGGCTTCGCCGAGGCCCAGGCCGGTGATGGCACGGACTTCCTTGATCACGTTGATCTTGTTTTCGCCGAAGGCGACAAGAACCACGTCGAACTCGGTCTGCTCTTCGGCAGCGGCGTCCTGAGCCGCACCCGCACCCGGGGCAGCCGCGACCGCGACCGGTGCGGCGGCAGAGACGCCCCACTTCTCTTCGAGCAGCTTGGACAGCTCGGACGCCTCGAGAACGGTGAGGGCCGAAAGGTCGTCTACCAGTTTGGCGAGATCAGCCATTTGCTTTCATATCCTGTTGTCTATCGTTTCAGTTCGAACCGCGGCTCCCGTGGGAGCCACATTGGAGCCTCAGGCTTCGTTGCCCTTCTCGGCATGTGCCGACAGGACACGGGCGATCTGGCCGCCGGGCTGCTGCAGGATCGAGGCGATACGGGTCGCAGGCTGCTTGAGCATGCCGGCGAGCGTCGCGCGCAGTTGATCCAGCGAGGGCAGCGTGGCGAGCGCCTTCACCTTGGCCGGGTCGAGCCCGGTTTCTCCCATCGCGCCGCCGAGGACCTCGAACTTGTTGTTCTTGTCCGCGAAAGCCGACGCCACCTTGGGCGCCGTGATGGGATCCTTGGCGAAAGCGATGACCGTCGGCCCTTCGAAAAGAGCCGAGATGTCCGCAGTGCTGGTGTCCTTGAGAGCAAGCTTGGCCAGGCGGTTTTTCGCGACCTTCACGGTGCCGCCCGCCGCGCGCATCTGCACACGCAGAGTCTCGAGGTCGGCAACAGTGAGGCCGGCATTGCGCGCGACGACGATCGATCCAGCCTCGGCGAACGAGGACTGGAGCGAGGCGACGACTTCACGCTTTTCCGCTCTTTCCACTCTTAGTCTCCACAATTGGCCCGGCGGGTTCTGTACCGAACTTGCCGGACCGTCTGCCAATTGCCGTTCCCTCGCGGGGCCGGCGGGTTGATGCCTGTCAACCGGCTGGCGCGTCGGGGACTGGCCCTTCGGCGGCAACTGGCTCGGTTCGAACCGAGAAAACGTCCCGGTCTTCACCCCGTCTATTGCAGGCCCGTCGTCGGGATTAAGGGCTTACGCCCGCCATGCAGTCTCGGACAGGACTTCACCTGCTTGCGCAGGGACCGGAGGCAGGCGGACCCGCCTCCAATTCGTATTCCTTACGCGCCGATCGAGGAGGGATCGACATGGACACCGGGGCCCATGGTCGAACTCACCGCGACGCGCCTCACATAGGTGCCCTTGGCGCCGGTCGGCTTGGCGCGTTGGACCGCGTCGGCGAAGGCGCGGATGTTCTCGAGCAGCGCCTCCTCCGTGAAGGAGGCCTTGCCGATGCCGCCATGGATGATGCCGGCTTTCTCGACGCGGAATTCCACGGCGCCGCCCTTGGCGGCCTTGACCGCGCCGGCAACGTCTGGCGTCACCGTGCCGACCTTGGGGTTCGGCATCAGGTTGCGCGGGCCCAGAATCTTGCCGAGCCGGCCGACCAGCGGCATCATGTCGGGCGTCGCGATGACGCGGTCGAAATTGATGGTGCCGCCCTGGATCTGCTCCACGAGGTCCTCGGCGCCGACGATGTCGGCGCCGGCCTTCGTGGCCTCATCGGCCTTGGCGTCCCGGGCGAAAACGGCGACCCGCACAGTCTTGCCGGTGCCGTTGGGCAGGTTCACGACGCCGCGGACCATCTGGTCGGCGTGACGCGGATCGACGCCGAGATTCATCGCGACTTCGATGGTCTCGTCGAACTTCGCCTTGGCGCGCGACTTCACCATGCCAACGGCTTCCACCAGGGCATAGAGCTTCTTGCGGTCGATGCCCTCGGCAATCGCGGCGGTGCGCTTCGCAACCTTGGTCATGCTCAGCCCTCCACCTGGATGCCCATGGACTGGGCGGAGCCGATGATCATCTTCGCGGCGGCGTCGACGTCATAGGCGTTGAGATCCTTGATCTTCTTCTCCGCGATCTCGCGAATCTGCGCGGCCGTGATGGTGGCCGCCGATTCCTTGCCCGGGAGCTTCGAGCCCGACTTGAGGTTCACCGCCTTCTTGAGGAAGTAGGTGACCGGCGGCAGCTTCGTCTCGAACGAGAAGCTCTTGTCGGCATAGATGGTGATGACGACGGGCGTCGGCGCGCCCTTCTCGTCGTTCTGCGTGGCGGCATTGAACGCCTTGCAGAACTCCATGATGTTGAGGCCGCGCTGACCGAGCGCCGGCCCGATCGGGGGCGACGGGGTCGCCGAACCGGCCGGGACCTGAAGCTTCAGGTACCCCGTGATCTTCTTTGCCATGTTACGTCCCTTCAGTTTCTGCCGGCGTCACCCGGCGGCTAGACGCTGTGGTGCGGGTTGCAAGGCGGCTTGGCGGCCGCCATCCCTCCCACAGATTTCCCGCGCCTGCCGGGCGCGGGCCATACGATCAGACCTTTTCGACCTGACCGTATTCGAGCTCCACCGGGGTGGGACGCCCGAAAATCGACACTTCGACCTTGAGCCGCGCGCGCTCCTCGTCGACTTCCTCGACAACGCCGTTGAAGCTGGCGAAGGGCCCGTCGGCGACGCGCACCTGCTCGCCGATCTCGAAGGAGACGGAGGGCTTGGGATGCTCGACGCCGTCCTGCACCTGCTGCAGGATGGCCATAGCTTCCTTCTCCGAGATGGGCATGGGCTTGTCGCCAGAGCCCAGGAAGCCCGTGACCTTGGGCGTATTCTTGATGAGATGGAACGCCTCGTTGGTCATGTCCATCTTCACCAGTACGTAGCCCGGGAAGAACTTGCGCTCGGCGTCGACCTTGCGGCCGCGGCGCATCTCGACCACCTTCTCGGTGGGTACGATGACATCCTCGAAATACTCGTCGAGCTTCTTCTGCGCCACCTTCTGGCGGATATCCTCGGCAACCTTCCGCTCGAAGTTGCTGTACGCCTGAACGATGTACCAGCGCTTGGCCATGCCGCGTTACGTCTCCGAATTCCTAAGTCGTCCGCCTTAGCGGATGTTCAGCATGAGCTGGACGAACCACGAGATGAGCTGATCGGCAGCGAGAAAGAACAGGCTCGCCAGCGTCACCATGATCAGGACCATGATCGTCGAGATCAGCGTCTCGTTGCGCGACGGCCACGTGACCTTACCGACTTCCTGCCGAACTTCCTGCAGGAATTTCACGGGGTTAACGGCCATCACTTAACTTTCACGTAAGGGCGTTTGCCCAAAACCAATTACCGCGCGAGTCGCCTCGGCGGTCTGAGAGGCGGTTATCTAGTCGGTCGCGGGCGGAAATGCAACAGCCAACGCCGAGCGTTGCCGCCGCCCGGGGCTAGAATGGCAGGTGGTACGTCCGGCCGCGAATTTCAAGCCGCCGCACCGACCAGCCTCCATGACCTTCTGCCAAGAGGCGCGTCATGGCTCCATGTCATGGTCATTTCGCCTTGGCAGGGGCAGCAGGACTTGAACCCGCGACCCTCGGTTTTGGAGACCGATGCTCTACCAACTGAGCTATACCCCTCCGAGGCGGGGCCGGGTCTAACCGCAAAGACCGGGCCGTGCAAGCTGTCACAACGGGAAATATAGGCGGGCGCGTCCCGTTTTGAAACATCCCCGTTGTCGGCGGCCACGGCGTGGAATAGCGTCGGCGCCGCCTGCAGCTCAGCGCGGGTTCGTCCGGGGGATTTGCAATGAAGTCGTCACTGATCGTCGCCGCGCTGCTGAGCGCGGCTTTCGCGGCCCTGCCCGCCGTTCCGGCCGTGGCCGCCGATACGCTGGCCAAGCCGAATGTCGCGGCCGAATGCTTCGTCGTGCCGCTGCTGCCGGACTGCACCGCGCAGTGGAACGCCGAATGGAAGGCCAAAGGCTTCCACTGGACGCCGGTGCCGGTAGCCTGGTGGACCTGCGAGCCTGCCGCGGCGGGCTCGGGCCATCTGCTGGACTGCGCAACGGACGCCTGACGGGCGCGCCCCGGTCTCGGCCGGGGCGCCCTGGCGCGCCTAGCGGCGCCGGGCGTGAAGGTGAAGGCCGCCCTGCCCGTCCTCGAGGCCCAGATCGCGCCTCAGATAGTCGCTCATCGACAGAAGGTCGAGGTCGGCCGCCTTGTGGTGGGCGCGTCCTCGGTCCAAGTCGGCGACGAGCCTGACCCAGACGGGCCGGCGCTCTGCGATGGGTTGACGATACAGCATTTCGATCACCTCGACTGTTCGCTGTCAGGCTTGGGAAATGCGCTCGCGCCGGGTCGAATTCCAATTGGATGTGGCGTAGCATGCATAAGTGGAGCTTATGCCAATGAGTGCTGCCCTGCCGCCCCTCGCCGCGATCCGCGTGTTCGAAGCCGCCGCCCGGCTGATGAGCTTCACGCGCGCCGCCGCCGAGCTGGGCATGACGCAGGCGGCCGTCAGCTACCAGATCAAGGTGCTGGAGGAGCGGCTCGGCACGCCGCTGTTCCTGCGCCGGCCGCGAGCGCTGGCGCTCACCGATGCCGGCCTGTGGCTGGCGCCGCGCACCAGCGAGGCGTTCGACCTGTTGCGCGACGCCTTCGGCAGATTCGGCGAGCACGAGCAGGCGACGCTGATCGTCAACACGATGCACACATTCGCTGCGCAATGGCTGGCGCCGCGACTGGGGGTCTACCAGCTCGCGCATCCGCGTACGGCCGTGCAGCTCGAGACGACGGGGCGCCTCGTCGATTTCTCGCGCGAGCAGGTCGACGTCGTCATCCGCTCGGGCAAGGGCGATTGGCCGGGCCTTGTCGCCCACCGGCTCATCGACGTGCGCTACACGCTGATGGTGTCGCCCGAGCTTGCCGCCCGGGTGGGCGGGCTGGCGACGCCCGAGGACATGTTCAAGATCGAGCTGCTCGACCGCACGGATCCATGGTGGGTCGACTGGTTCAAGGCATGCGGGCTGCCGCCCGAGAGACTGCAGACGGATGCCGCGCCGATCAGCCTGCAGACGATCACCGCCAGCGCAGCGATGGCCGGCAAAGGCGGCGCGCTGCTGGTCAAGGCGTTCTTCGAGCCGGAGATCAGCGCCGGCCGGCTCATCCAGCCCTTCGACATCGTCGTCGACACCGACGCGGCGTACTGGCTCGCCTTCCCCGAGGCGCGGCGCAACGTGCCCAAGATCAAGGCGTTCCGGGACTGGATCCTTACGGAGATACGGGCATGAGAGGAGCTGGAGCGGGTGAAGGGAATCGAACCCTCGTATTCAGCTTGGAAGGCTGCTGCTCTACCATTGAGCTACACCCGCCAGCGCAAAGGGGTGGTGGGAGAGGTAGGACTCGAACCTACGAAGGCTAAGCCAGCGGATTTACAGTCCGCCCCCTTTGCCGCTCGGGACACTCTCCCCCGGTCCCTTCGGAACCGCTGACCTCAGGGCCAGGCGCACCGGCAGTGCCGGAGCGCGTGCGGTTTATGGTGAGGCGGTCGGAGCCTGTCAACTGCTATTCGGCCAGCAGGGCGGAAGGCCGCGCCGCGCGCACCGCGCTTGTCGCCCCCGCACAAAGCGAATAGGCCATGGCCATGAGTGTCAACAAGTTTCCCCCCAAGCCCAAATACGATCCCGACACCGGCCCCGTCTATCTCTACGGCGTGCATACGGTGCGGGCCGCGCTCGACAACCCGCGGCGGATCAAGCGCGAGTTGCTGGCGACGCCGAACGCGCTGATGCGGCTCAAGGAGGGCGGCGCGGTCAGCGGCGTCAAGCAGCGCGAGACGACCCCGCGCGAGCTCGACCGGCTGCTGGGCGGCGAGGCCGTGCACCAGGGCGTGGCGCTCGAAGTGGACCCCGTCAGCCGGTTCGGGCTCGACGACATCGCGATGCCCCGGCTGATCGTCGTTCTCGACCAGGTGACCGACCCGCATAATGTCGGCGCGATCCTGAGGACCGCCTGCGCCTTCGGGGCCGACGCCCTCGTCACCACGCAGCGCTATGCCCCGCGCGAGACCGGGGTGATGGCCAAGGCGGCGTCGGGCGCGCTCGACCTCGTGCCGCTGATCGAGGTGCGCAATCTGGGCGATACGCTGGAAGTGCTGAAGGCGCGCGGCATGCGCGTGCTGGGCTTCGATTCGGAGGCCCCTGCCCCGCTTGCGCCGCGCCCCGGGGGGGAGAAGCTGGCGATCGTGCTGGGCGCCGAGGGCAAGGGCCTGCGGCAGCGCACGCGCGAGCTTTGCGACGAACTGGTGCGGCTCGATATGCCGGGGCCGATCAAGTCGCTCAACGTCTCGAATGCCGCCGCCATCGCGCTCTTCGCGGCGACGACGGCGCGCACCTAGAAAAAGGGCCGCGACGGACGCGGCCCCTTCCGTTTCGGCTTTCGCCGCCGCTCAGGGCGTGCAGCGAATATAGGCGGTGCCGTCGATGTTCAGCTCGTCGGGCGTCGCCTGCGCCAGGGCGATCGTCCGCTGGCCGGACGCGCCGCCGGCTTTCGCCGTGAGCGCGCCGTTCTGCATCTGGCCGAAATTGCCGTAGGACGCGCTCGGGCCGTCGCGGAAGGTCGCGGAGGTGATAACCGCATAGCCGCTGCCGCCCGCCTGATCGACGGTTGCACAGGCCTCGGCATTCACGGCCCAGACGCCGACATAGCCATAGCCCTCGTCGGCATTGCCGGGCGCGGCCGCCAGTGTGTCGGTGGAGAGGCCGCTGGCAGGAAGCTTCGGTGCGACCGACGGAGCGGCCGCCGCCATGGCGGGCTCCTCGGACGCGGCCGCGGCAGCCGCCGGCGCTTCGGAGGACGACGCGACGGCCGGTGCGGAGGACGGAGCCTCAGCCGCCATCGCCGGCGCCTCGGCGGGCGATGCATCCGCCGATTCGGCAGAGGACGGTGCCTGCGCGGCCATGGCCGGGGCTTCGGCAGCCATCATCGGCTCCTCGGACGCGATCTCCGCGGTCGCCATCATCGGCTCCTCGGAGGATGTCGCTTCGGTGGCCAGAGCGGCGGCCTCGGACGAGGCGGCGTCGGCAAGCGCCTGCGCGGACGATGCGACCGCAGCGGCTGCGGCTTCGGCCGATGCAGCGGCGGCAGCCTCCGCAGACGACGCGGCAGCGGCAGCAGCTTCGGCAGACGACGCGGCAGCGGCAGCAGCTTCGGCAGACGACGCGGCAGCGGCTTCGGCCGACGAAGCGGCAGCGGCTTCCGCGGACGAGGCGGCAGCTTCCGAGGCGGCGCGCTCGGCCGCAGCGGCTTCGGCGGCAGCAGCCTCCGAGCTCGCCCTGGCCTCGGCCGCGGAGGACGCGGCCGCCAGATCGGACGAGGCGCTCGCCTGGCTCGACGTATCGGCCGGCGGCGCCGTGTTGCTGTCGCACGCGCTCAGCATCAGGGCCGCCGCCAGAACCACCGGCACACCCGCAATCAGTTTCAGCTTCATCATTTCGTCCTCTTCGGTCGCAATCTCGTTCGCGGGCCTTCGGCGAGACCCTTCGGGCGCTTGATACACCAAGAACTGCGTATTTGCCGCGACTGCTTTATGGCCGGG
>PJUF01001310.1_pt1 | contig 13090 bp, 10 predicted proteins | sample 1512191 | NCBI WGS metagenome assembly PJUF01 (sample SAMN08177673, study PRJNA422409) | Feces metagenome, whole genome shotgun sequencing project. | isolation source: Chicken feces (3) enriched on wood chips | host: Gallus gallus | place: USA: Madison | collected 2015-01-15 | reverse complement strand
CTTTTGGCACATGCTGCGGTATCATTGCTTTCTGTTACTTTTAATTGCGGATAATCATCTAAAAACTCTCCGCATTGGCGAATTGCGATAGGGTGTGAAGTTACATTTTTGATGTCCTCAAATTTAATCCCTGGCAATCCCATTAAATGTAATTGAATGTGTAAATAAACTTCCCCCACAACGGGGTAGTTGTATTCTTTTAGCAATGTATAATTTGGTAGTAAACTGCCAGCAATACTGTTTTCTATTGCCATTACCAGATAATCAGCCTCGCCGGCTTTTAATTTCTGAAAGGTTTCTTTAAAGGAGTTGCATTCAATTGTTTCGATATCTGTTCCGAAAAATTTAAATGCAGCTTCTTCATGAAACGAAGCTTTTATTCCTTGTATAGCAACTCTTTTTTTTGTTTCCATTTCTTGCGTTCCTGTTAACAAAAAAGACCCGGACATTTAGAACGGGTCTTTAATATTTTGATATTCATTCTAATCTATTAAATCCCTGTCTTTATTCGTTAAAATAAAGGTAAAAGCAATAATATTTTTTGAATGATTTCATGTCTTTTGTTCTTTAATAATGCAAATGTATAAATTAAAATTAAAGATGCAAATAGTTTCTTGTTTTTAATTGTTTAAAGTTATTTTTTTTTGTTTGATTTTTGTGATTAAAAATCAATTTATTTTTACTAAAAAACATGCGGTTTTACGAGTGTTTTTTATTGTTTTGATCTTATTAAAGTGGTTTTATGGGCTGTAATCGCTGTTTATTGCTTTTTTTATTTCAAATAATGTGTGTTTTATGATGTAAATTATTGTGAAAATTCCTTTGTTTTTTTGTGGTTTTTATGCTTTTTTTTGATGATAATATTTGTAAATTAGATTGGTAATATATCATTTATAAACTTTGGTTATGACAAACTTATTCTTTAGTAGTGTTGTTGCTTTTATGCTATTTTTTCCTGCTGTTTATGCTCAAATACCAGAATTGGGAATAGCATCTTCTTTAGTAAGTGATAGTGTTATTTATTCTTCGGGATATAGGTATATTGGTGAGTCTGTCTCCAGAATGGTTTCGCCTAATTTAAGTGAGCAACAATTTGCAGCAAATATAGAATTGGTTAAAAAGGCAAAATGCAAAGTGTATATGTGTAATGTTTTCTTTCCTGCCGATTTAAAAATTGTAGGTGAAAACGTAGAGGAAGCTAAAGTGTTAAATTACGCTGAAACCGTTTTTAAACGAGCGCAAATTTTGGGTGTGCCGGCCATTGTATTGGGCAGCGGAGGTGCAAGAAAACTAGAAGAAGGGCAGGATAGGGCTAAAGCTAAAAAAGATTTTATAGCGCTCGGGCGTAAGATGGCCGCCTTGGCCCGGCAATACGGCGTTAAGATATTTCTGGAAAATCTGAATAGTGGCGAAACTAACTTTATCAATACAGTAAAAGAAGGTGCTGATATTGTTAGGCAAATTAATCATCCTAATTTTAAATTGAATGCAGATATCTATCATATGCTGAAAGAGGGCGAGTTGTCGCAAAGTATTTTAGATGCCGCAGATGTTATAGAATATGTAGAGTTGGCAGAAAAAGAGGGTAGAACTCGTCCGGGTGTAAGCCAGGAAGATTTTGTGCCTTATTTTAAAGCGCTTTGTGAAATTGGCTATCAGGGTAAGATTTTTATAGAAGGTCGCTGGAGCAATTTATCATCAGAAGCAAGTCTTGCCAAAAATTATATAGAAGCACAATTAAAAGAAGCGTATATTAAGTAAATAAACCACTTTTAGAATCAGCAACTTACGTAATCGATTGCGTGGATTTAGTAAAGGATAATTTTATATAGATAAATTTTTAATCCTATTTTAGGTTTATAATACCAATAACACCTAATTCATCAATTTATAGTGACTTTTTGATGCTTTAGATTTTAATTAAACGAAATTATGAAGATCAGAGCTATTTTTAGTGCCCTCATGATTTGTGCGCTTTCCGGATCGGCACAAACCAAAGATGGTTGGCAATCTCTTTTCAACGGAAAAGATTTTAAAGGTTTTACGCAATTAAACGGCAAAGCCAGGTTTGAAGTAATTAACGGAGAAATGGTAGGAACCACCGTTAGCAATGAGCCAAATTCTTTTCTGGCAACAGATAAGAAATACAAAGATTTTATTCTGGAACTAGAGCTGTTTGTAGATCCTTCTATGAATTCGGGCATCCAAATCAGAAGTTTAAGTACCCCGGAATATCAAAATGGACGAGTACATGGCTATCAGGTAGAAATAGATCCATCAGAAAGAGCTTGGAGTGGTTGTATTTACGATGAGGCCAGAAGAGGCTGGTTGTACACCATGGATTTAAATCCGAAAGGAAAAACCGCTTTTAAAAATAATCAGTGGAATAAATACAGAATAGAATGTATTGGCAATACCATAAGAACATGGGTTAATGGTGTTTCAGTTGCGCATTTGATTGATAATCTTACGCCAGAAGGTTTTATAGCTTTCCAGGTGCATTCTATCTCAAAAACAGAGGCGCCGGGCAAACAAATCCGTTGGAGAAACATTAAAATCCAAACAGTAAACTTAAAACCGTCGCCATTGGATGATATTTATGTAGTGAATTTAATTCCTAATAATTTATCGGCACAAGAGCAGAAAAACGGCTTTTATATGCTTTGGGATGGCGTATCAACAAAAGGTTGGAGAGGTGCTTATAAATCTGTTTTTCCAGAAAAAGGTTGGGAAATTAAAGACGGCGTATTAAGTGTGTTAAAATCTGGAGGTGGCGAATCTGTAAACGGCGGCGATATTGTAACCGAAAAAGAATTTAGTGCTTTTGAATTGAAATTTGATTTTAGACTTTCTGAAGGTGCAAACAGCGGTGTTAAGTATTTTGTGACTGAAAGCGAAGGCAACAAAGGTTCTGCTATTGGTTTAGAATATCAGATTTTGGATGATGCTAAGCATCCCGATGCTAAAGCAGGAAGAGACGGGAACAGAACGTTAGCTTCTTTATATGACTTAATAACAGCTAATAAATCTCCAAGATTTTTAAGGAAAATTGGCGAATGGAATCAGGGAGTGATTAAAGTTTCTCCAGATAATAAAGTGGAATACTGGTTAAACGGTGTTAAAGTTTTAGAATTTGTGAGAGGCTCTAAAGCGTTTAAAGATTTGGTTGCCATTAGCAAATATAAAGACTGGAATAACTTTGGGATGGCGCCTAAAGGAAGAATCCTTTTGCAAGATCACGGAGATTTTGTTTCGTTCAGAAGTATTAAAGTTAGAGAATTATAAGCATCTAAAATCTATATCATGGGAAATTCAAGAAGGAAATTTATCAAGCAATCCGCCATGGCATCTGCAAGTGTTTATTTAGGCAGTTTAGGCTTTAGTGCCAAAAGCTATGCTAAGATTATAGGTGCAAATGATAGAGTGAGAATTGGAGTAGTAGGTTATGCAGATCGTTTTAAAAGCACTTTGCTGCCATCTTTTTTAAATCATAGTAAGGAACTGAATTTTGAGATTGTTGCTGTTTCTGATATTTGGAAATTGCGCAGGGAGCAAGGGCAGGCAGAGCTAAAACAACGCACAGGTAACAATATCATCGCCTGCAGAAACAATGATGAGCTTTATCAGTTGAAAGATTTAAATGGTGTTATTATTTCTACAGCCGATTTTCAACACGCTTTGCATACCATAGAAGCTGTTAATGCCGGCTGCGATGCTTATGTAGAAAAGCCCTTTGCAGAAACAATGGAAGATAATAGGGCGGCATTAAAGGCGGTAAAAGCTGCTGATAAAATTGTTCAGATAGGTTCGCAAAGAAGAAGTGGTGCTAACTATATTGCGGCAGAAAAATTCATTAAAGATGGTAAGTTTGGCGATATAACTATGGTGGAGCTCACCTGGAACGTAAATCAGCCCGGAAGATGGCGCCGACCTGAGTTGGTAGCTCAATGTAAAGAGCAGGATACAGATTGGAAACGCTTTTTATTGAACAGACCTTACGAAGCCTGGGATCCAAGGAAGTATTTAGAGTACAGATTGTTTTGGCCCTATTCTTCCGGCATGCCGGGGCAGTGGATGTCTCACCAGATAGATACTGTACATTGGTTTACAGACTTAAAACACCCAAGGAGCGTGGTGGCAAACGGAGGTGTTTACCATTGGAGAGATGGTAGAAGCAGCTGGGATACAATGACCGCAGTTTTTGACTATGGCGAAGAAAATACCGACAAAGGTTTTCAGGTAATTTTCACTTCCAGAATGCATAACGGCGAAGAAAGGCCCTCTGAAATTTATTTCTCGAATGGTGGCGAGCTGAATTTAATTACCAATAAGGTTTCGCCAAAAGGCGGATTAACAGAAAAAGCAGCTGCCGCAATGGGAATGAAGGCGAATTTGTTGCCAGAAGTAAATCTAACCGACCAGGCTATAAGGGCCGCTGCATCTGTAAATATGGGAGCAGACCCTTTAACTTCTGCGCATATGAGGAATTGGATGGAATGTGTGCGTAGCAGAAAGCAGCCTAATGCGCCAGTAGAAGCGGGCTATTATCATTCTATAGCTAATATTATGACAACTGCTGCTGCCAGAACCGGCCATAAGTCTACTTTTGATAGTAAAACTCAGGAAGTAATGGTTAACGGAAAAGCATTTAAATATTAAACACCTCTTTTTTTTTATTAATAAACAACCTGTAATACACATACGGGTTGTTTGTCTTTTCAGGAATCACTATTTTAGAACTAGTATTATACTCGGTAATGAGCAGAAGAACATTTATAAAGCAATCCGGATTACTGGCAGGCGCTATGTTTTTAGAGCATAATTTCACCAATGCGATGCCTGGAAATCCGGAAAAAATTAGATTGGGAATTATAGGTTTTGGAGACAGAGGGGCCGGAATCAGAGGCGTAATTCTCCAACTCCCAGAATTGTTTGAACTTACTACGGTTTGCGATGTTCTGGATATAAGGCTTGAGCGAGCAAAGAAATACACCGGTAAGCAGAGTGTGAATATTGTTAAAGACTATAGAGAAGTGCTTTCAGATAAAAATATAGATGCTGTTATTATTGCAACTACCTTAAGCGAGCATTTTTCTATCGCCAAAGCTGCTTTAGAAGCTGGTAAGCATGTTTATTTGGAAAAAACCATGACCTACAACAAAGAACAAGCTCTTGAGTTATTAAGTTTGGTCGTGAAAAAACATCCTCGACAAATTTTTCAGGTGGGGCATCAATACCGTTCTTCTCCGTTATACTATAAAGTTAAAGAGATTATACAGGGTGGCGAATTAGGACATGTTACACAAATAGATTGTCGGTGGGATAGGAATGGCAATTGGCGCAGACCGGTTCCTTCGCCAGAGTTAGAGCGCAGCATCAATTGGCGGATGTATAAAGAATACTCAGGCGGATTAGCTGCCGAATTACTTTCTCATCAGATAGATTTTATCAATTGGGTTTTTGATACACATCCCGATGAAATTTATGCCACTGGCGGAATAGATTTTTTTAAAGACGGAAGAGAAACTTTCGACAACTTGCAAGCTGTTTTAAGGTACAATAAAGAGGGGATGATTGGGAATTTTGGCGCAACTTGCGCTAACCAGAAAGATGGCTATTTATTCAAAATAAAAGGCTCCGAAGGCTCAGTGACTTTGTTGATGAATGAAGGTTTCTTTTATCCCGAAAAAAAGAATAAACCTTTGCAAACTGTAGACGGCGTTACCGGTTCTACCAAAATTGTGCTGAACAAAGATGGCGGAATGCCTATTCTGCCAGAGCCTACCAAAGACGGTACATGGTATGCGCTCAAAGATTTTCATACATGTATTACCGAAGGTAAAATGCCAGAGTCTAATATTTATACCGGTACAAAAACTTCCGTATGTGTAGATCTTATCAACCAATCTTCTTACACAAGTACCATTCAAAAATGGAAACCAGAATATAACGTGGGCTAGCTATAAAATCTTTTTGCCGAGTTTTTCTTACTGCCTGATTTAGTTTTTTTAGTTTTTTGAAATTGCTTTTGTGTGCTTTTGTTTTTTGCTGGCGGAGTTACAACGACTGAAGCTTCTTCTGTTGTGGAAGATTTTTGAATTTTACCCATCAGCTGGCTAAGCTCTTCGGGAGTTAAATACCGCCATTTTCCAACAGCAAGCTTATTTAGAGTAACGTTCATAATACGTACTCTTTTTAATTTAGTTACATGATAGCCCAGATATTCACACATTTTCCGAACCTGCCGATACAAGCCTTGTGTTAATATAATCCTGAAAACATTAGGAGCTTCTTTAAAAACCTGGCATCTTTTGGTTACTGTATCTAAAATAGGCACACCATTACTCATTTTTTGAATAAATTCCGGAGTAATTGGTTTATCTACCGTAACAACGTATTCTTTTTCGTGGTTGTTGCCCGCTCTTAAAATCTTGTTAACAATATTGCCGTCGCTGGTTAAAAAAATCAATCCTTCAGAGGGTTTGTCTAATCGCCCGATAGGAAAAATACGCTGCGGAAAATTAATATAATCAATAATATTACCTTCTACATGTGTTTCTGTGGTGCAGGTAATGCCACGTGGTTTATTAAAAGCAATATAAACTGCTTTCTCTGGCGCTTTGGTCTTTATTCTGCGGTCGTCAACTCTAACTTCATCACCAGGCGCAACTTTATCTCCAACCTTAGCAGTTTTTCCGTTAATGGTAACCCGGCCTTCTTCTATAAACCTGTCGGCTTCCCTTCTGGAGCATAGGCCGCTGTCGCTTATCACTTTGTTTAGTCTTAAGTTGTTAGATAAATTGCTCATAATACTGTCTTGTAGGGCAAAGATATAAAGTCTGTTATTAATAAAACTTGCTGATGATAATCAACAGGTCAGAAAAGCTTGCTGGTAAACGCTAACATATTTTGAAATTATAAGGGGAGTGATTTTAGAAATGTAGCGGGGAGCAGAATCGAACTGCCGACCTTAGGGTTATGAATCCTACGCTCTAACCATCTGAGCTACCCCGCCATTTTTGGTTGCTTTTCCAAAAAGTGTTGCAAATATAAAGTAATTTACCTTTCTTTAGAAATAGAAAATGAAAAAAAATAAAGTATTTTTCATTAATACACTTTTAAATAACGTACATGTCTGATAAAGTTAAGTTTACATTAGAATACGAGATTAAATCATCTCCAAGAATTTTATACAGTTTCATTAGCGAGCCTAATGGATTGTCTCAATGGTTTGCAGATGATGTGCAGGTGAGAGACCATACCTATACATTTATTTGGGATGATGGAGAAGAGCAAAGGGCAAAACTATTATCGGCCAAAGAGAACAGAGCTGTGAAATTTGGATGGGTAGATGAAGGAGACGACTCTCTTTATTTTGAGATGGAGATTATTAAAGATGAACTCACAAACGATGTTGGCCTTTTAATAACCGATTTCGCTTTACAGGAGAACATAAAAGATAGACAATTGATTTGGGACAATCAGATAGATAACTTGCTTAGCGTTTTAGGTGCTTAATTTTTTGCTACTTTTGTAATGTGAAAAAAGTACACCTTTTAATTATAAAAGCATTTATCAGGCCATTTATTGTTACGTTTTTTATCGTAATGTTTGTGCTCCTGATGCTTTTTCTTTTTAAGTATATAGACGATTTAATAGGCAAGGGTTTCGAGTGGTATGTGATTTTGCAGCTGTTAATGTATGCTTCTGCTACCAATGTTGCCATGGCTTTACCTTTGGCGGTCTTGCTCTCGTCTATCATGACTTTCGGCAATCTGGGCGAGAATTATGAGCTAGTAGCTATAAAATCGGCAGGTATTTCTTTGCAGAGAGCTATGGCGCCTTTGTTAATTATGGTAACGGGATTAAGTCTGGGAGCCTTTCTTTTCTCAGACTATATGTTGCCCGTTGCTAATCTCAAAATGGGCTCTTTACTTTACGATGTCAGAAATCAAAAAGCGGCTTTTTTATTAGAAGAGGGGGTTTTTAATAATAGCATTCCGGGCTATTCTATTAGGGTAGAAAAGAAAGAAAACGATGGGCAAACACTAAGGGACGTCGTGATTTACGACCATACCAAGGGTAGCGGGAACACCAACGTATTACTTGCTTCTAGCGGAGAAATGTATAAAACAGATGACAACAACTACCTGGTTCTGATACTAAAAGATGGTGTTCGTTATGAAGAAAGTCAGGGGCAAAGAACGTATAACCCTCGCGAGAGACTGGTGAGGTATAAATTTAAAGAAACCCAGCAAAAATTTGATTTATCGTCTTTTAATTTTAAACGCGAAGACGAAAGTTTGTTTAAAAACAATTTTCAGATGCTTAATTTAAAAGAACTGGATTCTGCACATACAGCGTCTTCGGTAGTTTACGATAGTATCAATAGTCAAATTTATAAAACCATTCAGCCTTACTATAAAATTTTTTATCAAACATCAAAGTATCAATCATCTAAAGAATATAAGGGTTTTAACTTTAAGGAACAGGGCGTTTTAGCGGGTGTAGATACCGCTTACAAAGAATCTGTTGTGGAGAATGCCCTGCAGAATGCAAGGTCTGTAAAAGACAATTTAGAGTCCAGAGCTGTAGAAACTAATGATCTTTATAAAACCATTACCCGTTATCTGGTAGAGTATAATCGTAAATTTACCCTTTCTGTTTCTTGTTTGGTACTGTTTTTTATTGGCGCACCTTTAGGCGCTATTATCAGAAAGGGAGGTTTGGGATTACCTGTTGTTGTTTCGGTAATCTTCTTTTTAATCTATCACATCATCAGTACCATCGGCGAAAAAATGGCTCGCGACGGAACCTTATCTCCGGTTGTAGGTATGTGGATAGCTATCTTTGTGCTAACGCCGCTGGGGCTATTTCTAACTTATAAGGCCACGGTAGACTCTGCATTGTTTGATATCGATGTGTATAAGAATTTCTTTAAAAAGGTTTTCAAAAAGAAGTCTAATAAAGGTTCGGCTTAATAAATCTGCTTTTTAGATATGACATTCTGGATATATATCCGGGCAGAAAAGATGCTATAAAAATTATAACTTTGAATAATAATCTATAAACAGGTTTTATAGAGATTTATAATACAAAAATGCTAAACACTATAGAAGAAGCGATAGAGGATATAAAGGCGGGTAAGGTAATTATTGTTGTAGATGATGAAGACCGCGAAAATGAGGGGGATTTTTTAGCTGCAGCCAGATATGCAACTCCTGAAGTTATTAACTTTATGGCAAGGGAAGGCAGAGGTTTAATATGCGCCCCGATTACCGAACAAAGAGGACGTGAATTGGAGTTGGATTTAATGGTTGGCAAAAATACCGCAACCTTAGAAACCAATTTTACCGTTACCGTAGATTTACTGGGCAAAGGTTGTACTACCGGTATTTCAGCATCAGACCGCTCTAAGACTATTCTGGCACTTATTGATCCTGAAACTAAACCCGACGATTTGGGCAGACCAGGGCATATCTTTCCGCTGATAGCGAAAAATGGAGGCGTATTAAGAAGGGCAGGCCATACAGAAGCAGCTATAGATTTAGCTGAATTGGCCGGTTTTGAGCCTGCTGGCGTTATCTGCGAGGTAATGAACGATGCCGGAGAAATGGCCCGCTTGCCAGAGCTGTTGGAAATGGCAAAGAAATGGGACATGAAAGTGGTTTCTATTCAGGATTTAATCTCCTATAAATTAGAGCGTGAATCGCTGATAAAAAAAGAAGTTTCTGTAAAACTGCCTACCGAATGGGGCGATTTTGAGATGGTGGCCTTTACCCAGATTAATACCGGAGAAAATCATTTAGCATTGGTAAAAGGCTCTTGGGAGCCTAATGAATCTGTTCTTGTACGTGTACACAGCTCTTGTATTACCGGCGATATATTTGGTTCTTGCCGTTGCGATTGCGGACCTCAGTTGCACAGCGCTATGAAAATGATAGAGGAGGAAGGGAAAGGGCTGATTGTTTATATGAATCAGGAAGGTAGAGGGATTGGATTGGTAAATAAGTTGAAAGGCTATAATTTACAAGAAACCGGTTTAGATACTTACGAAGCTAATCTTGCGCTTGGTTTTAAAATGGATGAAAGAGATTACGGTGTTGGCGCACAGATTATCAGAAGTTTAGGTGTGCGTAAAATGCGTTTAATGACCAACAATCCTACCAAAAGAGCAGGCTTAATAGGCTACGGTTTGGAGGTTGTAGAAAACGTACCGATTGAGATTCCCTTTAATCCGCATAACGAGCGATATCTGAGAGCAAAGAGAGATAAAATGGGGCATACCATTATGAAAAATAACATTTAAGCTTTATTGCCAAGCTTAAATGTTTTCTGGTTTATTGCCAAATAATATCCCTTCTTTTAATGAATAGGTACAGGTAGTTACTGTTTCTATTTTGCTGATATCCAGAATATATTGGGTAAGTACAGAAGCCATTAAAATCATATCCGTTCTTAGTGCTATAAGTCCTTTTAGGACTTTTCTTTCTTGATGCGAAGATTGAATAAGCTGTGTAAGCAATGCTGTAAATTCTTGCCTGTCCAGCGTAAACAGAATACTGTTTTCTGTACGAAAATCCTGTTTTTTCTTTGCCAGAATAATATCTCTGTAAGAATCAAAAGAACCTGCTGTACCTACTAGTTGTGTTGGCAAGAATTGCTTTAAGGTTTGATGTAATTCTATGAGTGTCTTGTTGAAGTGGGAATGGATACTTTGAATATCCTCAGCTTTTAGAGGATCATTTTTATGGAAATCTGATAATAATCTCGCAGCACCTAAGCGATAGCTTTCTTTCCAGAAAATGCCGTCCTGGTTGCAAATAATAAACTCTGTACTGCCACCGCCAATATCCATTATTAAAGACGTTTGCTTGTTTAAAGCTTTGGCCGCTTTTGCACCTTCGTAAATGTAAAATGCTTCTTGCAGGCCGTCAATAATCTCAATTTTGATATTGGTGAGTGTTAGTACGTCTGCTACAAATTGCTTTCCGTTGCTGGCATCTCTTATTGCCGCGGTGGCTGTTGCTTTTACAGATTTAACAGGATAGCGATTAATTTCTTTCCTAAAAATCAGCAATGCATCTAGACCTCTCTGGTAAGCGGCGGGAATAATTTCTTTACGACTAATGCCTCCGCCTTCGCCCAATTTAACAGCTATCGTGTTTTTGTAAACAATTTTGGTGCTTTGTTTATCTGTTTCCCCAATTAATAGATGAAATGTATTGGTGCCGATATCTATGATGGCATTCATTTTTTTAGATGTTAGTTATGAAGATATAAATCTTCTGATTTTTTAGCCTTTATACATAAACCATTTTATCAGCTCTCTGTAGCTTACTTTTTTGCCATACATTAAAATACCTACCCGGTAAATCCTGGATGCTACCCAGGTTGTTAAAATAAACGTTATCAGCAGCATTGCCATTGATAGGGCAAGCTCCCATGCAGGTACACCAAATGGAATGCGAATCATCATGGCAATAGGCGATGTAAATGGAATAACGGAAAGCCAGAATGAAAGTGAGCTATCCGGATTGTTAACAATTAAATTCATGCCCAGGATGAAAGTAAAAATTAGCGGCAAAGTTATCGGGAATATAAATTGTTGTGTCTCAGTCTCGTTATCCACCGCAGAGCCCACCGCTGCAAACAGTGCACTGTATATCAGGTATCCGCCTAAAAAATAAAACACAAAAGTCCCCATAATATAGGAGAAATCAATAGTATCTGCCGCTTTAAAAAACTGATTGACCGGGCTGTCTGCTGTGCTAACTATTTCATTATTTTGGTGAATACTTTCGGTTTGTGTAACTACATCCTTCGTAAAATAGCTGCTTAAACCTACAGATAACGTACTTGTAAGAATAGCCCATAGCAAGAATTGCGTTAAACCTACCGCACCAATCCCTAAAATCTTACCCATCATTAGCTGAAAAGGCTTTACAGAAGATACAATAACTTCTACAATGCGGTTGGTTTTTTCTTCGATTACGCCACGCATTACCTGTGTTCCGTAAATTAATAATGATAGATAGATTAAAAACGCAGCTAAAAAACCGATAACATAAGTAGCTTCCAGGCTGGTATCTGCTTCGCCGCTTTCTGTAAATTGTTTGGTGGCTATAGAAATTTCAGCTTTGGATTGTTTTAAAACAGCGGGGTCTATACCAGATTGAAGTAGTTTTTTATGCTGTATAATCTCTTCTAACTGTGATTTTAAGCTGCCAACCACAGAAAAATTAGCTTTTTTTTCTGAAATAAGTTCTATCCCTTTCTGCTCATATTCTTTAGGGATGTACAACAGAAAAACATCTTTCAGTTCTCTGATTTCCGCTTTCAGTTCCTGATAGTTGCCTTGGGTAAAGGTGAAAATTAAATCATCAGTATTTTTTAAGTAATCTTGAAACTCGCCACTTTCGTCTAGCACTATAAAGTTTTGAACATCCTGATTGCTGTTTTTGTAAATGAAAAATATAGCTGCGTACATGGCTATAAATAGGGTAGGTACCAGAAAAGTAAGTACCAGAAAAGATTTCTTTTTTACCCGGCTAAGATACTCCCTTTGGGTTATCAGTAATATTTTTTTCATGGTATCAGTTCAGGTGGCTTACTTTTTCTATAAAAATATCATTGATGCTAGGTACTACCTCTTCCAGATGCAGAACTGCTACCTGGGGTAATAGTTCTGCAAGCAGGCTGTTAGAATTTTCATTTTCTTTAAGTAAAACTGTTATTTCATGGTGATCGTCTTTTAGTTGATGAGCTAAAAGCTGATAGGTATTTGCGCTAAGTCCTTCGTATGTCCCACTAAAATGCACTTTAAAAGTATTGTTGCGGTAAGTATTCCTGATTTCTTTAACGCTGCCATCTAAAATCTTCTTCGATTTATTCAGTAAAACGATATGATCGCAAAGCTGGTCTACAGACTCCATTCTGTGTGTAGAAAATATAATGGTCTTTCCTTTCTGGTTGAGCTCCAAAATTTCGTTTTTGATAATTTCTGCGTTTACAGGATCAAAACCAGAAAAAGGCTCGTCCAGAATAATTAAGTCAGGGTTGTGAATTATCGTACAAATAAACTGTACTT
>PJUF01001307.1_pt1 | contig 13100 bp, 11 predicted proteins | sample 1512191 | NCBI WGS metagenome assembly PJUF01 (sample SAMN08177673, study PRJNA422409) | Feces metagenome, whole genome shotgun sequencing project. | isolation source: Chicken feces (3) enriched on wood chips | host: Gallus gallus | place: USA: Madison | collected 2015-01-15 | reverse complement strand
TTTTCCCAAGGAGATCGAGGAGGCCGCGATGGTCGACGGCACCTCGCGCTTCGGCATTCTGTGGCGGATCGTGCTGCCCAACGCGCTGCCGGCGCTGCTGGTCAACGGCATCCTCGCCTTCCAGAGCGCGTGGAACGATTTCTTCTGGCCGCTGGTGCTGCTGACCAGCCCGCCCAGCGCGCTCACCGTGCAGGTGGGGCTGCTCAGCCTGCGCCGCTCCTATGGCGGCTCGCAGGGCGACTGGGGGCTGGTGCTGGCCGGCGCCTTCGTTTCCATCGTGCCGGTGCTGATCCTGTTCATCCTGTTCCAGCGCTACATCGTTTCCAACCAGGTGACGGAAGGCGTCAAGTAAGGACCATCGCGTTGCTGCCCCTCAAATCCGACTATTGCACCGCCATCCTCGACGAGCGCGGCATGGCGGTACCCGGCGCTGCCCCGGCCGCCGGCATCTATCGCCACGATACGCGCCATCTCAGCCGCTATGTCTGGCGCTTCGCCGATCTTGGCCTGATCCATGCCGAGGCGGACGCGACGACGCTCGTGCAGTACTGGTCGCGCCTGCGCCGGCATCGCCAGGAGGTGCTGGTGGAGCGGCGGCTGATGCTGACGCCGACGGGCTTTGAAGAGCAGTTCCGCATCGAAAGCTGGAGCGATGCGCCGCTGGCGCTCGACATCGCGCTCGAGGCCGAGGCGGATTTCATCGACATCTTCGAGGCGCGCGGGCATCGCCGTCAGGCCCCGGCCCATGCGGTGACACGCATGGCGGATGGTTTTGCCTATGTGGCGCAGGACGGCATTTCGTCGGCCACGCGCATCGTGGCCGAATCGGGGTTCGGCAGCGCGCCGCTGGAACTGGCGCCGCGCGAAGTGGCGGAGCGCCGGGTCGTCGTGCATTTCGACACCACGTTGCCGGCGGCGGCCGGGGCCGCGGCTGCCGCATGGGCGCCGCGGGTGGATCGACAGGGGCTCGACGCCGAGGCCGGGCGGGCGCTCGAGCGGGCGCTGGCCGATCTCGGCGCGCTGCTGCTCACCACGCCGCAGGGGCCGATGATCGCGGCGGGGATTCCCAATTTCGTCGTGCCGTTCGGGCGGGACTCGCTGATCAGCGCGTGGCTGCTGCTCGACGCCGATCCGGGGCTGGCGCGGGCGGTGCTGCGCTACCTGGCGGCGCATCAGGGCACGAAAGTCGACCCGTTCCGCGACGAGGAGCCGGGCAAGATCCTGCACGAGCACCGCGAATCCGAGCTGTCGCGCATCGGGGAGCTGCCCTTTCGCACCTATTACGGCTCGGCCGATTCGACGCCGCTCTTCGTTATCGTGCTGGCCGACTACGTGGCACGCACGGGCGACGGGGCGCTGGCGCGCGCGCTCGAAGCCAACTGGCGGGCGGCGCTGGGCTGGATGGCCACCTATTCCGATGCGCGCGGGCTCATCAATTTCCGCCAGCGCCAGGACGGCAAGGGGCTGACCGTGCAGTCCTGGAAGGACAGCTCGGACTCGATGAGCTATGGCGACGGCACGCCCGCCGAGGGCGGCCTCGCCGTGGCGGAAGTCCAAGGCTATGCCTTCGCCGCGTTCCAGGCGGCAGCGCTGCTGTCGGCGGCATGCGACGGGCCGGCGGAGGAGCAGCGAAACTGGCGCAGCCGCGCCGCAACGCTCGCCGAAACCTTCGACCGGCTCTACTGGATGGAGCAGCACGACACTTACGCGCTGGCGCTGGACGAGGCGGGCCGGCAGCTCGACGTCAACGCGTCGGACAGCGGACACCTGCTGTGGTCGGGCATCGTGCCCGAGGGCAAGGCGGGGCGCGTCATCGCGCGGCTGTTCGCGTCCGACATGTGGTCGGGCTACGGGCTGCGGACCCTGTCGAGCCGCGAGCGGCTCTACAACCCGCTCTCCTATCACAATGGCTCGGTGTGGCCGCACGACACGGCCATCTTCGCGGCCGGGCTTCGCCGCTATGGCGATGCGGCGGGCTTTGCGCGGGTGCGCGAGGCGCTGGTGGCGCTCGCCTGCCGTTCGGCCGACCGCAGGCTGCCCGAACTCGTCGGCGGTTACGCGCGCGACGGCGGCACGCCGCCGCTGCCCTATGTCGAATCCTGTCGTCCGCAAGCATGGGCCGCCGCGGCGCTAGTCTATGTGCTGGGCAAGCTTTGAATTGACAGTAACATGTCAGTCGGCCAAGTTGTAACCATACGGTGACTTAGCGCGCCGCCATGAGCGCGGTGTCACCTGGGAGGCCGGCCCATCCGGCCCCATTGGGAGGATTTGACATGAGCTTCACCATCGACCGCCGCCATTTTCTGCTGGGCAGCTCGGCCCTCGTCGCTGCCGGTGCGTCCGGCGTTTCGCCGGCCTTCGCACAGGCCGAGCATCTCCGGCTCACCTTCTGGGGCGGCCAGGACCGCGCCGACCGCACCTATGGCGTGACCGATCTCTACAAGGCGCAGAAGGGCACCGACATCACCGGCGAGTTCCTCGCCTGGAACGACTACTGGCCCAAGCTGGCGACCCAGACGGCCGGCGGCAACGCACCCAACATCATCCAGATGGATTACCGCTACATCGTCGAATACGCCAAGCGGAACGCCATCGCGCCGCTCGACGACTTCGTGGGGGGCGTCCTCAAGCTCGACGATTTCGACGACGACCAGCTCGAGGGCGGCAAGGTCGACGGCAAGCTCTACGGCATCTCGCTGGGCGCCAACTCGGTGGCGACGCTGATCAACACCGCCGCCTTCGACGAGGCGGGGATCGAGGCGCCCACCAATGCGTGGACCTATGAGGACATCATGACCAAGGGCGAGGCGTTCAACAGCGCCAACCCCCGCAACGGCATGAAGCTCATGGCCGACGCCTCGGGCACCGAGCCGATGCTCGACAACTGGCTGCGCCAAAAGGGGCTGGCGCTCTACACCGCCGATGGCCAGCTCGGCTTCGACGCCGACGCGATGATCGAGTGGTTCGCCATGTGGAACAAGTTCCGCGAGGCCGGGGTGATCGTCTCGGCGGAGGACCAGGCGCTCGATACGGGGCCGCTCGAGACGACGATGCTGGTGATGGGCAAGGCGGCGCTGATGCCGTCCAACTCCAACCAGCTGGTGGGCTACCAGGCGCTGCTCCAGGACAGGCTCGACATGTGCGGCTATCCGCGTCTCGCGGCCGGCGTCGGCGGCGGGCACTACCGCAAGCCGTCCATGTTCTTTTCGGTCGGCGGGGCGGCGGCCAGCCAGGAGGCGGCGACCGATTTCGTCAGCTTCTTCGTCAACGACCCGGATGCCGGCAAGATCCTCGGCGTCGAGCGCGGCATTCCCTGCTCGGCCGCGGTGCGCGACGCGGTGGCGCCGACGCTCGACGAGGGCAGCCAGATCGCGCTCAACTTCGTGGCCAATCTCGGCGACCTGCTCGGGCCGCTGCCGGCCCCGCCGCCGGCCGCTGCCGGCGAGATCGATATCTCGCTGCTGCGCACGCTGAGCCAGGAAGTCGCCTTCGGCGGACGCACGCCCGAAGATGCCGGCCCGTACTTCGTGCAGGAAGCGACGGCCATTCTCGAGCGGGCCGCCTGACCTCATGACCGCGCGCTCTCTCGAGGCGGGATCTCCCGTAGGGGAGCGCGCGGCTTCGCTGTCCGTGTGGCAGAGGCTGTGGAACAACGACGCGCCGGGCTACCTCTTCCTGCTGCCCTGGTTCATCGGGTTCTTCGGCCTCACCATCGGGCCGATCATCTCGTCGCTCTATCTCAGCTTCACGAATTTCGACCTGCTGACGGCGCCCGGCTGGGTGGGCACGCAGAACTATGTCCGCATGTTCACCAACGACCCCAAGTTCTGGGCGTCGATGCGGGTCACGATGTTCTTCGTTATCTTCTCGGTGCCGCTGAAGCTCGCCTTTGCGCTCGGCATCGCCATGCTGCTCAATCGCGGCATGCGCGGCCTGCCACTCTATCGCGCGCTGTTCTACCTGCCGAGCCTGCTCGGTGCCTCGGTCGCCATCGCCATCCTGTGGCGGCAGATCTTCGCGGGCGACGGTCTGGTCAACAAGTTCCTCTCCATCTTCGGCATCATCGGGCCGAGTTGGATCTCCAATCCGCGCTATTCGCTGTGGACGCTGATCATCCTCAGCATCTGGCAGTTCGGCTCGCCCATGATCATCTTCCTCGCCGGGCTGCGCCAGATTCCGCAGGACATGTACGAGGCGGCCAGCCTCGACGGCGCCAGCCGCTGGCGGCAGTTCGTCAAGATCACGCTGCCGCTGCTGACGCCCGTGGTGTTCTTCAACGCCATCATCCAGACGATCGAGGCGTTCAAGAGCTTCACCCCGGCCTTCATCATCTCGGGCGGCACCGGCAACCCGATCAACTCGACGCTGTTCTACACGCTCTATCTCTACCAGGAGGCCTTCGCGTTCTTCCGGATGGGCTATGCCTCGGCGCTGGCCTGGGTGCTGCTGGCCATCGTCGGGCTGTTCACCGCCTTCTCGTTCCTCACCTCGCGCTACTGGGTGCACTATGACAACTGAGGCGCCGGGCAAGCTCACCGTCGTCGGACTGAGCGGCGGCTCGCCGGCGCGCCGGCGAGCCCTGTCGGTGCTCGCCCATGTCTCGTTGCTCGCCGCCTCGGTGCTGATGCTCTACCCGCTGCTGTGGATGCTGGCGGCGTCCTTCCGCCCCGAGAACGAGATCTTCACCTCGCCCAGCGTCTTCCCGTCGGAATGGAGCATCGACGCCTATGTGCGCGGCTGGCACGGGCTGCGCGTCAGCTTCGGGACGTTCTTCGCCAACAGCTTCATCATCTCCATCCTGTCGGTGTGCGGCAACGTGCTGGCCTGCTCGATGGCCGCCTTCGCCTTCGCGCGGCTGCAGTTCAAGGGCCGCAGCTTCTGGTTCGCCATGATGCTGATGACGCTCATGCTGCCCTACCAGGTGACGCTCATCCCGCAATATGTGCTGTTCCGCGGGCTGGGCTGGATCGACACGGTGCTGCCGCTGGTGGTGCCGAAATTCCTCGCCGCCGACGCCTTCTTCATCTTCCTCATGGTGCAGTTCTTCCGCGGCATTCCGCGCGAGCTCGACGAGGCGGCGATGATGGATGGCTGCTCGGCCTGGCGCATCTACTGGAAGGTGATCCTGCCGCTGTCGCTGCCGGTGCTGGCGACCGCGGCCATCTTCACCTTCATCTGGACCTGGGATGATTTCTTCGGCCCGCTCATCTATCTCAACGAGATGAAGCAATATACCGTGACGCTGGGGTTGCGCACCTTCACCGACTCGACCGGCAAGTCGGATTATGGCGGCATGTTCGCGATGAGCGTGCTGAGCCTGGTGCCGATCTTCATCGTCTTCCTGTTCTTCCAGCGACTGCTTATCGAGGGCATCGCCACCACCGGGATGAAACGCTGATCCAATGAGTATCCGTATTGCGGCCATCGGCCTTACCCACAGCCATATCTATGGGCAGGTCGACTGCCTGTTGCGCGAAGGCGCGACGCTCGTCGGCTTCTGGTCCGACGAGGAGGATGTCGCCGTTCCCTTCGGCGAGACCTATCCGCAGGCGAAGCGGGCGGCCGACCGGCGCGAGCTGCTCGAGGACGACTCCATCGCGCTGATCCTCACCTCGGCCATCCCGGCGAAGCGCGCCGAGATCGCCATCGCCGCCATGCGGCACGGCAAGGACGTGATGAGCGACAAGCCGGGGATGACGAGCCTCGACCAACTCGCCGAGGTCCGCCGCGTGCAGCAGGAGACCGGCCGCATCTTCTCGATCTGCTATTCGGAGCATTTCGAGACGCGCGCCACGGTGCGGGCGGGCGAGCTCGTCAAGGCGGGCGCCATCGGCAGCGTCATCAACACCGTAGGGCTCGGCCCGCATGCGCTGAACAACGGCCCGCGCGCGCCCTATTTCTTCGACTACCGGCAGTATGGCGGCATCCTCTGCGACATCGCCAGCCACCAGGTCGAGCAGTTCCTGTTCTTCACCGGCCGCGAAGAGGCGCGCATCGTCTCCGCCTCGGTCGCCAATCGCGCGCATCCCGAGCATCCGGGCCTGCAGGACATGGGCGACATGCACCTCAGCACCGAGGGTGCGACGGGCTATGTGCGGGTCGACTGGTTCACCCCGGCGGGTCTCGGCGTGTGGGGCGACGGGCGGCTCACCATCCTCGGCACCGAGGGCTATATCGAGCTGAGGAAATATATCGATATCGCCGGGCGGCCGGGCAAGGACCACCTCTTTCTCGTCGATGGCAAGGGCACGCGCTACATCGATTGCGCGGACCAGGAACTGTTCTACGGCAAGGCGCTCATCGCCGACGTGCTGAACCGTACCGAGACGGCGATGCCGCAGGCGCGCTGCTACGCGGCGATGGAACTGGCGCTCACGGCACAGCAGATGGCCGAGCGTGGCACGGCATGGGCGCGATGAGCGGCATCCGCACCGTCGGTGTCGTCGGGGCCGGCATCGGCCGCTCGCACATCCTCGAGGGCTATGCGACCAACCCCGACAAGTTCCGGGTGCTGGCGCTGTGCGATCTCGACGCGCAAAGGCTCGGCACCGTCGCCGACGAGTTCGGAATCGCGCGGCGGACGACGACGTTCGACGAGCTGCTCGCGATGGACGATCTCGACATCATCGACATCTGCACGCCGCCCATGGTGCACTATCCGATGATCGTGGCGGGGCTGCGCGCCGGCAAGCATGTCATCTGCGAGAAGCCGCTGGTCGGCTCGCTCAAGCAGATGGACGAGATCATGGCCGTCGAGGCGGAGGCGACGGGGCGGCTGATGCCGATCTTCCAGTACCGCTTCGGCAACGGCATCCAGCAGGCCAAGGCGATCATCGATGCGGGGCTGGCGGGCACGCCATACGTCGGCACGGTGGAGACGCTGTGGCGGCGCGAGGCGGCCTATTACGCCGTGCCCTGGCGCGGCAGGTGGAAGACGGAGCTGGGCGGCGTGCTGATGGGGCATGCCATCCATCCGCACGACATCTTCGTCTATCTCATGGGGCCGCTCAAATCGCTGTTCGGGCGCGTGGCGACACGGGTCAATCCGATCGAGGTCGAGGACTGCATCTCGGCCTCGGTCGAGCTCGAATCGGGCGCGCTCGGCTCGTTCACCGCCACGCTGGGTTCGGCCGACGAAATCACGCGCATAAGACTCGCCTTCGAGAACGTCACCATCGAGAGCGACCATGCGCCCTACAATCCGGGCGCCGCGCCGTGGAGAATCCTGCCGCGCAACGCCGACACGAAAGCGGCGATCGACGCCCTGCTGAAGGACTGGCCGTCCATCGGGCCGCGCTTCGAAACGCAGATGGCGCGCTTCCACGCGGCGCTGGAGACGGGCGGGCCGCTGCCGGTGACGACCGCCGACTCGCGCCGCGCGCTCGAAATCGTCACCGCGTTCTACCATTCCTCGCGCACGCGGCAGGAGGTGGCGTTCCCCATCGGGGCCGACCATCCCGACTATGCGAGCTGGCTTCCGGAGGGTGTCACGTGAGCGCAACCAGCGTTGTCCTCGAAAAGGTGGTGAAGCGCTATGGCGACGTGGATGTGATCCACGGCATCGATCTCGACATCGAGCCGGGCGAGTTCACCGTGTTCGTCGGCCCGTCGGGCTGCGGCAAGTCGACATTGCTCAGGATGATCGCCGGGCTGGAGCCGATCTCGGGCGGCACGCTGCTCATCGACGGGCAGCGCATGAACGACGTGCCGGCGGCCAAGCGCGGCATTGCGATGGTGTTCCAGTCCTATGCGCTCTATCCGCACATGTCGGTGTATCAGAACCTCGCCTTCGGGCTCGAGACGGCGCGCATGCCCAAGGCCGAGATCGCCGTGCGCGTGCAGCGGGCGGCCGAGATCCTCAAGATCGAACCACTGCTGAAGCGCAAGCCGCGCCAGCTTTCGGGCGGCCAGCGCCAGCGCGTCGCCATCGGCCGCGCCATCGTGCGCGAGCCGCGCATCTTCCTGTTCGACGAGCCGCTGAGCAATCTCGACGCCGAGCTGCGCGTGCAGATGCGCGTCGAGATCGCCAAGCTTCACAACGACCTGGGCAACACGATGATCTACGTGACGCACGACCAGGTCGAGGCGATGACGATGGCCGACAAGATCGTTGTGCTCAATGCAGGCGTGGTGGAGCAGGCGGGGGCGCCGCTCGAGCTCTACAACAACCCGGCCAACCGGTTCGTCGCGGGTTTTCTCGGCTCGCCCAAGATGAATTTTCTCGACAGCACGATCGAGCGGCTCGAGGGCAGCGCGGCGACGGTCAATGTCGGCGGCACGCTGTTCGCGCTGCGCCAGCAGATCGCGGGTCATGCGCCCGGCGCCGGCATCACCTTCGGCATCCGCCCCGAGCATATGGGCATCAGCGCGGCGACGGGCGTCAAGCTCGCCGATGTGCGGGTGGACCTCGTCGAGCAGCTTGGCGACACGACGATGCTCTACGCCTCGACGCAGGGCGGCCAGCCGCTCACCATCGCGCTCGAAGGCCAGCAGCATATCGGGCTGGACAGCACGGTGACGGCCTATGTCGACCCCACCAAATACCACGCCTTCGCGGAAGACGGCCGGGCGCTGTAGCGAGGGGGGCGGCCTATCGCTCCAGCACAATGCCGGCGTCGGCCAGCATGCTGTCGACATTGATCTTTTCGCCGGTGGCGATGGCCGCGTTGGCGGCGATGCCGGTGAGGATCGACCAGGCGCCTTCGCGGTGGGTCGAGGCGCGGCCGTAGCTGTCGGCGGGCATCGCGGCGGGATCGAAGAGGTAGCCGAGCATCACCGGGTCGGCGCCGCCATGGTCGCCGCTGCCGGCCCACACGTCGATCTGCTCGGGGCGCTGGCCGGCGAGGTGCAGCGTCGTCGTCATGTTCTCGCCCACGGCCTTGTCGCGCCGGCCGCCGAACACGCCATGCACCTCGACATGGCGATGGGTCAGGTCGCCCTTCGTGCCCTGGAAGGTGATCTCCAGCCCCTCCCAGGGCGAATAGGCGCACAGCGTATAGTTGAGAAACACGCCGTTGGCGTATGTCGCCTCGACCTGCATCGTGTCCTCGATGGTGATGTCGGAGGCCCACACGCATTTGTCGCGGTAGTAGCCGTCGGCCTCCTCGGCCTCGAGATAGAGCTCGCGCAGATCCTCGTCGGCGGCGAGGTCGAGCCGGTACGCGCAGCGCTCGAACACGGCGCAGTCCTGGCAGCGCTCGCCATGGTCGGCAAGGCCCAGCGCCGCGGCGGTCGCGGGCGTGTAGAAGACGCGCTTGCCGTTGGCGGCGACCGTCACGGGGGTCGAGTCCACCCACCAGTTCATCAGGTCGAAATGATGCGTTGCCTTGTGCACGAGCAGGCCGCCCGAGCGGTCCTTGTAGCGGTGCCAGCGGCGGAAATAGTCGGCGCCGTGCACGCGGTCGAGATACCAGCGGAAATCGACCGCCTGGATGTCGCCGATGGTGCCGGACATGAGGATGTCCTTGAGCTGGGTGCGGGCCGGCGTGTAGCGGTAGTTGAAGGTCACCGTCACGGCCTTGCCCGTCTCGCGCTGCGCATCGAGCACGGCCTTGAGCTTCGTCAGGTCGATGGTCATGGGCTTTTCGGTCATGACGTTGCAGCCCGCCCGCAGCGCCCGCACGATGTATTCGTGGTGCAGATAATCCGGCACGGTGACGATCACGGTGTCGGGCCGCTGCTCGGCGATCATCCGGTCGAATTCGGCGGCGGGGTAGGTGACGATGCCGTTGCCCGGCTGGGGCGGCGCCGAGCGCACCGACAGCGCCAGGCGCTTCTCGTTGACGTCGCAGAGGGCGACGAGTTCGTTGCCGCCTCTGTGCGTCTCGGTCACGGCCCGGCGGAACATCTGATGGCGCCCACCGGCACCGACAATGGCGTATTTCAACTGTCTGCGACCCCCAGCGGCGGGGCGCCCGGTGCCCGCGACCGGCCGGCATGCTAGCGGCTGGCAGGTGAACCGGCCAGTTACTTTTTGGGTCGCCGGCGGCCTATTCGGCAGCCATTGCAACGTGATGGCGGCCGAGGGGCACGACCATGGGGGTGCCCGAGACGGGGTCGGCGACGATGCGCGCGCCGAGCCCGTAGACCGTATCGACAAGCTCGGCGGTGACGATTTCGGCCGGCGGCCCCTCGGCGACGATGCGTCCGTCCTTCATGGCCACGAGGTTGTCGGCGTAGCGGCAGGCGAGGTTGAGGTCGTGCAGCACCGCGACGATGGTGCGGCCCTGCTGGCACGTGAGGTCGGTCAGGAGATCCAGCACGTCCACCTGATGGGCGATATCGAGGAAGGTCGTGGGTTCGTCGAGCAGCAGCAGGCCGGTCTCCTGCGCCAGCGCCATGGCGATCCACACGCGCTGGCGCTGGCCGCCCGACAATTCGTCGAGGGCGCGGTTGCCGAGGTCGGAGATGCCGGTGAGCGCCAGGGCCTCGCCGACGATCGAATCGTCTTCGCGGGTCCAGCGGCGGAACCAGCCCTGGTGCGGATAGCGGCCGCGGCCGACGAGATCGGCCACGAGGATGGATTGCGGGGCGACCGGCGTCTGCGGCAAAAGCCCCATCTTCCGGGCGACGTCGCGGGTCGGCATCTGCTGGATCGACTTGCCGTCGAGATAGACGCTGCCGTTCGAGGGGCACAGCAGCCGCGCGAGGCCGCGCAGCAGGGTCGACTTGCCGCAGGCATTGGCGCCGACGATCACCGTGAACTTCTGCCTGGGTATGGCAAGGCTCAGCCCCTGGACGATGTCCTGGCCGCGATAGCCGAGATGGAGCCCGTCCGCCGAGAGCTGGGCGGCGTCGGTTCTGGCACTGTCGAAGGCGAGCACTGTCATGATGTTCTTCCGGTGCGGTTGGCGGCAATCAGCATGGCGACGAGGAAGCAGGCGCCGATGCCGCCGGTGACGACACCGACGGGCAGCTGGACGCCGAAGATGAGATGCTGGGCGGCGATGTCGGCGCCCAGCGTCACCAGCGCGCCGCAGAGGGCGGCGGGCGCGAGCACGCCGGTCGACGGGCCGAGCAGTTGGCGGGCGATGGGGGCCGACATCAGCGCGACGAAGGCGATGGGGCCGGTAATGGCGGTGGCGAGCGCGCACAGCGCGACGCCGAGGCCGAGCAGGCCGACGCGCGCATATTCGACGCGGCTGCCGAGGGCGCGCGCCGTGTCGTCGCCCAGCTCGAGCGCGCCGGCGACGCGGCTCAGCGGCACCAGCAGGGCGAACAGCACGAGCACCTCGAGCGCGAGCGTCGCCGCCTGCTCCATGCGGGCGCCGTTGAGGCTGCCCGTCAGCCAGGTCAGCGCCTGCTGCACCTCGGTGAGGCGGGCGCGGGTGAACAGGTAGGACATGATGGCGGCCATCACCGCGGCGACGCCGATGCCGATCAGCACGACGCGATACGGGCTGACGCCCTGCTGCCAGGCGAGCAGGTAGATGGCGGCGGCGGTGAGCAGCGCACCGGCGAGCGCGGCCATGGCGAGCGGGCCGCCGCTCCAGCCGAGCAGCAGGATGGCGGCCACGGCGGCGGTGCCGGCGCCGCCCGAGATGCCGATGATGTCGGGGCTCGCCAGCGGGTTGCGCAGCACGCTCTGGAACAGGGCCCCGGAGACGCCGAAGGCCATGCCCGCGACGATGGCGAGCAGGGCGCGCGGCAGGCGCACGCCGAGCACGATGAAGTCGATGCCCTGCTGCTTCGCGCCGGTCAGCGGCGAGAGCAGGGCGGTGACGATCTCGGCCGGCGTGACGGGGTAGTCGCCCATCGCCATGGCGGTGGTGAAGCCCAGCGCCAGCACGATGCCGAGCCCGACGAGGACGAAGACGCGGCGTTGCGCCAGCGCCTCGCGGACGCCGGCGACTTCGGCGCCGATATCGATGAACTCGCCGCTTCGGGGCAGGGCGTTCACAGCTCGGCGAGCCTCCGGCGGCGCACCAGCGCGATGAAGAGCGGCGCGCCGAGCGCGGCCGTGACGATGCCCACCTGCAATTCGCCCGGCGGGGTGAGCACGCGCCCGACGATGTCGGCGCTGAGCAGCAGGACGGGCGCGATGAGCGCGGAATAGGGCAGGATCCAGCGATAGGACGGCCCGGTGATGGCGCGCGCCGCGTGCGGCACCGTGAGCCCGACAAAGCCGATGGGGCCGGCGGCCGCGGTGGCGCCGCCGGCGAGCACGATCCAGGCCGCGGCGGCGGCGACGCGCGACAGCATGACGCGCTGGCCGAGGCCGCGCGCGATGTCGTCGCCGAGCGCGAGCCCGTCGAGCAGCCGGCCCGTCAGCAGCGCCAGCACGACGCCGGCGAGAAGGAAGGGCGCCACGCCAATGAGGATTTCGTTGCCGCGCCCGGCGAGCGAGCCGACCTGCCAGAAGCGGAAGACGTCGAGCGTGGCCGCGTTGGTCATCAGCACGCCGGTGGTCACCGAGCCGAAGGCCGCCGTCACCGCCGCGCCGGCGAGCGCCAGCTTCACCGGCGTCGCGCCTTCGCGGCCGAGCGAGGCCACGGCATAGACGAGCACCGTCGCCACGGCGGCGCCGACGAAGGCGAGCCAGACATAGGACGGCAGGCTGGTGAGCCCAAGCATCGAGATGCCGAGGACGACGAAGAGCGCCGCGCCGGCATCGACGCCGAGCAGGCCCGGATCGGCCAGCGGGTTGCGCGTCACCCCCTGCATGATGGCGCCGGCGAGCCCGATGCCGGCGCCGACCAGGATGCCGAGCAGGGTGCGCGGCACGCGCAGCTCGCGCAGGATCATGGCGTTGGTGCCCTCGAGCTCGGGATGGAGCAGGGCGGCGACCACGTCGCCCAGGGGGATGGCGCGGGCGCCCACGGCAAGGCTCAGCAGCGCCACCGCCACGAGCAGCAGCGCCAGAAGCACGATGCCGGCCGCGAGGGAACGCGACCGGCGCAGCTGTGGGGAGGCATCGGCCATCAGGGCGTCAGGTTTTCATCCGTTGCTGCGATAGTCGCCGTGAGCTTTTCGAGCTGTTCGGCATAGACGTGGTAGTTGCGCATCCAGAACGCCGGCCAGTCGCCCACCTGCCCGGCCTCGACGGCCTTGAGCGTCTTCCATGTCGGCTGGGCCTCGGCGGTCTCGCGCGTCGCGGGCGA
>PJUF01001304.1_pt1 | contig 13113 bp, 9 predicted proteins | sample 1512191 | NCBI WGS metagenome assembly PJUF01 (sample SAMN08177673, study PRJNA422409) | Feces metagenome, whole genome shotgun sequencing project. | isolation source: Chicken feces (3) enriched on wood chips | host: Gallus gallus | place: USA: Madison | collected 2015-01-15 | reverse complement strand
CCCATACGAGCCTATCCCAGCCCTCGGCTCCGGACTGGTTCATGAAGCGCACCGAGGAGGAATTGCCGAAGCGGGGCAACCAGGCCGGACTGCCGGGCTGGCGGTTTTCGGTCATACGGCTCCAGATGGTACTGGAAAAGGGCGGTCCGGCCCAAAGCGCGCCGTGGAAAGGGTCGGCCAGGACATCGTAGACGGTGGTCGAATTCTGCGAGGCCAGCGCACCCAGACTGAGGCCGTGCAGGTAAAGCCGCGGCCTTTCGTCGACCGGCAATTGCGTCCAGTAGCCATAGACGGTGTTGAACAGGGCCTGGGCGGTTTCCGTGCCCAGCTCGGGCTCGATCCAGAGCGAGAGCACGCTGGTGAGGTAGGAATACTGCACCGCCACGCTCGCGACATCGCCGTGATGCAGGTATTCCAGCGTGTCGATGGCGGCGCGGTCGACCCAGCCAGTACCGACAGGCATGACGAGCACGAGGACGGAGCGATCGAAGGCGCCGATGCGCTGCAGTTCGGCCAGTGCAAGCTCGGCGCGCGCCTGTGCGGTCGGGGCGGAACGCAGGCCGACATAGGTGCGCAGCGGTTCGATGGCCGGCTGCCCGGTAGTGGCGGCGATGGCGGCGGCATTGGGACCGGACTGCACATAGATGCGTGAATCGCGCCCGATCGTGTCCCAGTCGATCAGCGACTGAGCGCTGCCGGTCTGGTACCATTCGGATGGGGGCTCGGCTTCGGTCGATACCAGCTCGTCAAGGCGCTCGTAAAAGTTGTCCGCAGCGCGCAAGGCGAGGCGCAGGAAGAGATTGTTGACGAGAATGCTGGCCAGCAACAGCACGATGACAGTGGCAAGGACGAAGGCGGCGCGGCGCGGCATGTGGGGGGTGAGCCAGTGCCAGACGAGGCGAACCAACGTCACCACGATCTTGCCGAGGATGAGGAGGCCCCCCGCCACCGAGAAGGCCATGGCCGCGATGACGAGCGGCTGGTATTCGTCCACCGGCTGCATGCCCATGACGGAACGCACCGAATTCTGCCAGGTATTGGAATAGGCCAGTGCCAGGAGGACGAAGCCGATGCAGGCCAGCGCTGCCAGTGCGCCCAGGGCTCGCGTAACCCGGCCCGGCGGGACCTTGAGCCCCAGATAGAGCCAGAGCCAATGGGCAAGGTTGCCCAGGCCGTAACCCACGGCAAAGCAGCAACCTGAGAGCACCCCCTGCACGATCTCGGTCCGCGGCAGCAGCGAAGGCGTCAGCGACAGCGCAAAGAAAATGGAGCCGACAAGAAGGCCCGGCATGGAGAGATGATGGGCCACCCGGTCCCAGGCCGCGTTGGCCCCGCGGTTCCAGCGCTGCAGAGGGTGGGAAGGGGTGGCGGTCATCCAGCTAGGTGTATCCACATGCCGGAAGCGGTCAATGGTGCAGAGAAAGCCGGGGCCTCCAACGGCGCTCTTGGCCAGCACATCCATCGCGAGGAAAACCGCCGCGCCGGTGTAACTTGGGGGCCCCTGCCCTATATTGGCGCCAGGAGAATCGCCCTTGCCCATCCGCCAGCTGCCAGAAGACCTGATTAATCGCATTGCCGCCGGCGAGGTGGTGGAGCGGCCTGCCAGCGTGGTCAAGGAACTGGTCGAAAACGCCATCGATGCCGGTGCCCGCCGGATCACGGTGACCACCGCAAATGGCGGCATGGACCTCATACGCATCGCCGACGACGGGCACGGCATGGACCGGGACGACCTGCTGCTGTCGGTCGAGCGCCATGCGACGAGCAAGCTCACCGTCGACGATCTCGACGATATCCGAACGCTCGGTTTTCGTGGCGAGGCGCTGGCCTCCATCGGCTCGGTGTCGCGCCTATCAGTGGCCTCGCGCCCGGCCGGGGTTGAAAGCGGTCTTTGCCTTGTGGTCGACAACGGGCGGCGTAGCGGGCCGATACCGCAAGCGATGAACCGCGGCACCGTGATCGAGGTCAGAGATCTCTTCGCGCAGGTGCCGGCGCGGCGGAAGTTCCTCAAGACTGCCCGCGCGGAAGCGGCAGCCATCACCGACGTGACGAAGCGGCTGGCCATGGCCAATCCGGCGATCCATTTCGTCCTCGAGGGCACGGACCGAACGGCATCGAACTGGCCCGCGGTCAGCGGCGAAGGGGCACTCGGAGCCCGTCTCGGCCAGGTCATGGGCGGCGATTTCGTGGAGAACGCGGTGACCCTGGCGACGGCACGACACGGCGTGGTGGTGGCAGGCATGGCCGGGCTGCCGACCTATACGCGCGCCAATTCGCTCAGCCAGTTCTATTTCGTCAATGGCCGCTCGGTGCGCGACAAGGTGCTGGTCGGCGCCGTGCGCGCCGCCTATGCCGACTATGTGTTTCGCGACCGGTTTCCCGTCGTCGCGCTCTATGTGGCGATCGACCCGGCAGAGGTGGACGTCAATGTGCACCCCGCCAAGGCGGAACTGCGATTTCGCGATCAGGGCGCCATTCGCGGCGCCGTTATCCGGGCCATAGGCATCGCGCTGGCGGCCGCCGGCTTCAAGGCCTCGACCAGTGTTGCCGAGGATATCCTGGGCGCTTTTTCCGCGCCGGAGCCGGCCACGCCTCAGGCGCCGATCCCTGCACCAGGCGAGACCGGATTTGCCGAGTGGGGCAATAGCCCGCCGGCCTGGGGCACGGGACGGGCCCCGCTCAATCTCGACCGCTCGCCCGGGCGCCTCGAAGGCTTTGCCGCGCCCAGCGGCAGGGTCGAGCAGGTGGCGGAGAGCGCTGATCCCACGGACTATCCGCTGGGCACGGCGCGGGCACAGATGTTTGACAACTACATCATCGCGCAGAACGGTGACGGGTTGCTGCTGGTCGACCAGCATGCCGCCCACGAGCGACTGGTCTACGAACGGTTCAAGGCGCAATTGGCATCAGGCCCCGTGGCCAGCCAGGCGCAACTGATCCCGGTGATTGTCGAACTGCCCGAGGAGGATTGCGCGCGGCTCGACGAGGCTGCGCCGGAACTGGAACGCTTCGGGCTCTATCTCGAACGGTTCGGACCGCGCGCCATTGCGGTGCGCGAGATCCCAGCCCTGCTCGGCAATAGCGACATTACCGGGCTGGTGCGCGACCTTGCTGACGGCCTGGCCGAATGGGACAGCTCCGCCGCGCTGACGGAACGGATGGAGGCGATTATCGGCCGCATGGCCTGCCACGGCTCGGTGCGCTCGGGGCGGCGGCTGCGGGTGGACGAGATGAACGCGCTGCTGCGCGACATGGAAGCCACTCCGCATTCGGGCCAATGCATTCACGGCCGACCCACCTATGTGGAACTGAAAAAGGGCGATATCGAGCGGCTGTTCGGGCGCAGCCGATGACACTCTATTTTACCAGCGACACGCATTTTTTCGATCCGCGCGTCTTGCGCATCGACCGGCGGCCGTTCCCCGATCTGCCCAGCCACGACGCAGCGCTGATCGCCAATTGGAATGCGGTCGTGTCGCCCGAGGATGAGGTGTGGCACCTGGGCGATTTCGCCCGCGGCACGGCCGAGATGGTGGAAGCCCTCCTGGCCCGGCTCAATGGCACCAAGCATCTCATCATCGGCAACAACGATCCTCCCGAGACGGTCAACGCAAAAGGCTGGGCCAGCACCCAGCACTATGCCGAGCTGAGCGTGGATGGTCAGCTCTATGTGCTCTGCCACTACCCGTTCCGCACCTGGAACCAGAAGGGCAAGAAGTCGATCAACCTGCACGGGCATTCGCATGGCCAACTGACCCCGGACACACGGCAATACGATGTCGGAGTTGATGCCCAGGACTTCCGTCCGCGCCGACTCGAGGACATCATAGAGCGGCGGCGCCGCGGCAAGGAGGCGCCATGACATCGGGCATTCACCATGTCACCCTGATCACGCGGGACGTGCAGGCCAATGTGGATTTCTATGTCGGCTTTCTCGGGCTGCGGCTGGTCAAACGCACCGGCGGCTATGAGGACGCGCGGCAGCTGCACCTGTTCTATGGCGACCGGGCGGCCACCCCTGGCTCCCTCATAACCTTTCTCGTCTGGCAGGACGGCTCAACCGGGCAGGCCGGTGCCGGCCAGGTCAGCGAGATTGCGCTCGCTATAGGGCCGGGCGCCATCGGCTATTGGCTGGAGCGTGCCCTGACCCATGGCATCAAGATCGAGGGCACGGGGCAGGAACTGGGCGAAACCGTGCTGCGGCTGCGCGATCCCGATGGCGTGGTGGTCAAGCTCGTGAGCGCCGATGTGCCGGCGCTCGACATGCCAGATGGCGGCATTCCGGCCGCCCAGCGCATTCGCCGCATTCGCGGGGTGACACTGCTTTCGGAAGTGCAGGAGGAAACCAGCGCCTTCCTCGTCCGGCATTTCGGCTTTCGGCCCGGCGCGTTCGAAGGTCCGATCCAGCGGCTGGTCTCGGATAGCGGCGACGTCATCGACATTCGCGATGCAGTCGGGTTCTGGCCCGGCGCGCCTGGCGCCGGAACGGTGGACCATGTGGCGCTGCGGGCGGCGGACGCTGCTGCGGTCGCAGCGGTGGAGGCGGAGTTGCGCCAGCGCAATTCGAGCCTCACCACGCTGCATGACCGGCACTATTTCACCTCGCTATATGTGCGCGAGCCCGGCAATGTACTGGTAGAAATGGCCAGCGACGGTCCCGGCTTTACCCTGGACGAAACGCTCGAAACACTCGGCACGCAGCTTTTCGTTCCGCCGGACACAACGGACCCCGAGGCGGTCAAAGTGATGCTGCCGCAATTCGGCCTGCCGGGAGAAGAGCGCGTCGTCTATCGCGATCTCATCTACAAGCATCGGTTCCACACGCCGCCTGCGCCCGATGGCTCGACCATCGTGCTGATGCATGGCACCGGCGGCGACGAGGCGGACCTGATGCCGCTGGCGCATCGGGCGGCACCGCGGGCGACGCTCCTGGGCCTGCGCGGACGCAGCACGGAAAGCGGCGTGCAGCGCTGGTTCCGCAGCTTCGGACCCGCGATCTTCGACCAGAAGGATGTGCGCTTCGAGGCGGGAGCGCTTGAGGCGTTCTTCGCAGAGGCGCGAAGTGCCTATCGCCTGGACGCCGAAAAGATGGTCGCCCTGGGCTATTCCAATGGCGCCAATTTCCTGGCTGCGGCCATGCTGCTGCATCCGGGACTGGTGCGGCGCGCGGTGCTGCTGCGCCCGGTCATGGTGCTCGATGCCCTGCCGGAAACGCGGCTCGATGGCGTTGCGGTGCTGATTCTCCTTGGCGCGAGCGACCCCTATCGGACCCAGGGCGAAGAGCTGGCCCAGGTGATGCGCGATGCCGGGGCGGATGTGCGGGTGGAAATGCTCGATGCCGGGCACGAGATTGCCGAGGATGCACCATTGATCGCGGATTGGCTGGCGACGAGCGGGTAGGACTTGCCTCGTCACCTTTTGCTCATGCCGCCTGCGGTCCGATATAGCGCGACTGCGGACGGATCAGCCGGCCGGTGGCAATTTGCTCGTGGGCATGAGCGACCCAGCCGCTGACGCGGCCAGTTGCGAAGACGCCGGTAAAGGCGTCACGGGGAAACCCGAGGGCTTCAAGCAGCAGCGCGGTGAAGAATTCGACATTGGTTTCGAGCACACGATCAGGCTTTGCGGCGCGCAGCGCGGCGAGCGCTGCCTTTTCGATCGCCTCGGCCAGCGCAAGCCTGTCGCCGTCCATGTTACCGGCCGCCCCAAGGCGGGAAAGTGCGGCCTTGAGGGCGTCGGCCCTTGGATCGCGGACACGGTAGACGCGGTGGCCAAAGCCCATCAACCGCTCGCCGCAGGCGAGTTGGTCCTCGATCCAGGCTGAGGCGTTGGCTGGTGTGCCCACGGCGTCGAGCATGTCCAGCACAGGACCGGGTGCGCCGCCATGCAGTGGTCCCTTGAGCGCGCCGAGTGCGGCGATCACAGCGGAGGCATAGCCGGCACGGGTGGAGGCGACGACGCGGGCGGTGAAGGTGGACGCATTGAGGCCGTGGTCGGACACGGTGACGAGATAGGTGTCGAGCGCCCGGACGGCCTCATCGGTAGGCTGGGTGCCCGTCAACATGGCCAGCATGTCCGCGGCATGGCCGCGGCCGGGATGGGGCGCGACGGGCGTCTTGCCTGCCCGGACACGCAGGATGGCGGGCACGAACACGGCGGGCGCAGCGATCTGCAAAAGCGCGACCGAGCGGTCCTCGCCGTCGGGCAGCCGCGCCATCAGGGCGCGCAGCGCCTCGGTGACTCCGCCTGCAGCCAGTGCGTCGTCAAGAACGGAGACTTCCCGAAAGGCTCGGAGGCGCGCATGTGCGAGATCGGCACGCACGACCTCGACATCGGACGACAGCAGGTCGGGCAGCAGCAGGGCCAGCACGCCTTCATAGCTCGTGCTGCCGGCCAGGGAATCGAGACTCTGGCCGCGGATGACCAGGCGGCCATTGGCGCCGTCGACATCGGACAGGGTGGTTTCAGCGGCAATGACGTCATCGAGGCCGGACATGTTGCGTCTCCTTGTATTTCCGCCATAGATTGGCCGGATCAAGATTGACGTCAATCTTGATCGATATGATCAATGTGAGGGCGCATGGGGTGGATCAGCGCGGATGCGGCACTGGCATTGTTGGGGACCAAACCACAGACGCTTTATGCCAATGTCAGCCGCGGGCGGATCGCGGCACGGCCGGACCCGAATGATCCGCGACGCAGCCAGTATCGGCAGCAGGATGTGGAGCGGCTGGCGGCGCGAAGACAGGGTCGGCGTCCGGCTCAGGCCGTCGCGGCAGAGACCATTGCCTGGGGTGAACCGGTGCTGGAAACACGGATTTCCACCGTGGTTGACGGGCGGCTCCTCTATCGAGGGCAGGATGCGGTGGCGCTGGCTGAAACGGCTACGTTGGGTGCCGTGGCGCGTTTCCTGTGGCAGGCCAACGCAGAAGTCGATTTTGGCGGGCGGGCGCGAGCGCTGGCTCCGGGGATGCCGGCGGCCTATCGCGCCGTGGCGGAACTGGCCGCGACCGATCTGCCGGCCGGAGGACGCAATCGGGCTGTCCTGCTCGCGGATGCGGCGCGCGCGGTGTCGTTTCTCGCTGGTGCACTGGCGGCGCCGGGGAGTGACCCGGTGCATGACCGGCTCGCGCGAAAATGGGGGCGCCCCCAGGCGGCGGACGCAATCCGGCGTGCGCTGGTCCTGCTGGCAGAACACGAGCTCAACGCCTCGACCTTTGCGGCGCGGGTAACTGCCTCCACTGGCGCCCCGCTTTCTGCGGCCGTACTGTCGGGCCTTGCCGCGCTGAGCGGGCCGCTGCATGGCACGGCCAGTCTCGGCATGGCCAGTCTGCTGGAGCGTGCGCAGAGGGACGGCGCCAAGGCCGCGGTCAGCGCATATCTGCGGCAGGGCGGCGCCCTGCCCTGCTTCGGGCATCCGCTCTACACGGATGGCGACGTGCGGGCCGCGGCGTTGATGAAGGCGTTCGAGATGCCGACAGTCTTCACCGAGCTCGCTCAGGCAGGCAACAGTCTTACCGGTGAAAGACCCAATATCGACTTCGCGCTATCGGCCATGGTGCGGGCGTTCGACCTGCCCACCGATGCGCCATTGCAGATTTTTGCGTTGGCGCGGTCGGTGGGTTGGATCGCCCATGCCCTCGAACAGATCGAGACGGGTGCGCTGATCCGGCCGCGGGCGCGGTATGTGGGCGTCGAGCCGGCCGCAGGCAAAGTCGCTCCAGCGGAGTGAATTTAGGTGAGAAGTCCATGAGGGCTGCGCCCCAATGGCGGGGAATGCCCTCGCTCCGCCCACGCCGACCTCCCACGAAGAGAGGTCGGCTTTGCCGCTCAGCCAAACACGCTCGCGCCCTTGTCGGCGACGCCGACGAGACGACGGAAGCCGTCAAACAGTTCGCGGCCCATGCCGAAATGCTGGCCGCGCAGGTCCTCGGTGGCCGGGGTGCGGGAGAAGAATTCCTTCTCGTCGCCGAGGAAAGTCAGCGTGCCCTCATTGGCGTCGAGGCGGATCATGTCACCATCGCGGATCTTGCTGATGGGGCCGCCATCGACGGCCTCAGGGGTCATGTGGATGGCGGCGGGCACCTTGCCCGAGGCGCCGGACATGCGACCGTCGGTGACGAGGGCAACCTTGAAGCCACGATTCTGCAGCACGCTGAGCGGCGGGGTCAGATTGTGCAGTTCAGGCATGCCCATGGCCTTTGGTCCAGCAAAGCGCACGACGGCGATCATGTCGCCCTCGAGCTCGCCCGCCTTGAAGGCGCGCTGCAGGCCTTCCTGGCTGTGGAAGACGCGGGCGGGCGCCTCGATGATGCGATGCTCGTCCTTGACCGCAGAAACCTTGATGACCGAACGGCCGAGATTGCCCGAAAGCAGCTTGAGGCCGCCGGAGGTCTGGAACGGCTCCTTGACGCCGGTCAGCACCTTGGGCAGTGCGCTCTGCTCGGGCGAGGGTTCGAAGGCGAGACCGTCATCGGCGAGCTTGGCCTCGACCGTGTAACCCGACAACCCCGTCCCCCAGACGGTCTTGACGTCTTCGTGCAGGTAACCGTCCGAGAGCAATTCCTTGATGAGAAAACCCATGCCGCCGGCCGCGTGGAAATGGTTCACGTCGGCGACGCCATTGGGATAGACGCGGGCCAGCAGCGGCGTGGCGTCGCTGAGATCGCTCATATCGTCCCAGGTGATCTGGATGCCGGCCGCCGCAGCCATGGCGATCAGATGCATGGTGTGATTGGTCGAACCGCCCGTGGCATGGAGGCCGACAAGGCCGTTGACGAAGGCCTTTTCGTCGAGGATGTGGCCGATCGGCGTATAGTTGTTGCCAAGGCTCGACAGCGACAGCGCGCGCTTTGTGGCCTCCCGGGTGAGGGCATCGCGCAGCGGGGTGCCGGGATTGACGAAGCTGGCGCCGGGCAGGTGCAGGCCCATGATTTCCATGAGCATCTGGTTGGAATTGGCAGTGCCGTAGAATGTGCAGGTCCCCGGCGAATGGTAGGACTTGCTTTCGGCTTCGAGCAGTTCGGCGCGGCCAACCTTGCCCTCGGCATAGAGCTGGCGAACCTTGCTCTTTTCGTCATTGGGAATGCCCGAGGGCATGGGGCCGGCGGGAATGAACACGGCCGGCAGGTGGCCGAAGGCCAGGGCGCCGATGACGAGGCCGGGCACGATCTTGTCGCAGATGCCGAGATACACGGCGGCATCGAACATGTTGTGGCTGAGCGCGATGGCCGTCGACATGGCAATGACGTCTCGGCTGAACAGGCTCAGGTCCATGCCCGGCTGACCCTGGGTGACACCGTCGCACATGGCTGGAACGCCGCCCGCGACCTGGGCCGTGGCGCCGACCTCGCGGGCAGCTTCCTTGATGATATCGGGATAGAATTGATAGGGCTGGTGGGCACTCAGCATATCGTTATAGCTGGTCACGATGCCCAGATTGAGTGCCTTGTTGCCGGCGATAGCGGCCTTTTCGGCCGGCGAACAGGCCGCAAAGCCATGGGCAAGATTGCCGCACGATAGCGCCGCGCGATGCACGCCCTGTTCCTTGGCGGCGTCGAGGCGTCCGAGATAGTCGCGACGCGTGTCACGGCTGCGGGCGGCAATGCGGTCGGTCACGTCCTGGATGGCCTGGCGGACGGTCATGGCAGTCTCCAATGCTGGGCAAGGACGCGCCAGAAGAGGGCCGCTGGCGCGGTTAGGCCTTGCTACAAAACTGGCGATCCTGGCGGCCAGGGCGGTCGATTGGGGACCGCCCCAGGGGCCTTATGGGCACCAGTAAACTGAAATCGGCGCGCCGGAGCGTAGCACGGCACGAATGGGCATGTCCTCGACCGGGCCATCGCCGAGCGCCGCGTCGAGTACCTTCGCCTTTTCGTCACCCTCGATATGGAGGTAGAGACCGTCGGTCTCGAGCAGGCGCGGCAGGGTGAAGGTGATGCGCGGCTCGCCGGCACCGGGCGCCCGGATGGCAAGGGTCGGACCGGCATCAGTCAGCGCCGCATCCAGCGTATCGCCGCCGGGGAAGAAGGACGCGGTGTGCCCGTCACTGCCCATGCCAAGGACCACGGCGGCAAAGGGCATCGGCAGCTCCGAAACCAGCGCATTGGTTTTCGCGACCGCAGCCGCATCGGGCTCGTCGCCGCCCGAATAGAGCGGCACGAAGCGCGCGACCGCAGCGGGACCCTGGAGCATTTTCTCGTTGACGAGCAGCGCGTTGGAGCGGTCGCTGGTTTCATCGACCCAGCGCTCATCCACCAGAGTGACGGCCACCTTGTCCCATTCGATGTCCCTGGTCTTGCCAAGGGCGGCAAAGAACTTGCCCGGCGTCGAGCCGCCGCTGACCGCAATGGCCGCGGCGCCGCGCTCGGCAATGGCAGTGCGGATGCGATCGGCCACCGCCTCGGCCAGTTCCTTGGCGAGGGTCGCCTTGTCGGCAAAGGTGCGACGGTCCAGCGTCATTGCTCGTTGCCCTCGTACCAGGTGCGGCCATCGCGCTCGATCAGAGCAATGGCGCCGCTCGGGCCCCAGGTGCCCGCGGTATAGGTCTGGGGTGGTTCGCTGGAGCGGTCCCAGGCCTCGCGGATCGGATCGACCCACATCCATGCGGCTTCCAGTTCGTCGCGGCGCATGAACAGGGTCTGCGACCCCCGCACGACATCGAGCAGCAGGCGCTCATAGGCTTCAGGCGTGCGTTCGCTGAAGGTCTCGGCAAAACTGAGATTAAGCGGCACTTCGCGCAGGCGCATGCCGCCGGGACCGGGATCCTTGATCATCATCATCAGCTTGACCCCTTCGTTGGGCTGCAGGCGGATGATGAGCTTGTTGGCGCGGGGCGCGCCCTCGGCATGGTCGAAGATCGAGTGCGGAATGGGCTTGAACTGGATGCAGATTTCCGAGACGCGCTCGGCCATGCGCTTGCCGGTGCGCAGGTAGAAGGGCACGCCGGCCCAGCGCCAGTTGTCGATATGGGCCTTGAGCGCCACGAAAGTCTCGGTGCGGCTGCCCTTCTTGTCTTCGGGCAGTTCGTCCTGGTAGCTGGCCACCGCCGTCGTCTCGGACTTGACGCCACGATACTGGCCGCGAACGGTTTCTCGGGAGACTTCCCCATTGGTGATGGGCCTGAGGGCGCGCAGCACCTTGAGCTTCTCGTCGCGCAGCGCATTGGCATCGTCGCTGGCCGGCGGCTCCATGGCCACGAGGCAGAGCAGCTGCAACATGTGGTTCTGGATCATGTCCCGGAGCGCGCCGCTCTCGTCATAATAGCCGCGCGTACCGGCGCCCACGCTTTCGGCCACGGTCAGCTGCACGTGGTCGATATGGGCCGAATTCCACACGGGCTCGAACAGCGTGTTGGCAAAGCGCAGGGCGAGCAGGTTCTGCACCGTCTCTTTGCCCAGATAGTGATCGATGCGATAGACCTGATCTTCCTTGAAGATCTTGGCGACGCCGTCGTTGATTTCCTGGCTCGAAGCCAGGTCGTGGCCGAGCGGCTTCTCGATGACGACTCGAGCGTCACGGCGGTAGAGCTTCTTGGCGTGCAGATATTCGGCGATGGGCTCGAAGAGGTCCGGCGCCACGGCGAGATAGAAGGCGCGCACGATCTTGGGATCGTTGCGCAGCGCCTTGCCCAGATCACCCGATTCGTCGGGCTTGCTGGCATCGACCGGCACATAGGTGCAGATGCCCACGAAACGGTCGATCGTTGCGGAGTCCTGATAGTCCTTCTCGACGAACTGCTCGAGCGCTTCGCGCACCAGCTTCTGGAAGTCGGCTTCGCTCAGCTTGGTGCGCGAGGCACCGATGATGCGGCTCTGCTCGTCGAACTGGCCGTCCATGAAGCGGTGGTAGAGCGCTGGGATCAGCTTGCGCTTGGTCAGGTCGCCGGTGGCGCCGAACACCACGTAATCGAAGGGCTGGACGGGAATGATGCGGCTGGACAAGAGCGTTAGTCCTTAGTTCGAAGCGAAATTCTGCCGGGCGAGGATGACGGCGCCATGCAGGGGTTCGTATTTGGGCAGGGCGACAAAGTCACCATACTGCTGCTGGAGCCGCGGAAAGAGACGTTGCCCGAGGCCACCGACAATGGCCATGACGTCGGCACCGTGCGACTTGAACCAGCGCACATAGTCGTCAACGTAGCGCAGCTGGATATCGAGAAGCTTGAGCGCCACCGGATCGTCCTGTTCGAGATGGTCGAACCAGAGCGGCATCAGCTTGCCGAATTCACCCGGGGCACGGCCGATGAGCGCGTCGTCGCAGCCTTCGGTACCATCGTCGGAAAGGAGCTTGAGGTCCATCGCCGTGGCGAAGGACCAGGTCATGATGGACTGGTTGTCGCCGCCCAGCGCATCGGTGACCGCCCTGGTCAGCGCGGAGGCCTCGACCATGCCGTCATTGGCCTCAACCGTGTAGCGCACCAGTTCGCGCCCAAGGATGGCGCCCGACATCTGGTCGCCGACATGGAAGCCCCAGCCGCCGGCCTGATAGCGCTTGCCCTTGACGATGGACATGGCCGCCGAACCGGTGCCGATGATGACGACGCCGCCCTCTTCGCCGCCGAGGGCGCCGGCATGGGCGATATCGATATCGTCATAGACCTGCACACCGGCAAAGGGCCAGTCGCGGGCGGCGAATTCGGCGCGGGCGGTGTCCATGCGGCCGCCGGCCATGCCGAAGCAGGCATAGGTATTGGCCGCTTCTGCATAATCCACCCCTGCCGCCTCGAATACATCACGGGCGCCGTCGGTGATAGCGTTGTAGGCGGGGTCACCGCCATCGATCTGGAGATTGGAGCGGCCGTTCTTGACCTCTGCCAGCGTTTCGAGATTTTCGTTGGCCAGGCGCACGCGGCAATTGGTGCCGCCGCCGTCAACGCCAAGGTAATATCGCGACACGAAAGGCAACTCCGTCGATGGAGGGAAGAGCAGGCGACTCGGAGAGCGCGACCTTGCGGCTTCCAGACTAGGGGGTCAATTCGGCGCGGACCATAATGCGAAAGACGGTAAGACGAAAGTAGTAGGGGCAAGAAAATGCGGGTTCTAGGGTCCGACGTTTGCGTGGCTTGCCCCTCTGGAGGCCGCATGCGGAACGGCTTGCCGCCCACCCCCGTTT
>PJUF01001302.1_pt1 | contig 13132 bp, 12 predicted proteins | sample 1512191 | NCBI WGS metagenome assembly PJUF01 (sample SAMN08177673, study PRJNA422409) | Feces metagenome, whole genome shotgun sequencing project. | isolation source: Chicken feces (3) enriched on wood chips | host: Gallus gallus | place: USA: Madison | collected 2015-01-15 | reverse complement strand
GGCGAGCGTTGCGGTTGCCAGATGCTTCATGAGGTCTCCTCGATGTGACGATGCTCTGGATGAGCGATACCCCGCTATTGCAGCCCAGCAGTGTCTTGGCTGTCCAATTATCAATCGGCATGCCAAGTCATAAGAATCATTTATCGACTATATATAACTCATTGTTTCATAATGGTTTTGATCAGGCATTATCCGAACTGACGGCAGTGGTAAACGGTGGAATGCCCAGGGTTATCACTGGCTTTTCGGGGTGCCCGCCTGGCGTGCGAGCTCCTGGGCCATCCGCGCGACGATCCGGGCCGTATGGCTGTCGCGGGTGTCCAGCCAGCAGGCGTGGAAGCTGATGTCGGGCAGCGTGCCGTTGGTGCGCAGGATGCGCAGCTTGCCCTGCTCGAGCTCCTCCGAGATCACTGCGGGCGCAATCACGCACGGCCCCATGCCGTGCCGCGCCATGTGGACGATCGTGCTGAGCGATCCACTGCCGTACAGACGCGGCTCCTTGATGCCCGCATCCTGCAGGATGCGCTTGACCGCGTGGTGCGGGACGCTGGCTGGAGGATACGTGATGATCGGATAGGCGGCGAGTTCGCCGACCTTGACCGTGCGCCCGTGCAGGCGCAGGCTGGGGCTGGCGATCCAGGCCAGGGAATAGTCCCAGAGGTGCAGGCTGTGTTCGCGCGGATCCTGCGAGGTGCCCACCAGCATGGCGAGGTCGATCTGGTGCGACAGCAGTTGCGAGCGCAGCACGTGGCTGGTGTCCACCTGCAATTCCACCACCAGGGCGGGATGCCGCCTGTGCAGCCGTTCGAGCAGTTCCGGCAGCCAGGTGTGCACCAGGGTCTCGGCCACCCCCAGCCGGAACAGCCCGCGAATCGGGGATTCCCGCTGGGCCGCCGTCAGCATCTCTGCGCGCATATCGAGGATGCGAGTGGCATGGGACAGCAGCTCCTGGCCTTTCTCGGTCAGCTTGATGCCCCGCGCGCTGCGCTCGAACAGCCGCACGGACAGCGCCGATTCCAGCGCGGCGATGCGTTGCGAGATCGCCGGCTGGGTGGTGTGGAGCTTTTCCGCCGCAATGCGGAAGCTCTCGACCTCGGCGACCCATACGAAGGCCTCGATATGCTTGAAATCCATGATTGGGCAGTACAATCGCTGTTTCGTCCGGGCCGGGCTCGCGCCCCGCCTCCCGTCTCACAAGGATAATCGAATTCATGGCTCTGCAATGCGGCATCGTCGGCCTGCCCAACGTGGGCAAGTCGACGCTTTTCAATGCGCTGACCAAGGCGGGCATCGCCGCCGAAAACTATCCCTTCTGCACCATCGAGCCCAACGTGGGCGTGGTCGAGGTGCCCGACGAGCGGCTGTCGGCCCTGGCGGCCATCGTCAAGCCCGAGCGCGTCGTGCCGGCCGTGGTCGAATTCGTCGACATCGCCGGCCTGGTGGCCGGCGCCTCCAAGGGCGAGGGCCTGGGCAACCAGTTCCTGGCCAACATCCGCGAGACCGACGCCATCGTGCACGTGGTGCGCTGCTTCGAGGACGAGAACGTCGTCCACGTGGCCGGCCGCATCGATCCGGTCTCGGACATCGAGGTGATCAACACCGAGCTCGCCCTGGCCGACTTGGCCACCGCCGACAAGATCCTGCAAAAGAACCGCAAGCTCGCCAATTCCGGAGACAAAGAGGCCATCCGCCTGGTGGCCCTACTGGAGCGTATCGTCGCCGCCCTGGACGCGGGCCAGTCCGTGCGCAGCCTGGGGCTGGACGATGAGGAACTGGCCGTGATCAAAGGCTTTTGCTTCATCACCGCCAAGCGCGCGATGTACGTCGCCAACGTCAAGGAGGACGGCTTCGAGGGCAATCCCCACCTGCAGGCGGTCCAGGACTACGCCGCCGCCGAGGGCGCGCCGGTGGTGGCCGTGTGCGCCGCCATCGAGGCCGAGATCGCCGACATGGACGACGAGGACAAGGCCGTGTTCCTCGCCGACATGGGCATGGACGAGCCCGGCCTGAACCGCGTGATCCGCGCCGGCTACAGCCTGCTGGGCCTGCAGACCTACTTCACCGCCGGCGTCAAGGAGGTCCGCGCCTGGACCGTGCGCATCGGCGCCACCGCGCCCCAGGCCGCCGGCGTCATCCACACCGACTTCGAGCGCGGCTTCATCCGCGCCCAGACCATCGCCTACGAGGACTTCATCGCCTGCAAGGGCGAGCAGGGCGCCAAGGAAGCCGGCAAGATGCGGGCGGAGGGCAAGGAGTACGTGGTGAAGGACGGGGACGTGATGAATTTTTTGTTTAATGTGTGATCAACGTCTGACGATTTTTGCTGGATCTCGGTGGCGCTCAGTAGCGCTTGGCGGACAGGCTATCCCATTTTAAATCAATGGGTTGCATAAACAATACGGTCTACTGAGCGTTCCTATTGTTGATCGAGGTCTGAAAAATTCGGGGGTATCCACCCTGCGCATGAGCGGCAGCAGGTCAAGCAGCGCAACCTGGAGGCGCTGGAGGAGCGCAAGCGCGCTCGTGAAAGCTCGTTCGCCAAGGTGGCGCAGGCTTACCTGGCGGAGATCAAGCCTGTCTTTGCGCTCAGTTCCTACCGCACGAAAGAATCCCGCATCAGGAAGTATCTGTCGCCCAAGTTTGATGGGATGCCGATGAGCGACATTGGGGTGAAACAGATTCGCCCGCTGCTGGAGGAGTGCAAAACCCACGGCGCGTGGGCAGCCAGGACGCTGTTGCAGGACTGGGCGGACTATCTGAGTGCGGCGGAGGGCAGTGGCGCGGTGGTATAGGGGTGATTGGCAGAGCGTTGCTGAGCGAATGCACAGGGACGACCTTTCCCTTTTCAGGGTAGGGCTATTGTCCCTTGAGTGCCGTTCCCTTGCCGTTTGCCTTTGCTGAAGGATGGGCGGTGGGAATGGGGTAAACAATGGAGCAAACGGGGTAATAGTGAATTGATTGCCCCTTTTATTTATACGTAATTTGCGTATAATTTGAACGATGAAAGCGGTTTTCGTCGAACTGTCTACCTTTTCTCGCTACCGGGCCGACTATCTGGATGATGATGGCTTTCGTGGCCTGCAAGGGGCCATGATGAAAAATCCCGAAGCAGGGGACGTAATCGACGGTACGGGCGGCCTGCGCAAGTTGCGGCATGGCGACCCACGCAGGGGCAAGGGAAAGCGAGGCGGCTTGCGGGTAATCTACTACTGGTGGGATGGCTGCTCGCAATTCTGGCTGTTCACTCTATACGACAAGGACGAAATGGCCGATTTGAGCGCAGATGAAAAACGGGCGTTCAAGTCGCGGTTGAAAAGGGAACTGGAGCTACGGCAATGAAAAAGCAGAAGAGAAACCTGTTCAATGAATTGATGCAAGGTCTGGACGACCTTGCTGACGCGCGCGTCGGCAAGCAGACGCTGCGCACGCACGAGGTGGAAATCAATCCCGCGCCAGAAGTGACCGCCGACGAGCTGCTGGCCCTGCGCGAGCGCCTGCACCTGTCGCGTGCAGTGTTCGCGCGCTACCTGCGCACCAACCCCCGCACCCTGGAAAACTGGGAGCAGGGCCGGGCCAAGCCCAACGCCCAGGCCGCCCTGCTGATCCGCTTGGTCGAGAAGTTCCCCGATACGGTGGAACGGCTGGCGGCGGTATGACGGATTTTCAAAAACGGTATAAAAGTGGCAGCAAAATGCTCATGTACACAACAAGCATGGGCGCTGCTCTCGAGGCTTTCCTCCTGATCGACTTCTGATCGCCTGACCGGACAGCTTTCAATATTGGGAGGCAGCCATGCAGCACATCCTGGTTTATGCGGACTCCTTGTCCTGGGGCATCATCCCCACGACGCGGAAACGGTTGCTGTTCGAGCAGCGTTGGCCGGGTGTCATGGAGACCCGCCTCACTACCCCTGAACGCAAAGTCCGTGTCATCGAGGATTGCCTCAATGGCCGGCGTACCGTATGGGACGATCCGTTCAAGCCGGGCCGCAACGGTCTGGTCGGCCTGGCGCAGCGGATCGAAATCCACTCGCCGCTCTCGCTGGTCGTCCTGATGCTGGGCACCAACGATTTCCAGTCCATGCATGCGCACAACGCATGGCATTCGTCTCAAGGCATTCTTGCTTTGATTGCCGCGATTCGTTCCGCCCCCGTCGAGCCCGGCATGCCCGTGCCGGACATTCTCGTGGTGGCGCCACCGGCATTGCAGGCGCCGAAAGGGCCGATCGCGCCGAAGTTCGCAGGCGGCGAGATGAAGTGCGTCGGTTTGGCCGCCGCGTATCGCAAGGTGTGCGAGGAGGCGGATTGCCATTTCTTCGATGCCGGCAGTGTGACGACCACCAGCACGGTGGATGGCGTTCATCTCGACCTTGAACAGCACCGGATCCTCGGCCGGGCGCTGGCGGACGCTGTACAGCCGTTGCTGGCCAACGCCGGCCGCTGAGGCGTCGCCGTCATCCTGAGGCGCCCCGGCAAAAGCCGGGCAGCCTGAAAGGCGCAGGCCGACATCAAGGCCGCATCCGCAACACCATCAGTGCGCCGCAGGCCGCCAGGCCGATGCCGCCGGACAGCCACAGGGCCTGGGCGCCCCAGGCGTCCAGCGCCAATCCGAACAGCAGCGGCGCCAGCGCCTGCGCGACCCGGGCGGGCATCATCAGCCAGCCCTGGCGCTCGCCGTAGCCGCGGGGGCCGAAGAGCACCAGCGGCAGGGTGCCCTTGGCGATGGTCAGGATGCCGTTGCCGGCGCCGTGCAGGATGGCGAAGGCCGGTGCTGCCGCCGGCCCCGCCGTCAGCAGCACCGCCACGCCGGCGGGGTGCGCCAGGGCCGCCAGGCGCGCCGACAGCAGGGGGTGGACGCGCCGCAGAAAGCCGAATTCCAGCAGGCGGCCCGCCACTTGTGCAGGGCCGATGAGTGCGCCCACGGCGACCGCGGTGGCGAGCGTCGTGCCGGCTGCCTCCAGCGTTCGGGGCAGGTGCGTGGCCATGGCCGTGCTGATGAACCAGGTGGCCGCGAAGACAAAGGCGAGCAGGGCGCTGGTGAAGCCCAGCCGCTGCGCCCCTGCGGCGGGGGGCGGGGCCTCGGGCCTCGGATCGTCGGCCGGCGGGAGGTCGGGCTTCGCCGGGGCGGGCGCCCTTGGCAGCCAGGCATTCAGCGGCAGCCCCACCAGCAGGTGCAAGACGGCCCAGCCGAAGCATGCGCCGCGCCAGCCGAACTGCAGGTCCATCCAGGCGGACAGGGGCCAGCCGACGGTGCTGGCGAATCCGGCGATCAGCGTGATGCCGGTGATGGCGCCGCGGGCCTGCGGTCCGTACAGGCGCACCAGGCAGGAAAACGCGGCCTCGTACAGGCCGGCGCCCATGGCCACGCCGATGAGGAGCCAGGCGGCGACCATCGTCCAGAGGCCTTGCGCGAGGCCCAGCGCGGCCAGGCCCAGCGCGAACACCAGGCTGGTGGCGCTGAGGACGACATGGCCGCCGCGGCGGTCGATCGCCCGCCCGGCCCATGGGCCGGCCAGGGCCGAGGCGACCATGGCTCCCGAGAAGGCCGCATAGACCGTCGGGGCCGACAGGCCAAGGTCCGCAGCCATGGGCACCGCCAGCATGGCCGGCAGGTAATAGGAGGAGGCCCAAGCCAGCGTTTGAGCCGTGCCCAAGGCGCCGACGACTCGGATTGGCGTGCCCGCCATGGGTTCAGGCCCGGCCGGCGCCGGCCGGGAGCCGGCCTGCGTGCTGTTGAACGATACGCGCCACCCTTCGCCTCATGGGGACCTCGTTGAGCTGCTCCATGGCCGCCGACGCGGCCATCGGGTCGATCCCGCGGCCCGTATGGCGGGGCTGGGCTCGGCATATGCAGTATAGCGACCGCGGGCGCCGGATCGACGCGGGCCGCTCCCTGGAACGCGACGTGCGGCGCGGCGCCCGTACAATGGTCCGGCAGGAACCGGGATCGATAGGAGGACCTCATGCTGGTGCTGGACGCCGTGGTCAAGACGGTCGGCGGCGCGCAAGCGCGCACGGTGTTCCGCGGCCTCGGCCTGGAGCTGCGGGCCGGGGAATATGTGGCCGTCATGGGCGAGTCGGGCGTCGGCAAATCGACCTTGCTGAACCTGATCGCCGGCCTGGACCGGCCCGACGAGGGGCGGATCGTGCTCGACGGCCAGGATGTCCATGCGCTGGATGACGACGGGGCGACGCGGCTGCGGCGGCGCGCCATGGGTTTCGTGTTCCAGGCGTTCCATGTGCTGCCGCAGCTCGACGTTGCCGCGAATGTCGAGCTGCCCCTGCTGCTGAACGGCATCGACCGGCGCGAGGCGCGGCGGCGCGTCCAGGCGGCTCTGGACGAGGTCGGTCTGGGCGGGCGCGGCGCCAGCCTGCCGCGCGAGCTGTCGGGCGGCGAGCTGCAGCGGGTGGCGATCGCGCGGGCGCTGGTGCATCGGCCCCGCCTGATCCTGGCCGACGAACCCACCGGCAACCTGGACCAGGACAGCGCCGCGCAAATCCTGGCCCTGTTGCGCCGGCGGATCAAGGAGGATGGCGCCGCAGGCACGATGGGACTGCTGGTGACCCATTCGGCCGCCGCCGCGGCCGGTGCCGACCGGGTGTTGCGGTTGACCGCTCAGGGGTTGGCGCCCCACGATCCCGCGGATCGCCCGCCGGCGTAGGCCATGGTCATGGTGCCGCCGCTCGTCCGTGTGTTGCTGGCCGCCCAGATGCGCGCCCACGCGGGCCGTGCGCTGGTCGGCGTGGCCGCGATCGCCATCGGTGTGGCGATGGGCTACGCCGTGTATCTGATCAACCATGCGGCCCTGGCCGAGTTTTCGCAGGCGGTGCGCACACTGGCCGGGCAGGCCGACCTGGAGGTGCGCGGGCCGCGCAGCGGCTTTGATGAAAATCTGTACCCGCGCCTGGCCGCCTTGCCCGAGGTCGCCGCCGCCAGTCCGATCGTGGAGGCGGAACTTGCGCTGCCGGGGCGTCGCGAGCCCCTGCAACTGCTGGGCGTGGACGTGTTTCGGGCCCGGGCGGTCAACCCGGGACTGATCGGCCGCGCACCGGAGGGCTCGGGTGCGCAGCTGGATACGCTGGACCCCGAGGCCGTCTTTCTGTCGCCCGCGGCCCTGGCATGGCTGGGCCTGGAGCCTGGCGGCCGGCTCGAGGCGCACACGGGCTCGGCCACGGTCTCGCTGCGAGTGGCGGGCACGGTTTCCATAGCGGGCGCCCGCCTGGCGGTCATGGACATCGCGGCCGCGCAGTGGCGTTTCGGACGCCTGGGCCAGGTGCAAGGCATCGACCTCAGGCTGCGTCCCGGCGTGGATCCGCAGGCCGCCCGCCGGACAATCGCGGCCCTGCTGCCGCCCGGAGTGGCGGTGCGCACGCCCGAGGACGCCGGCCAGGTGGCCTCGAACCTGTCGCGGGCCTATCGCGTCAACCTGGATGTGCTGGCGCTGGTGGCGCTGTTCACCGGCGCGTTCCTGGTGTTCTCGGGGCAGGCCCTGTCGGTGGTCTCGCGGCGCGCCCAGTTGGCGCTGCTGCGGGCGCTGGGCATGACGCGCCGCGGTGTGCGCCGCCTGGTGCTGGCCGAAAGCCTGCTGCTGGGGGTGACGGGATCGCTGTTGGGCATTGCGCTGGGCGCGGCCTTAGCGGGGGCCGCCTTGCGCTACGGCGGCGACCTGGGGGCCGGCTATTTCCCGGGCCTGCGTCCGGCGCTGCGGTTTTCGGCGCCGGCGGCGCTGATGTTTGCGCTGTTGGGGACGGCGGCCGCGGTGCTGGGCGGCCTGGCGCCCGCGTGGGACGCCTCGCGCGCGCCGCCCGCGCGGGCACTCAAGGCCGGCGACGAGGACGCCTCGCTGGTGCGCCTGCGCTCCCCCTGGCCGGCCGCGGCCCTGGCGGCTGCGGGGATCATCCTGGCCCAGGCCGGCCCGGTGGGCGGGCTGCCGATCCCCGCCTACCTGGCGATCGCCGCCTGGCTGGTGGCGGCGATTCTCTGGATGCCCTGGGTGGCGCACGGGGTGTTCGGCCACGCGCCCCGGCCGCGCCGCGTCGTGCCTTACCTGGCCCTGGCGCAACCCGCGGCGGCGCCTGGACGCGCGGCGATCGGCCTGGCCGGCGTGGTGGTGAGCTTCAGCCTGATGGCGGCCATGGCGATCATGGTGCACAGCTTTCGCGTGTCCTTCGGGCAATGGCTCGACACCGTGGTGCCGGCGCAATTGTATTTGCGCACGGCCGCCGGTCATTTGTCCGACCAGGATCGACGGCTGATCGAGGCGGCGCCGGGCGTGGCGCGCGCCGAGTTCACTCAGACCGATCGCCTGACGCTGAACCCGCAGCGGCCGCCGGTCGACCTCATCATTCGGCCCATCGATGCGCGGCATCCCGAGGCCAGGCTGGCACTGGTCGGCGCAGCCGTCGATCCGCCGCCGGACGGGCCGCCGCCGGCCTGGATCAGCGAGGCGATGGCGGATCTGTACGGCATGGCCCCGGGCCAGCACATCGAGCTGCCCTTGGCGGGCCGCTGGCACGCCTTCGTGGTGGCGGGGATCTGGCGCGATTATGCGCGCCAGTACGGCGCCATCGTCATCGATGCCGGGGATGCATACCGGATGACGGGCGAGCGCCGGCCGACGGAAGCCGCCTTGTGGCTGGCGCCGGACATCGATGTCGCCGAGGCGATCGCCGCCATCCGGGTCCGGCTGCCCGACGCGGACCGCCTGGCATTCCGGACCCCCGGCGATATCCGCGGCCTGAGCCTGCGGATCTTCGATCGCAGCTTTGCGGTCACGTATCTGCTGGAGGCCGTGGCGATCGTCATCGGCCTGTTCGGCGTCGGAGTCGGCTTCGGCGCGCAGGCCTTGGCGCGTGCGCGGGAATTCGGCATGTTGCGGCACATCGGCATGACGCGCAGCCAGATCGGGGCAATGCTGGCGCTGGAGGGCGCGATGCTCGGCGCGCTGGGCGGCGCCGTGGGCCTGGCGCTGGGCTGGGGCGTCGCGCTGGTCCTGGTGACCGTCGTCAATCCGCAGTCTTTTCATTGGACGATGACGATGCACATGCCATGGGGCCTGCTCGCCACCGCCTTGCTGGCGCTGGTCGCGGCCGCCTCGCTGACGGCGCTGGCCAGCGGCCGGCGCGCCATGTCGGCAGGCGCCGTGCGCGCCGTGCGGGAGGACTGGTGATGAGGCGCCTGTTGGGCGGCTGCCTGCTGTCGTGGGCGCTGTTGCTGACGGTCCAGGCAGCGCCCCCCGCCGGGAACCTGCCCGACTATCCGGCCGTCGTGCCCGGCCAGGGGCTGCGGTTCCCGCAGGATCATGGCGCACATCCGGCGTTCCGCACCGAATGGTGGTATGTCACGGGCTGGCTGCAGGCGGGGGAGGGGCCGCCGATCGGGTTCCAGCTGACCTTCTTTCGCTCGCGCCCGCCGCTGGACACGCGCAATCCCAGCCGGTTCGCGCCCGGGCAATTGCTCTTTGCCCATGCGGCCCTCGCCGATCCCGCGGTGGGCAGCCTGCTGCACGACCAGCGCTCGGCGCGCGCGGGCTTTGGCCTGGCCGAGGCCGCCGCCGGCGACACGCGGGTGCACATCGGCGATTGGTCGCTGGTGCGCGATCCGGGCGGCACCTACCGCAGCCGCATCCCGGCGCGCGATTTCACCCTCGAGCTGGCATTCACGCCCACCAGCCCGATATTGCTGGAGGGCGATGCGGGCTACAGCCGCAAGGGCCGGCTGCCGGCGCAGGCCAGCTACTACTACAGCCGCCCGCAACTGGCCGTCGGCGGCCATGTGACGCGCGGCGATGTGCGCACGGCGGTCAGCGGGACCGCCTGGCTGGATCACGAGTGGTCCTCCGAGGTGCTGGCCGCGGACGGCGTCGGCTGGGACTGGACCGGCATCAATCTGGACGACGGCGGCGCCGTGATGGCCTTCCGGATCCGCGACGGCGCAGGCCGGGCATTGTGGGCGGGGGGCACCCTGCGCCGGGCGGACGGCGGCACGATTGCGCTCGCGCCCGCCCAGATCGAATTCAGCCCGCGGCGGCGGTGGCGATCGCCCCGGACGGGCGCCGAGTATCCGGTGTCCATGCGGCTGCGGGCCGGCGACCGGGTGCTGGACCTCGAGCCCCTGATGGACGACCAGGAACTGGATTCACGCGCCAGCACCGGGGCGGTGTATTGGGAAGGCGCGGTAACGGCCTCGCATGGCGGCCGCCGGATCGGGCGCGGCTACCTGGAGCTGACGGGGTATTTCCAGCCGCTGGATTTCTGAAAGGGACGGGGGCGCGGTGGCGCCCGCTACGCCAGGTAGCGTTGGAACCAATCGATGCTGCGGCGCCAGGCCAGCTCGGCCGCGGCCTGGTCGTAGCGCGGCGTCGAGTCGTTGTGGAAGCCGTGATTGACGCCGGGGTAGATGTGCGCCTCGTAGGTCTTGCCCGCGGCCTTGAGCGCCGCCTCGTAGGCCGGCCAGCCGGCGTTGACGCGTTCGTCGTTGCCGGCGTAGTGCAGCAGCAGGGGCGCCTGGATCCGGGGCACGTCCCCGGGGCGGGGCTGCATGCCGTAGAACGGCACGGCGGCCGCCAGTTCGGGGTAGGCGACGGCCGCCGCGTTGGCGACGCCGCCGCCATAGCAAAAGCCGATGATGCCGGTCTTGCCGGATGCCCCGGGCAGCGTAGGCATGAACTCGACGGCGGCAAAGAAATCGTTCATCAGTTTTTGCGGATCGACCTGCTGCTGCAGTTCGCGGCCCTTGTCGTCGTTGCCCGGGTAGCCGCCTTTCGAGCTCAGGCCGTCGGGCGCGAGCGCCATGAAGCCGGCCTTTGCCAGGCGCCGCGCCACGTCCTCGATGTAGGGGTTGAGCCCGCGGTTTTCGTGGACCACCACCACCCCCGGGATCTTGCCGGCCGCCTTGGCGGGCCGGACCAGGTAGGCGCGCACGGTGCCGTTGCCCTTGGGCGAGGGATATTCGATGTATTCGGCGAGAATGTCCGGGTCGGTGAACGAGACCTGCTCGGCCAGCGCATAATCCGGGCTGAGCGAGGCGAGGAGGGCCGAGGCGGTCAGCCCGCCGGCGGCGAACCGCGCCGCCCGGCCGAGGAATTCGCGCTTGCTGATGAGGCCGTGCGCATAGAAGTCGTAGAGTTCCAGCAGTTCCGGAGCAAAGTCCTTGGCGGTCAAGCGGGGCATGGTGAGTCTCCCGGCCGGTGAACGGCAATGGTGAAAAATCATATTATGTGAGCCTGGCGGTCCGGTAAAGCACCGCCGGGTTTCCGCTGCGCCCCCCTCGAAGGATACGATCCCGCCCCATGTTCAAGATTCATCTGTCCGCGCGCCCGGCGCGCCCCGGGGCCGCCGGCCGGCCCGCCGGTCCGGACGATTATCATCGCCTGACGCCGACCCTGATGCTGACCATGGGGCTGGTCGGTGTCTTCGCCTTCCTGCAGGTGTATTCCGTGCAGTCGATCCTGCCGCAGCTGCAGCAGGACCTGGGCGCCACGGTGGTCGAGATCGGCAATGCGGTGGGGATGACCGTGCTGGCCGTGGCCCTGATCTCGCCCTTCATCGGCATGCTGTCGGACGCGATGGGCCGCAAGTGGCTGGTGGTGGCCTCGGTGTTTGCGCTGGCCATCCCGACGGCCTTGATGACGCAGGTGCAGACCATCCAGGGGCTGTGGGTGCTGCGCTTTCTGCAGGGACTGGCCGTCCCCGGCGTGTCGGTGGTGATCATCGCCTATATCGGCGAGGAATTCCGCGGGACCTCGATGGTGCGGGTCATGACCGGCTATGTCGCCGGCACCGTGCTGGGCGGCTTCATGGGCCGTTTCCTGCTGGGGCATTTGACGGAATTCATGGCCTGGCGCACGGCCTTCGGCGTGATGGCCCTGCTGAACTTCGCCGGCACTTGGCTGGTGTGGCGGGGCCTGCCCGCCTCGCGCCACTTCGTCGCCAATGCGCATTTTTCCAGCGGGATGGCGACGCTGGGCCAACTGCTGCGCAACCCCAATCTGCGGGTGGCCTGCGCGCTGGGATTCACGGTCCTGTTTTCCCTGGTCGGGATGTTCACCTACGTCAATCTGCACCTGGCGGCCGCCCCCTACCACTTCAGTCCCGGCGGGCTGGCCAATATCTTCAGCGTGTATCTGCTGGGCGCGTTCGTCACGCCCCTGGCCGGGCGCCTCATCCCGCGCATCGGCGCCCGCGGTACGGTGCTGCTGTCCGTGGCTGTTTCGATGGTGGGCGTGCTGGGCTCGCTCGTTCAGTCGTCCTGGGGCATCGTGGCGGGCCTGGCGGCGGCCGCTTGCGGCATATTCGTCACGCAGTCGTCCACCATGAGCTTCATCGCCCGCCGGATCACCCATGGCCGCTCGCTGGCCAGCGGCCTGTATTACGCGACCTATTATTGCGGCGGCTTCGTGGGCGCCTGGGGCTGCGGCATGGCCTATGAGGCCGGCGGATGGCAGGGGACCGTCGCCACCTTGATCGCGGTGCAGGCGCTGGGGTGGTTGATCGTCTGGCGGTTCATGCCCGGGCCGATGGCGCCCGCGGACCGGGCCCAGGCGCCCACGCGGCGGTAGGCGCCGCCGGCGCGCGGGCGATGGCCACGCCCGCCGTGCCGGACGCTACAGGATGTCGTCCGCGATCTTGGCGGCGATGGGCATCGCGCCGGTGGCGGCCGGCGAAGGCGCATTGAGGATGGCGGTGACGCCGCCGATGCGCTCGATCAGGAAGTCGTCGACCAGTGTGCCGTCGGGGCGCACGGCCTGGGCGCGGTTGGCGCTGCGGTAGGTGGCCAGGTCCTCGAGGCGCACGGCGGGACAGTATTTCTGTACGGCGCGCAAGTAGGCCCGCTTGAAGATCGAGCCCTTCAGTTCGCTCACGGTGGCGCGGGGGTGCTTGGCCAGCATGCGCCACAGGCCTGGAAAACCCAAGGCATCGATGGCATCGCGCGGATCGACGCTGAAGCGCGCGTAGTTCTCGCGGGCCAGCGCCAGCACCGCGTTCGGCCCGACGGTGATGGTGCCGTTGATCATGGGCGTGAGGTGTACGCCGAGGAAGGGCAGGGCGGGGTTCGGCACCGGATAGATCAGGTGGTGGACGATGGTGTTCAGCGCCGCGGGCAGGACGAAGTATTCCCCCCGGAACGGCAG
>PJUF01001290.1_pt1 | contig 13210 bp, 10 predicted proteins | sample 1512191 | NCBI WGS metagenome assembly PJUF01 (sample SAMN08177673, study PRJNA422409) | Feces metagenome, whole genome shotgun sequencing project. | isolation source: Chicken feces (3) enriched on wood chips | host: Gallus gallus | place: USA: Madison | collected 2015-01-15 | reverse complement strand
GATGCGGTGGACACGGTCTTCTTTACCGGCGGTTCGAGCGGCGTGTCGCTGCTGCGCGAACGGATCGCGGCGCTGGTGCCGCGCGCACGCAAGGTCGAGGGCGACCTGTTCGGCAGCATCGGCGCCGGCCTGGCGCTCGACGCGCTGCGCAAGTATGGTTAACAGCGATAACAGGAGGACGGAATATGAGTGTGTTTGAACGCCCGATCGTGATGCTCGACTTCGAGACCACCGGCCTGTCGCCGGAAATGGGCGACCGCATCACCGAAGTGGCCGCGCTGCGCATCGTCGGCGGCGAGATCCGCGAGCGCTACGTCTCGCTGGTGAACTGCGGCGTGCGCGTCCCGTCCTTCATCACCCAGCTCACCGGCATCACCCAGGACATGGTCGACACCGCGCCGCCGAGCCAGAAGGTGGTGGCCGAGCTGCTCGACTTCATCGGCGGCGACACCCTGTCGGCCCACAACGCCAGCTTCGACGAAAAGTTCCTGAAGGCCGAAGGCTGGCGCATCGGCCGTCCGACCGGACACTGCGGCCTGGTCTGCTCGCTGAAGCTGTCGCGCCGCCTGTTCCCGGGCCTGCCCAGCTACAAGCTCGGCAATCTCTCGAACCGCCTCGGCATCCAGTTCAAAGGGGCGGCCCACCGGGCCGAGGCGGACGCGGAGGTGGCGGCCCACGTGCTGCTGCACGCGGCGCGCCACCTCGGCAGCACGCACGGCCTGCAACGGGTGGCGCCGGACCTGCTGGTCTCGGTGAACAAGCTGGCCGCCGCCAAGGTCCCCGTCTTCCTGGACAAATACGCCAGCCTCGAGCGCGAGCGCGGCGCCGCCTGACGCCAGTACCGATCCCTTACTACCACGTCCGCGCATGCATGTGGCATTCCCACGATTGTGCGGACGCAAATCACGCGAGGGTCGCTATCCTTAAAATTTTAACAACGGTGGGTGATTCTCCAAACCCGCCTTGTTGAACGGCCCGGAAGGCCGAAGGGGGTAGGGATGAATCGCCAGAACGACGCCCGCGAGGGACACGAAGTCTTCCAGTGGTTCCTGCCCGCCGCCGAGCGCGGCGATCCTTACGCACAGTTCAACCTCGGCCTGCTCTACAAGCACGGTGATGCCGTCGAGCGCGACGACGTGCGCGCGCTCGAATGGATGCAGCGCGCGGCCCGCCAGGGCCTGGCCACCGCGCAGAACCACCTTGGCGCCATGTACTGCAACGGCCGCGGCGGACCCCGCAGCGACGAGCTCGCCGCGCTGTGGTTCGGCCGCGCCGCCGCCCAGGGCGATCCCGCCGCCCAGCAGAACCTGGGCCAGCTCTTCCGCAAGGGACGCGGCGTCCCGCAGTCGCACGAGCTCGCCTTCGGCTGGTTCTACCGGGCTGCGGAGCAGGGCCTGGCCAGCGCCCAGAACCTGCTGGGCGAATGCTACCTCCAGGGGCTGGGTGCGCCGGTCAGCCATCCGCTGGCGATGGCCTGGTTCCGCAAGGCCGCGCGCCAGGGGCACGGCCAGGCCCAGCTCAACCTCGCGCTGATGTACCGCCGCGGCGACGGCGTCGAGGCCGACGACGCGCAGGCCGTGTGCTGGTTTCGCGAAGCGGCGGCAGGGGGCATCACGGTGGCGCAGCGCTTCCTCGGCCTGGCCTATGCCAACGGTCAGGGCGTGCCGAAAGACCCGGCGCGCGCCATTGCCTGGCTCGAGCGGGCAGCCGGGCAGGACGACGCCGAGGCGCACTACGGGCTCGGCACGCTGCTGGCGGCCGGCCACGGCAGCGGCGGCGACGAGCGGGCGCTCGAATGCTTCCTGCGCGCGGCGGCGCGCGGACACGTGCAGGCCCAGTACTGTGCCGGCGTCATGTATGCCACGGGGCGCGGCACCCGGCCCGATTCGGCCCGCGCGCTCGACTACTACCTGCAGGCCGCCGAGCAGGGCGCGGCCAATGCCCAATTCAGCCTCGGGGTCATGTACGCCAAGGGCGAGGGGGTGCCGCGCGACGAGGCGCGCGCCGCCGAATGGTACCGGCGTGCGGCCCAGCAGGGCGACGCCAGCGCCCAGAACAACCTCGGGGTCCTGTATGCCAACGGCCAGGGCGTGCCCCACGACGACACCCTGGCCAGCTACTGGTACCGGCAGGCGGCCGAGCAGGGCCACGCGCTGGCCCAGTACAACCTGGGCGGCATGGTCAACAGCGGCCGCGGTGTCGAGCGCGACCCGCTGCGCGCCTACATGTGGATGCTGTTGGCCGCCGGAGCCGGCCAGGAAGGCCGGCGCTCGCGCGGCAACGTGGCCGGCCGGCTGGCCGGCACCGGCGGCACCTGGGCGCGCGCCCTGGCCACCCGGGTCCGGGCCGCGCGCCGCCAGCAGAAGGGGCAGGCGTCCGGGCGCCAGGTTTCCAGCCGCCAGGGGTCGAGCGGGCAGAGTATCGCCCGCTAGGGCTGCGGGAAGGCGCTGCCGTGGTCCGCCGCATATGCGAGCCCGGCAATTCGCGTTATGATGGCCGTCGGCGCAAGCCGACCCCATGAATAACTCGAACATGAGAACGACATGACCCTGAGACACGCAACGCTCGTCGCCCTGCTGGCCGCGGCCTTCGGCGCCAATACGGCGCTGGCACAAAGCTGCCCCGCAAACGGCCCCTCCCTGACCTACCCGGTCTCGAAGAAGGTCGACCACACCGACAACTACCACGGCACCACGGTGGCCGATCCCTACCGCTGGCTCGAGGACGCGAACAGCCTTGAAACCAAGGACTGGGTAACGGCGCAGAACAAGGTGACCCAGGCTTACCTGGCGCAGATCCCGCAGCGTGCAGCGATCCGCGAGCGCCTGACCAAGCTCTGGAACTACGAGCGCTACAGCGTGCCGGGCAAGGAAGGCGGCCGCTACTTCTATTCGCGCAACGACGGCCTGCAGAACCAGTCGGTCCTGTACACCCAGAAGAGCCTGACCGACACGCCGCGCGTGCTGCTCGATCCGAATACCATGTCGAGCGACGGCACCGTCGCCCTGGCCGGCGCCGCCGTCAGCCCGGACGGCAAGCTGCTGGCCTACAGCACCGCCGCATCGGGCTCGGACTGGAACGAGATCCGCGTGCGCGACGTCGACACCGGCAAGGACCTGGAAGACCACATCAAGTGGGTCAAGTTCTCCAGCACCGCCTGGACCAAGGACGGCAAGGGCTTCTTCTACAGCCGCTACGACGAGCCGAAGGAAGCGACCAAGCTGGCCGACGTGAACTACTTCCAGAAGCTGTACTACCACCGCCTCGGCACCCCGCAGAGTGCCGACACGCTGGTGTACGACCGTCCCGACCAGAAGGAATGGGGCTTCGGCGGCCACACCACCGACGACGGCCGCTACCTGATCATCACGACCACCAAGGGCACCGCGCCCAAGTACCGCATCTCGTACAAGGACCTGTCCAAGCCGGATTCCAAGGTGGTCGACCTGGTCGACAACTTCGACGCCGGCTACGACTTCATCGACAACATCGGCAGCGTGTTCTACTTCAGCACCGACCGCAACGCGCCAAAAAAACGCATCGTCGCGATCGACGTGACCAAGCCGGCGGAAAGCAACTGGAAAGAGATCGTCGCCGAAAGCGCCGACACCCTGGCCGGCGCCGACATCATCAACAACCAGCTGGTGCTCGAGTACCTGAAGGATGCGCGCAGCGTCGTGCGCGTGCACGACCTGAAGGGCAAGCTGGTGCGCGAAGTCAAGCTGCCGGGCATCGGTACCGTCGGCGGCCTGTCGGGCAAGCGCGATGAGACCGAGACCTTCTATTCGTTCGCCGGCTTCACCACCCCGACCACGATCTACCGCCTGAACCTCAAAACCGGCCAGAGCACGGTGTTCCGCCAGCCGAAGGTCGACTTCAACCCGGCCGACTACGAGACCCGCCAGCAGTTCTTCACCAGCAAGGACGGCACCAAGGTCCCGATGTTCATCGTCTCGAAGAAGGGCCTGAAGCTGGACGGCCAGAACCCGACCTACCTGTACGGCTACGGCGGCTTCAACATCTCGATGACGCCTGGCTTCTCGCCGGCCAACCTGGCCTGGATGGAGATGGGCGGCGTCTACGTGGTGGCCAACCTGCGCGGCGGCGGCGAATACGGCGAAGCCTGGCACCAGGCCGGCACCAAGCTGCAGAAGCAGAACGTGTTCGACGACTTCATCGGCGCAGCCGAATGGCTGGTTGCCAACAAGGTGACCTCGCCGGCCAAGCTGGCGATCGGCGGCGGCTCCAACGGCGGCCTGCTGGTGGGCGCGGCGATGACCCAGCGTCCGGAGCTGTTCGGCGCGGCGATCCCGGCCGTGGGCGTGATGGACATGCTGCGCTTCCACAAGTTCACCATCGGCTGGGCCTGGACCTCGGACTACGGCTCGTCGGAGAACCCGGAGGAGTTCAAGGCCCTGGTCAAGTACTCGCCGCTGCACAACCTCAAGCCCGGCACCTGCTACCCGGCGACCATGGTCACCACCGCCGACCATGACGACCGCGTGGTGCCGGCGCACAGCTTCAAGTACGCCGCGGCGGCCCAGGCTGCCCAGGCGGGCGCAGCGCCGATCCTGATCCGCATCGAGACCAAGGCGGGCCATGGCGCGGGCAAGCCGACCACCAAGCAGATCGAGGAAGTGGCCGATCGCTGGGGCTTCCTGGCGCGTGAACTGAAGATGGGCGGAGCTGCGCCGACGGCGCTGGGCGGCAGCAAGTAAGCCGCTTGACCTGTAAAGACAACGGCCGCTCGGAGTGATCCGGCGGCCGTTGTTGTTTTGAAACGCCGGTCTAGCGCTGCACGACGACCAACAAGGCTTTCGCCTCGGTCTTCCCCGCATTCCTGATCACATGGTCATGGTCGGCCGGATAGCGCGCCGTCCCCCCATGCTTGATCTTCTTCTTCTCCGTCCCCACCTCCAGTTCGACCGCCCCGGTAATGACGGTCAGGTGCTCGCTGGTCCCCGGATCGTGGGCCTGCGACTTCAGTTCGCCCCCGGGCGCCAGGGTCAGCTCGTACCATTCGTACTTGCCCGCCAGGTCCATCGGCCCCAGGATGCGCAGCGAATAGCCGGCATGGGCGCCGGGCAGGGTGGGGGTCTCGTGGGCGTCGACCACGCGGATCAGGTCCACCGAGCGCACTTCGGACGAGAGCAGCTCGCCGATTTCCACGCCCAGGGCATTGGCCAGGCGCCAGGTGATGGCGATGGTGGGATTGGCCTTTTCGCGCTCGATCTGGGACAGCATCGACTTCGACACCCCCGCGATGCGCGACAGGTCTTCCAGGGTCAGGCCGCGGGCCAGGCGCAGGCGCTGTAGCGTGGCGCCAACTTCGGGCGGAGCGTTATTTGTTAGAGTTTTGCTCATTGACTTATTACTGCCTGAATATGCTTATGCTTGGCTTGCCAAGTTCATTAGCTGGGGGTAAGATTCAATATATTGAATTTTCGTTCGACATACAGAACTCGGTTCCATGAACCGAACGGGTCCAACGATACGACATTCGCCAACCACCGGTCAAGCCGGATCAAACCAGGGAGTGGAACACCATGAGCGACGGAGCATTCTATAGCGGCCTGCAATCGAAACTCGAGACGCTGCGCAGCGACGGCCTGTTCAAGCCGGAGCGCGTGATCGCCTCGCGCCAGGGTGCGGAAGTCGTGTCCCAGGACGGCCGCACGCTCATCAACATGTGCGCCAACAACTACCTCGGCCTGTCCGGCGACGAAGAGACCTCGCGGGCCGCCGCGGCCGCGCTGGAAAAGTACGGCTACGGCCTGTCCTCGGTGCGCTTCATCTGCGGCACCCAGACCGTGCACAAGGAACTGGAGCAGAAGCTGTCCGAGTTCCTCGGCACTGAAGACACCATCCTGTACGCGGCCGCCTTCGACGCCAACGGTGGCGTGTTCGAGCCGCTGTTCGACGAGAACGACGCGATCATCTCGGACGCCCTGAACCACGCCTCGATCATCGACGGCGTGCGCCTGTGCAAGGCGGCGCGCTACCGCTACGCCAACAACGACATGGCCGACCTGGAAAAGCAGCTGCAGGCAGCAACGGACGCCGGCAAGCGCCACAAGATCATCGTCACCGACGGCGTGTTCTCGATGGACGGCACCATCGCCCAGCTGGACAAGATCGTCGAGCTGGCCGAGAAGTACGGCGCCCTGACCATGATCGACGAATCGCACGCGTCCGGCTTCATGGGCAAGACTGGCCGTGGCACCCACGAACACTGTGGCGTCATTGGCAAGATCGACATCATCACCGGCACCCTGGGCAAGGCCCTGGGCGGCGCGATGGGCGGCTTCACCTCGGGCCGCCGCGAAGTCATCGAGACCCTGCGCCAGAAGTCGCGTCCCTACCTGTTCTCGAACACCCTGGCGCCGATGATCGCAGGCGCCTCGCTGGCGGTGCTGGACCGCATCTCGAAGTCGACCGAGCTGCGCGACCGCCTGCATGAGAATACCGCCTACTTCCGCAAGGAGATCGAACGCATTGGCTTCACCATCAAGCCGGGCACCCACCCGGTGGTGCCGGTCATGCTGTTCGAGGCGCCCATCGCCCAGAAATTTGCGGCCCGCATGTTCGAACTGGGCGTGCTGCTGTCGGGCTTCTTCTACCCGGTGGTGCCGATGGGCCAGGCGCGCGTGCGCGTCCAGCTGTCGGCCGCGCACACCCGCGAGCAGCTCGACACCGTGCTGAAGGCTTTCGAGCAGGCCGGCAAAGAGCTGGGCATCCTCAAGAATAACTAAGATCTAGATCGGAACAACATGGAACGCATCCTCATCATCGGCGCCAACGGCCAGATCGGCAGCGAACTGGTCACCGCCCTGGCGGAGCAGCACGGCGAACAGAACGTGATCGCCTCGGACATCGGCAGCACCAACATCTACGGCGCCGCGCGCTACACCCAGCTCGACGTGCTGGACCGCGAACGCCTGGCCGGGCTGATCGAGCAGGAAGGCATCACCCAGGTCTACCAGCTGGCGGCGCTGCTGTCGGCCACCGGCGAAAAGGCGCCGCTCAAGGCCTGGACGCTGAACATGGACGGCCTGCTCAACATCCTGGAAGTGGCGCGTGAGCGCCGCGAGGCGGGCAAGCCGCTGAAGGTGTTCTGGCCGTCCTCGATCGCCGCCTTCGGCCCGAACACCCCGGCCGAGAACACGGCCCAGTACACGGTCATGGACCCGACCACGATCTACGGCATCAGCAAGCTGGCCGGCGAGCGCCTGTGCGAGTACTACCACAGCAAGTACGGCGTGGACGTGCGCTCGATCCGCTACCCGGGCATCATCAGCTTCAAGTCGCCCCCGGGCGGCGGCACCACCGACTACGCGATCGCCATCTTCCATTCGGCGCTCAAGGGCGAGACCTATGAATGCTTCCTGGGGCCGGAAACCACGCTGCCGATGATCTACATGCCGGACGCGATTCGTGCGACCATCGAGCTGATGGACGCGCCGGGCGAGAAAGTCGCGATCCGTTCCTCGTACAATGTGGCGGGCGTGTCCTTCAACCCGCGCGAACTGGCCGCCGCCATCCAGAAGGCCGTCCCGGGATTCGAGATCGCCTACAAGCCGGACAGCCGCCAGCAGATCGCCGATACCTGGCCGAAGAGCCTGGACGACAGCCGCGCGACCCTCGATTGGGGCTGGAAGGCGCGCGTCAAGCTGGACGAGATGGTCGAGAGCATGCTGAAGAACATCGACGTGGGCATCACGGCCTGAGTCGCTTCACCCATAACACAATAATAAAAAACTGAAGAGTCGAGACAACGATGGACATGAGTGTTTTTGATCTGTTCAAGATCGGTATCGGGCCGTCGAGCTCCCACACGGTGGGGCCGATGGTGGCGGCGCGCCGCTTCCTGCTGGAGTGCGGTTCGCTCGAGCAGGCAGTGGGCGTCGAGGCGCACCTGTACGGTTCGCTGGCCTTGACCGGCGTCGGCCACGCCACCGACAAGGCCGTGATCCTGGGCCTGATGGGCGAAACCCCGCAAGGCATCGACCCGGATACCGTCGAGGACAAGCTGGCCGAAGCCGAGATGGACGGCGTCTTGAAACTGCTGGGCGAGAAGGAAGTGCCGTTCCAGTACGCCACCGGCCTGGTATGGCACAAGCAGTCGACCTTGCCCGAACACCCGAACGGCATGAAGTTCGTGCTCAAGCTGCTTGATGGCAGCATCATCGAGCGCATCTACTACTCGGTGGGCGGCGGCTTCATCACCGCGGCGGGCGAAAGCCAGAACCGCGCGGGCGAGCCGGCGTCAGGGCAGGTGCCTTTCCCCTTCAGCACCATGAGCGAGCTGCTGGCGCAGGGCAGGGAACACGGCCTGTCGATCCCGCACATGCTGCGCGCGAACGAACTGGCGCGCATGAGCGAGCTCGACCTGGACGCGGGCCTGGACCGCATCTGGCAGGTCATGCACGACTGTATCGCCCACGGCCTGGTCACCGAAGGCCAGCTGCCGGGCGGCCTGAACGTCAAGCGCCGCGCGGCCAAGCTGTGGAAGCAGGCGCACTGCACGGAAGGTAAACGCGTCAACGAGCTGCCGCATGATGCGACGCACCACGTGACCCTGTACGCGATGGCTGTCAACGAAGAAAACGCGGCTGGCGGCCGTGTCGTCACCGCCCCGACCAACGGCGCGGCCGGCATCATCCCGGCGGTGCTGCGCTACTACGCCGAAGACTGCCGCCCGAGCGACCCGGTGAAGGGCATCCGCGACTTCCTCTTGAGCTCCGCCGCGATCGGCATGCTGTGCAAGAAGAACGCGTCGATCTCGGGCGCCGAGATCGGCTGCCAGGGCGAGGTCGGCGTGGCCTGCGCGATGGCGGCGGCCGGCCTGGTGGCGGCCCTGGGCGGCTCCAACGAGCGCATCGAGAACGCGGCGGAGATCGGCATCGAGCACCACCTCGGCATGACCTGCGACCCGATCGGCGGGCTGGTGCAGATTCCCTGCATCGAGCGCAACGGCATGGGGGCGATCAAGGCGATCACCGCGGCCTCGCTGGCCCTGAAGGGCGACGGCACCCACTTCGTCAGCCTGGACAACGTGATCGAGACGATGCGCCAGACCGGCGCGGACATGCAGGTGAAGTATAAGGAGACCTCGCTGGGCGGTCTCGCCGTGCACGTGGTGACGGTCAATCACGCAGCCTGCTGAAGCAGGACAGAACCGGGGCCGCGCGCAGGCGCGGCCCGTTTTTTTTGCAGCACAGCATACGAAGCGTTGGGGCGCTATAATAAAAGTTCAACTTTGGCCCCAACCGGATCCTGACCCGTATGCATTACGTCTCCACCCGCGCGACCAGCGCGTCCGCAGCACGCAATCCCCAGCGCTTTTCCGACATCCTGCTTGCGGGCCTCGCCCCGGACGGCGGTCTGTACCTTCCCGAAGCATACCCGCAGGTCACAGGCGAGGAACTGAACGCCTGGCGCACGCTCTCCTACGCCGAACTCGCCTACGAAATCCTGCGCAAGTTCGCCACCGACATCCCTGACGCCGACCTGCGCGCCCTGACCGCGAAGACCTACACCGCTGAGGTCTACCGCAACGCCAGGAGCGGCGAAGCAGCCGCCGACATCACTCCGCTGCGCGTGCTGGAAGACGGCGCAGGCGGCAAACTGGTGCTGCAGGCCCTGTCGAACGGCCCGACCCTGGCCTTCAAGGACATGGCCATGCAGCTGCTCGGCAACCTGTTCGAGTACGCGCTGGCGAAGAACAATGACGAACTCAACATTTTTGGCGCCACCTCGGGCGATACCGGCAGCGCCGCCGAGTATGCGATGCGCGGCAAGCGCGGCGTGCGCGTGTTCATGCTGTCCCCGCACAAGAAGATGAGCGCCTTCCAGACCGCGCAGATGTTCAGCCTGCAGGACCCGAACATCTTCAACATCGCCGTCGAAGGCGTGTTCGACGACTGCCAGGACATGGTCAAGGCGGTGTCCAATGACCTGTCCTTCAAGGCGCGCCACAAGATCGGCACCGTCAACTCGATCAACTGGGCACGCGTGGTGGCCCAGGTGGTGTACTACTTCCGCGGCTACCTGGCGGCTACCACCAGCAACGACCAGAAGGTCTCGTTCACCGTCCCGTCGGGGAACTTCGGCAATATCTGCGCCGGCCACATCGCCCGCATGATGGGCCTGCCGATCGACAAGCTGGTTGCCGCCACCAACGAGAACGACGTGCTCGACGAATTCTTCCGCACCGGCGTGTACCGCGTGCGCAAGCCCGCCGAGACCTTCCACACCAGCAGCCCCTCGATGGACATCTCGAAGGCGTCCAACTTCGAGCGCTTCGTGTACGAACTGGTGGGCCGCGACGCCGAGCGCACCCATGCGCTGTTCCGCAAGGTCGACACCCATGGCGGCTTCGACCTGTCGGGCGGGCCGGGCAGCGATGGCGACGAGTGGAAGCTGGTGGGCCAGTACGGCTTCGCCTCCGGCAAATCGACCCACGCCGACCGTCTCGCGACCATCCGCGACGTGGCGGACGACTACGACATCACCATCGATACCCACACCGCCGACGGCATCAAGGTCGCGCGCGAACATCTGCAACCCGGCATCCCCATGATCGTCTTGGAAACCGCGCTGGCCGCGAAGTTCAACGAGACCATCCTGGAAGCGCTGGGCCAGGATGCCGAGCGCCCGGCCGGCTTCGAGGACATCGAGTCGCTGCCGCAGCGCTTCGTCGTGATGCAGCCGAGCGTGGAGGCGATGAAGGCCTACATCGCCCAGCACACGGGGCTGTAAGATGAAGCCGCCCATGCTGTCCGTACGCGAGGCCCTGGGCCAGCTGCTCGACGCGGTGCGTCCGGTGTTTGACGCCGCGACGGTGCCGACCCTCGAGGCGAATGGCCGCGTGCTTGCCGAAGACCAGCTCGCGACCATCGACGTTCCCTCCGCCGACAATACCCAGATGGACGGCTACGCGGTGCGCGCGCTTGACTGCGAGAGCGGCAGCGCGACCCTGCGCGTGACCCAGCGCATCGCCGCCGGCAGCGTCGGCGCGCCGCTGGAGGCCGGCACTGCCGCCCGTATCTTCACCGGCGCCCTGATTCCGCCCGGCGCCGACGCCGTTGTCATGCAGGAGCAGTGCGAGGCGGTAGGCGACAGCGTCACGGTGCGCCACGCGCCGCGTCCGGGGGAGTGGATCCGCCGTACCGGCGAGGATGTCGCCGCCGGCGCCGTGATCCTGCCGGCCGGCACCCGCCTGCGCAGCCAGGAACTGGGCCTGGCCGCCTCGGTCGGCCTGGCCGAACTCCCGGTACTGCGCCGCGTGCGGGTCGCGGTGTTCTTCACCGGCGACGAGCTGGCCATGCCGGGCGAGCCCTTGCAGCCGGGCGCCATCTACAACTCCAACCGGTTTACCCTGCGCGGCCTGCTGGAGAACTTCGGCTGCGCATTCACCGACTACGGCATCGTGCCGGATTCGCTGGACGCCACCCGCGCGACCCTGCGCGAGGCTGCCCGCGAGCACGACCTGATCATCACCTCGGGCGGCGTGTCGGTGGGCGAGGAAGACCACATCAAGCCCGCCGTCGAAGCGGAAGGGCAGCTGAACATGTGGCAGATCGCCGTCAAGCCGGGCAAGCCGCTGGCATTCGGCGAAATCCGCAGGAAGGATGGGAATTGCTTCTTTATCGGCCTGCCCGGCAATCCGGTTTCGAGCTTCATCACCTTCCTGTTGTTCGTGCGGCCCTTCCTGCTGCGCCTGCAGGGCGTGCGCGGCCCGGTGGAACCGCGCGGATACACCATGCGCGCCGACTTCACCCTGCCGAAGGGCGACCGCCGCAACGAGTTCCTGCGCGTGCGGGTGAACGCGGCCGGCGGCCTCGACCTGTTCCCCAACCAGGGCTCGGGCGTGCTGACCTCGACCGTCTGGGGCGATGGATTGGTGGACAACCCGCCGGGCCAGGCGATTCTCGAAGGCGACCTGGTGCGTTTCATTCCCTTCGCCGAACTGCAGCATTAGGATGCACATGAAGATCACATTGCGGTATTTTGCGTCGGTGCGCGAGCAGCTCGGCACCTCCCAGGAAAGCCTGGAGCTGCCGGAGGGCGTGGCGACGGTGGGCGCGGTGCGCACGCACCTGACTGCGCGTGGCGGCGTGTGGGCCGAAGCATTGGGAACGGACCGGGCGGTGCGCACCGCTTACCAGCAGGTGATGTGCGGACCGGACACCGTGGTGCAGGATGGCGCCGAAGTGGCATTCTTCCCGCCCGTGACGGGCGGGTAGGCCGGGCGGTTGAGCCGCCCAGCCGATTGACACATCAGATCATCGCGATCGACTGTTCCGCCAGCGCCAGCAGCTTGGCGCAGTTCGCACTGCGCTCGGCATACTCGCGCCATGCATTGGTGCGCGCCACCGCCTGCCACTTGCGCAGCGCTTCCGCATTCAGGTCGACGATCTGGGCGCCGCTCTTGGCGTACACCGCTGCCACCGCGGCGTCGTCCGCACGGGCGGCCTTGAGCGCAAAGGCTTCCATCTCGGCGCCCACGGCCATGACCGCCGCCTGCTGCTGCCTGGTGAGGCGGTCGAACACGGTGCGCGACATCATCAAGGGCTCGAACATGAACCAGTAGGCGCCGCCGCGCGCCGTGGTCAGGGCGCGCGCCGATTCCTGCAGGCGGAACGAGATCAAGGAAGTCGAGGACGTCAGTGCCGCGTCCAGCCTGCCGTCGCGCATGGCGGCCGGGATCTCGTTGGACGGCATGGTGGCCACGGTGGCGCCGGCGTCGAGCAGCAGGCGGTCCATTTCCGGCGAGCCGCCGCGGACCTTGAGGCCGGCGACGTCTTCCGGATGCACGATCGGCTTGCCGGTTGATGCGACGCCGCCGGCCTGCCAGATCCAGCTGACCACGACCAGGCCCTGGTCGTTCAGGATGCGGGTCAGTTCGCGGCCGACCGGCGCATTCTTCCAGGCATAGCCCTGCTCGTACGAGGTGACCAGGCCCGGCATCAGGCCGATGTTGGCCTCCGGGGCCTCGGCGCCGGCATAGGACAGCGGCACCAGCGCCATGTCCAGGCCGCCGCTGCGCAGCGCGCCGATCTGGGCGTTCGGGGCCATCAGGCTGGCGGCCGGATGGATCGAGAACTTGAGGCCGCCGCGGGTGCGCCGTTCGACGTTGGCCGCGAACATGCGGCACAAGCGGTCGCGGAAATCGCCTTCTGCCAGGCTGGCGCGCGGGAACTGGTGG
>PJUF01001286.1_pt1 | contig 13225 bp, 10 predicted proteins | sample 1512191 | NCBI WGS metagenome assembly PJUF01 (sample SAMN08177673, study PRJNA422409) | Feces metagenome, whole genome shotgun sequencing project. | isolation source: Chicken feces (3) enriched on wood chips | host: Gallus gallus | place: USA: Madison | collected 2015-01-15 | reverse complement strand
GCGAGCTTCAACGGGACGCGCAGCGACAGCGCCATCGGCAAGCTCACCGGCCCGCATGCCGGCCTGTTCGAGGCCCTCGGCATCGATGTGATCGAGGCGCCGGCCGAACTCGATACCAGCGCCCAGGCCCGGTCCGACTTCATCTTCGTGACGCTCGAGAACCTGTCGGCGGCCATCGGTGGCGACAGCGTGTTCCTGCTGTCGGGGACGCCGGCCACGGTCGATGCCTTCATCGCCGAGCCCACCCTCGCCAACCTGCCGGCGGTGACGAGCGGGCAGGTCTACCCGCTCGGGCCCACATCGTTCCGCCTCGACTATTTCAGCGGCATGGAGCTCATCGACAGGCTTGTCGATATTCTCGACTGAGCAATGGTCCCCACCCTGCCCGGCACGGTCTCCACCTTTCGGCGCCGGGCCGGCCTGTTGCTCGGCGCTGCCGCCCTCGTCCTGCTGGGGCTCGCCAGCCTCGCCGTCGGCTCGCGGCAGATCCCGCTGACGGAGACGTTCGCGGCGCTGACGGCCTATGACCCCGGCAACGACCTGCATCTTATCGTCATGCAGTTGCGCGTCCCCCGGACGATTCTTGCCGGGCTGGTGGGCGCCGCCCTGGGCCTTGCCGGCGCCGTCATGCAGGCGATGACGCGCAATCCGCTGGCCGAGCCGGGGCTGCTGGGCATCAACGCCGGTGCGGCGGTTGCCGTGGTGGCCGGCGTGGCGATCTTCGGCTTCGTCGACATCGCGCAATATGTCTGGCTGGCCTTCGCCGGCGCGGGCCTCGCCAGCGGCGCGGTCTACCTGCTGGGCCGTGCCGGCGATGTCGACGCCAATCCGGTACGGCTCGTGCTGGCCGGCGCCGGCCTCACCATCGTGCTCGTGGCCCTGACCAACGTCATCCTGCTCAACAGCCCGGACACCGTCTACAACGACTTCCGCAACTGGGCCACGGGCTCGCTGCAGGGGCGCGGCTATACCGTCATTCCAATCGTGATGCTTGCCGGCCTGCTCGGGGCCGGACTTGCCGGCACCGCAGCGGCGTCGCTGAACGCCATCGCCCTCGGCGCCGATCTGGGCAAGGCACTCGGCGTGCGCATGCGCACGACATGGATCGCCGCCAGCGCCAGCGTGCTGCTGCTGGCGGGCGCCGCGACGGCGGCAGCGGGTCCGATTGCCTTCGTGGGCCTTGTTGCGCCGCATGTCGCGCGACTGGCGGTTGGCCCGGACCTGCGGCGCATCCTCCCCGCCTCCGCCCTGTTTGCCGCCATTCTCCTGCTCGCCGCCGACGTTCTCGGGCGGCTTGTCGCACCGCCCTCCGAGATCGGCGCGGGCGTGATGTCGGCATTGATCGGCGGCCCGTTCTTCGTACTGCTGGTGCGACGGCGGCGGATGGCCCGACCATGAGCGCGCCGCTCTACCGCGTGCTGCGCGCCGGCCCGCTCTCCTTGCGCTGGGAGCCGCGCCTGGCGGCCCTGTGCCTCGTCCTGGCCGGCGTTCTCATCGTGCTCGCCGTCGCCGTCATGGGCACCGGCAGCATGAGCATTGCACCCGACCGCGTACTGGCCGGGCTGTTCGGCAGCAGCGGCGACGCGGTGGCCGACCGGGTGATTCAGCGCATCCGCCTGCCGCGCGTCGTCACCGCACTCTTCGTGGGCGCGGCGCTGGGCCTGTCCGGGGCCGTGTTCCAGTCGCTGTCGCGCAATGCGCTGGGCTCGCCGGACATTATCGGCTTCACGACAGGGGCTGCGACAGGGGCCGTGGCACAGATCGTGCTCTTCAACGCCGGGCCGCTGGCCACCGCCCTCAGCGCCATCGGCGGCGGCATGGCGGCGGCGGCGGTCGTCTACCTGCTCTCGCTGCGAGACGGGGGCAGCGGCGGCTATCGCCTCGTGCTGGTGGGCATCGGCATCGGCGCCATGCTCGGCGCCGTCACCATCATCCTGCTGGCGCGCGGAAATATCGACGAAGCCATGTCGGCGCAGCTCTGGCTGGCCGGCTCGCTCAACACCCGCACCTGGATGCACGCCTTGACCGCTGCGCTGGGCTTTGCCGTCGCCGCCCCCATCGTGCTGGCGCTCGCCGGCCCGCTCGGCGTGCTGGAACTGGGCGAGGACGCCGCCCGCGGGCTCGGCATGGCCGTGGAGCGATCGCGGCTGGCGCTGGTGATGGCCGCCGTCGTGCTGGCGGCCGCCGCGACCGCCGCCGCCGGGCCGATTGCCTTCGTTGCCCTGGCCGCGCCGCATCTCGTGCGCGGGCTCGCCCGCTCGGCGGGCCTGCCTCTGGCCTCGGCCGCACTCATGGGGGCGGTGCTCATGCTGGCGGCCGACCTGCTGACCCAGACCCTGCCCGTTCGCGCCATGATGCCGATAGGCCTCACCACCGGCCTGCTCGGCGGGCTCTACCTTCTCGGCCTGCTGGTCCGCGCGAAGAGGATCTAGCCCATGCCGGCCGAGCGCGTGCCAAACCCGCCGGCGAGGCCGGTGCTCCTCGACCATCCGCCGACGAGCCACGAGGTCTCCGCCTGGCCGTTCGAGACACGCGGCGGGCGGCGCTACCGCCTGTTCGCCGCCGTTCCCGCGAAATCGCCGCCGGACACCGGCTGGCCCGCGCTCTATCTGCTGGACGGCAATGCCGCCTTTGCCGCCCTCGGCGCCGGCGATCTGGCGCGCCATCGCGACCTGGCCATTGTCGCCGTCGGCTATGAGACCGAACACAGCTTCGATTTCGACGCGCGCTCGCGCGACTATACACCCGCCGCGCCCTCGGGCCGGGGACTTCCCGCCGACTCGCCGCGACCGCTGCGCCCCTCCGGCGAGGCCGCGCAATTTCTCGCCGCGCTGACGGAGGAGGTGATCCCGGGCGTCGAGCGACGGTTTCTGCTCGATGCGCGCCGCCGCACCCTGTGGGGGCATTCCTATGGCGGGCTCTTCGCCCTCTATGCCTATGCAAGAGTGCCCGGCGCGTTTGGCGGCATCTGTGCCGCCAGTCCGTCGCTCTGGTGGGGCGGCGGCATGATCCTCGATCTTATCGCGGCAACGCCGCAACTGGAACGTCGTCCTGCTCTGTTGCTGACGCGTGGCGGACAGGAATCAAGCCCCGCGACCGATGCCGCGGCGGCTGGCGCCGCCTTCGCGCGGCTGCAGCAGATCCTCGGCGCGCGCGGCATCGCGCCGCCCGTTCATGCGCTGGAGAGTGCGGGGCACCGCGACGCCCTGGAGGCCTCTCTCCGCCTCGCTTTGCGCTTCGCCGCACGCCTTCAGGCAAGCGTCTCCCCTGCGGGCCAAAAAAACAGAAAATTGTGGCTTGATAAATATGAGTAACAGAGTCATGTTTTCGGCGACCTACACAGCCCACCTTTGAACGAGCTTTCTATCCCCATGATTTGCATCGAGAAAATTGCACACGCCGGCATGCTCTCCCTGGGCGCCGTCGTAGTCGCCACACTCGCCATGACGGGGTCCGCCAGCGCGCAGCAGGACGGTGACATGCCGCTGCTCAATGGCTGCAGCAGCTACGTCGACGCCACGGCGGAGGACGCCGACCGCACCCTCAACTGGACCTATGGGGTCGAGGAAGACGCGCGCCGTTGCCTCAAGATCAGGCTGGGTCAGACGGTGACCTTCGACGGCAGCGTCAGCGCGCATCCCATCGAAGCGCTGGGAGGCACAACCCCCAATCCGTTCGCCGGCGCGCTGTCGACCTCGACGAGCTTCACCTTCGACGCGGCCGGCGGCTTCGGCTTCGTCTGCATCTTCCACGAGGAGATGGAGGGCGTGATCTGGGTCGTTGCCTGACACGACACCGGGACATCCGCACGAGGGGATGTCGTCGCCGCAAGGGCGACGATCTCCGCCCCCTTCGCGCAGCACGGACCGCAGGCGGACGACGAACGACAAGCAACAGGAGAACGAGATGACTTCCCTCGCTTTGCAGCCAGCACGCCTGTCGCGCATGGCTCTCGCAATCGCCTCGGCGATCGTGGGGATTGGCGCGACGGTGCCGCTCGCGGCGGCTCAGGACGCGGCCGCCGGCAGCGGCTGGACCTTCACGTCCGAGCAACTGGCGACCGGCGTGAACTATGGCTATCAGCTGGCGCTCGACCCCGTCGGCCGCAAGGTCTACTTCACCGACGCCCAGTGGCGCGTCGAGAACCGCGCACCCGACGGCACGATCAGCGTCGGCGCCACCGCCTCGGGCAAGGTCGTCGTCTTCGACGCGGCGAGCCATGCCGTCGTCGGCGATTACGACTATGTCGGCCTGAGCCGGAACGACGGCAGCGGCCCCGACAGCGCACCGCTCGACTGGGCCGGCATCACCGACGCGTCGATCACCTCGCAGGCCAGCAATCGCTCGACCTTCTCGCCCTACGGCATCGCCGTGGACGGAACCACGACCGATGCGAGCGGTGCGGCCGATCCGACGATCGTCACCACCACGGCGCGCGGCCGCGATGCCGAGCATGGCTATGGCGGGCATCTGGTGGTCTTCAACGCGTCGCAGGGCGCGCCCACCGACGTGGACCGCATCTACCAGTTCGAGGACGGCACGCCGATCTTCGACGGCATCCGCCGCGTCGCGGCGAACACCGTGACCCACAAGGCCTATGTCACCAATTTCGCCGAGTCGCGGACCGAGGGGGGCGACCGGCCAGGCTTCATCGCCGTGGTCGATCTGCCGACGCGCACTGTCGAGGCCCGCGTCCGCGTGCCGGAGACGTGGGGCGCCATCGGCGTCACCGTCGATGAGGACAACAACCTCATCTATGTCGGCTCGCTCACCGGCGACAGGCTGTACGTCATTGACGGCAGCAAGGTCGACACCAGCAATGCGCAGGATCTCGAGCTCAACGCCGATGCGATCACCGAGCTCGAAGCGGTGGTCGGCGAGAATGCCCGCCCCACTTACGATCCCGTGCTGAAGCGCGTCTACGTCTCGGCCTATGCCGATCCCGAGGGCGTGATCACCGTCGTCGATGCCGACCCCGCGAGCGCGGCCTACGGCACCGTGATCGACACGATCAAGACGGGTCCGACGAACTCGGTGGCCGTCGACGGCGAGCGGGGCTTGCTCTACTCGGCCAATCTCGGCGCCCGCGAAGTCGTTGTCTACGACACGGTCGAGCATGAGGAAGTGCTGCGCCTGCCCACCAGGGGCAATGCCATCAATATCGGCATCGACCCGGTGACGCACGAGGTCTGGGTCTCGAACTTCCGCGACACGAGCTTCGCCAACGTCTTCACGGTCTCTGCGCCTCAGTCGTAACGGCGACGCACCCGCCACCATCCGCCCGCCGGTGCGCGCAAGCACCGGCGGGCACTCCCTCGTCCACGCCCCCGCGCGGCGCGGGCCTCTCGACACCAAGGGCGCCACTGCCGCGCCAGCAAAGGAATGACAAATGCGCATCCATCTCAAACCGGCGGTCTCGGCCCTCACCGCCGCCCTTCTGGGTCTTGGAGTCATGGCGTCTTCGGCCTGGGCCGCGGGGACGATCGAAGCGGCCACGGCCGATGGCGCGACCTACACGATCCCGTCGGAATGGGTGGTCGGCGAGACGCTGCCCGTCAGCGGCGCCGGCTGGACCGATATCGCGGGCACCGCCGGCTCGGTCATCGCCATCGTCTACGATTTCGGCAGCGTCCCCTCCAACGACCCGGTCGACGACGAAATCTGGCTCAGGATCACCGCCAATCCGGATGGCAGCTGGAGCGCCGACCTGCCCTTCCCGGCCGATGCCGGCTGGACCGCCGGCGAGACGCACAAGGTGCACCTGCTCACCGGATCGCTCGGCCAGAACGATACGGCGCGCGGCGCCGCGATCGACGTCGAGCTTGTCGAGGCCGCCAACAACTAGACCTGCGGCCGGTCCTCGCGGCCGGCGGCACGAGCATGTATCAGGATGACAAAGATCTCGACCCTGCCAAGGCAGCTGCCCGACCCGCCGGAGGCGGAAGAAAGGGCGTTCTATCGGTCGGCACGACGGCACTTCGCTGCCGCGGGAGCAATCGCCACGCTGCCTCCCGGCCCGCTCGACACCTTCGGGGCCCGGACGGCCGCCTTCTTCGCCGAACACAAAGGCCCGCAATTGCTGCTCGGCGCGCTCCCCTTCGAGCGCACGCAGCACGACTGGCTCGTGCAGCCCAGGCTGGCGCTCGATACCGCCCGTCAGCGCGTGCCCCCCGCGGCTGCCACGCCGCTGGGCCGCTGGCGCGTCACGGCAGACCCGCCGCCGCACCGCTATGCGGCGATGGTGGCGGCCGCGCTACACAGGATGGCGGATTCCGCGCAGCCTCCGCTCGACAAGATCGTGCTCGCCCGCCGCCTGCTCGTCGAGGCCGATGGCCCGATCGATGCCGGGCTACTGGCCGCGCGGCTCGCACGCGACCCCGGCATCACGACGTTCGCGCTGCCGCTGCCGCCGTCGAACGGCCAGCCGCGCACCCTTGTCGGCGCAACGCCCGAACTGCTGCTGTCCAAATCCGGACGCGCGCTCCTCTCCAATCCGCTGGCCGGTTCGGCGCGGCGCCACGCCGACCCCGCAGCCGACAGCGCCGCGGCGGAGGCGCTGGAGAAATCCGACAAGAACCGCCGCGAGCATGCCGCCGTGGTCGAAGCTATTCTCGATGCCCTGGCGCCGCATTGCGCGGAACTCTCGACGCCTGACGGGACCGTCGTGCAATCGACGGCGTCGATGTGGCACCTCGGAACCCGTATCGAGGGCCGCCTGCGCAACGACGAGCTCTCGGCCGCCGACATTGTCGCCCTGATCCATCCGACCCCCGCCGTGTGCGGCACGCCGCGCCCGCGGGCGGAAGCGCTGATCCGCAAGCTCGAGCCGTTCGAGCGCGGCTTTTATGCCGGCGCCGTCGGGTGGGTGGATGGCCATGGCGACGGCGAGTGGCACATCGCGCTTCGATGCGGCGAAATCGTCGGCAATCGCATCACGCTCTATGCCGGCGCCGGCATCGTCCCCGGTTCGGACCCGCAGGCCGAGACCGAGGAAACCTCGGCCAAGTTCGTGGCGCTGCTGCGGGCCCTCGGTATCGATGAGCAGGGTCGGCCCGTCGCGGGAGACGCGGCATGAGGCCGTTGCGCCAGATCTGGCCCGAGGCCTTCGCCTCACGCTACCGCGCCGCCGGCTACTGGCAGGGCGAGACATTCTCGCAGATGCTGCGCAGCCGCGCCGAGCGATCGCCCGACAGCGTCGCCATCGTCGGCGGTGCGAGCCGCTGGACCTATGCCGACCTGCTGGCGAAGGCCGAGGCGACGGCGGCGGGATTCCTCGCCCTCGGCCTCGTGCCGGGCGACCGCGTCGTGGTCCAGCTGCCCAATGTCATCGAGTTCTTCGCCGTGGTCTTCGGCCTGTTCCGGGCCGGGCTGGTGCCGGTCTATGCCCTGCCCGCCCACCGGTTGACGGAGATTTGCCATTTTGCCCGCAAGGCGGAAGCCGCCGCCTATGTGTGCGCCGACCGCCAGGGCGGCTTCGACTACCGGACGCTGGCCCGCGACCTCGTCGCCGCCCTGCCCGCTGTCCGCCGCGTGATCGTGGTGGGCGAGGCCGACGAGTTCATCCCGTTCACCAGGCTAGAGGGCGATACGTCCGCTCGGCTACCGGAGGATGGCGCGGCTTCCGATGTCGCCTTCCTCCAGATTTCGGGCGGCAGCACGGGCCTGCCCAAGCTCATTGCGCGTACCCATGACGACTATCTCTACAGCATCCGCGAGAGCGCCCGCATCTGCGGGCTGACCGACAGCTCGGTCTATCTCGCCGCCCTGCCGGTGGCGCACAATTTCCCGATGAGTTCGCCCGGCGTGCTCGGCGCCCTGTGGGCGGGCAGCCGCATCGTGCTGGCGCCGGCCCCGAGCCCCGATGTCGCCTTCCCGCTGATCGCGCAGGAACGGGTGACCATCACCGCCCTCGTGCCGCCCCTCGCCCTGCTCTGGATGCAGGCCGCCGGATCGCGCAGCGAGGATCTGTCGAGCCTCGAGGTGCTGCAGGTCGGCGGCGCCAAGCTGACGCCGGAGGTGGCGCGCCGCATCGCCCCGACGTTCGGCTGCACCTTGCAACAGGTTTTCGGCATGGCCGAGGGGCTGGTCAACTATACCCGCCTCGACGACCCCGAGGATGTCGTCATCGGCACACAGGGGCGGCCGATAAGCCCGGCCGACGAGGTGCTCGTCGTCGATGACGCGGACCGTCCGGTGGCCGAGGGGCAGCCGGGGCACCTGCTGACCCGCGGCCCCTACACGATCCGCGCCTATCACAATGACGACGCGGCCAACGCCCGCAGCTTCACCGCCGACGGCTACTACCGGACGGGAGATGTCGTCATGCGCAGATCCGACGGCTCGCTCGTCGTGCAGGGGCGCGCCACCGACCACATCAACCGCGCCGGCGAGAAAATCTCGGCCGAAGAGATCGAGAACCATCTGCTCGCCCATCCGCAGGTCTTCGACGCCGTCGTCGTCTCCATCCCGGATGCCATGCTGGGCGAGCGCAGCTGCGCCTTCGTCATCGCCACGGGCGAGCCGCCCCGCCCTGCCGCCCTCAAGGCATGGATGCGCGGGCGCGACCTCGCCGAGTTCAAGGTGCCCGACCAGATCGTGCTCGTCGACGGATTCGAGACCACCGCCGTCGGCAAGATCAGCCGCAAACAGTTGCGCGCGCGGCTGCGCGAGGATTTCCTGTCGCGCCGGACGCCAACGGAGACGACGCCATGACCGCGCTGCCCGCCATCGCCCCCTATCCCCTGCCGCTCGAAGACGAGCTGCCGCCCGCACGCGGGCCGTGGACGCCCGTGCGCGACCGCGCCGCGCTGCTGATCCACGACATGCAGGCCTATTTCGTCCGCGCCTTTGCCGTCGACGCCGAGCCCATCGCCCCCGCGATTGCCAATATCTCGCGCCTCGCCGCGCATTGCCGCGCGGTCGGCATTCCCGTCTTCTACTCGGCCCAGACCGGCGATCAGGAGCGGCGCGACCGCGGCCTCCAGGCCGATATCTGGGGACCGGGCATGCGCGCCGTCCCGGAGCATCAGGACATCGTCGCCGCGCTGGCGCCCCAAGCCGGCGACATCGTCCTCGTCAAGCATCGCTACAGCGCTTTCCAGCGCAGCAATCTCGAACGGCTGCTGCGCGCGCGCGGCCGCGACCAACTCGTGGTGTGCGGGATCTATGCGCATATCGGCTGCATGTTGACCGTGGCCGAAGCCTTTCAGCGCGACATCGAGGCGTTTCTCGTTGCCGATGCCATCGCCGACTTCTCGCGCGCGCATCACGACATGGCCACGACCTATGTCGCGGACCGCTGCGGCGGCGTTGCGACGACGGCGCAACTGGTCGCAGGGCTCTGACATGCCGCTGACCTACGACTCCATGCGCGCCGACATCGCGCGCATGCTCCACGAGGAACCGGAGGCCATCGGTCCGGACGACAATTTGCTGGATCTCGGTCTCGACTCGATGCGCGCCATGGCCCTCGTCCTGGCGTGGAGCGAGGCCGGTACCGAGCTCGACTTCACCATGCTCGCCGAACGCCCGACGCTCGCCGGCTGGTGGGCCTATGCCGAGAGCCGGCAGGCCGGCCGACAGTGACGCAGGCTGCCGCCCTCTCTGCCGCGCCCGTGCCGCTGACCGAGGCCCAGTCCGGCCTGTGGTACGCCCAGCAGCTCGACCGGCTCAATCCGCTGCTCAACACCGCGCAATATGTCGACATCAGCGGCCCGCTCGACGTCGCGGCATTCGCGCGTGCCGTGAACCGGGCCATGGCGGAGGCGGATGCGCTTGCCTTGCGCATGCTCGACACACCGGACGGGCCGCGCCAATATGTCGATCCGGACCACCGGCCGCAGCTCGAGATCGTCGACCTGACCCCGAGCCCCAACCCGCACGCGGCGGCACTCGACGCCATCGCCGGCGACAGCGCGACGCCTATCGACCCCACCGTCCATCCGCTCGCCGCCCAGCGGCTCTACGTGCTCGGACCCGAGCGCTTCGTATGGTACCAGCGCATCCATCACCTGGCCATCGACGGCTACGGCACGCATCTGCTCAATCGCCGCATCGCCGAGCTCTACGGTGACGCCGGCACGCCGCTGGCCCCTCTTGCGGCCACCCTCGCCGAGGACGCGGCCTATCGGCGTTCGGCGGCGCGCGCCGCCGATGCGCATTTCTGGCGCGAGACGCTGGCCGGTCTCGGCGAAATCGTCGGCATGGCCCCCGACCGCGCCGTCAGCGCCGACCGCTACGAAAGAGGGCGCTTCGCCGTCCCGCCGGCGGGACGTGATGCGCTCGCCGCCCTCGCGGCGCGGACCGGCGTCCCCTGGCCGGATGTCCTCACCGCGCTTGCCGGCGCCTATTGCCAGCGCTTCGCCGGGAACGCCGAGATCGTGCTCGGCGTTCCGCACATGGGACGCTTCGGCAGCGCCTCGTCCCGCGTCGCGGCGATGGTGATGAACGTACTGCCGCTGCGCATGGCACCCGATGCGCAGATGCCGGTCGCCGACCATGTGGCCACCTGCGCCCGCGCGCTTTCGCAGGCGCGACGCCACGGCCGCTATCGCGGCGAACAGATCCGGCGCGATCTCGGCCTCATCGGCGGGCAACGCCGGCTCTATGGACCGCTCGTCAACGTCCTGCCCTTTGATCAGCCGATGTCCCTCGCCGGCCTCGACCTGACGACCACGGTACTGAGCACCGGCCCCGTCGACGACATCACCTTCACCTTCCGCGGCGACGGCCGCGATGTGCTCACGCTCGAGGTCGACACCAACCCGACGCTCTACGAGACCGGCGAGGCGCAGGAGCATGCGAGCCGGCTCGGCGCCTTCATCGCCGCGGCCGCCGGCGCTGCAGCGCTGGGCGACATTCCGACCGCCTCGGCAGCGGAGGCTGCGGCGCTGGTGCCGGGCCCGCATGTCGCGCGGCGCCCGCTGCCCGAAACGACCCTCGCCGACCTCATCGTCGGCGGCATGCGCGCTGCGCCGGACGGCGTGGCGCTCGTCTTCGGCGACGAACGCCTGACCCATGCCGAACTCGAGCGCCGCAGCGGGGCGCTCGCCACTCGTCTGCGCAGCATAGGCGTTGGCCGCGAGAGCATCGTCGCCGTGGCCCTGCCACGCTCGATCGAACTCATCGTCGCGCTTGTCGCGATCCTCCGCGCCGGCGCCGCCTATCTGCCGCTCGACCTCGCCCATCCGGATGAGCGCCTCGCCGGCATCCTGGCGTCGGCCCGCCCGGCGCTGGCGCTTGCCGCCGCGGAACAGACCGCCCGCCTGCCCGGCGTGCCGGTGCTGCCGCCCGACGACTGGCCGCGGGCCGGAACGTCTCCGGAGCACGGGGCGGCCCCCGACGATGCGGCCTATGTCATCTATACCTCGGGCTCGACCGGCACGCCGAAGGGCGTCGTCGTCACCCACCGCGCCATCGTCAACCGGCTGCTGTGGATGGCCGAGCATTACGGCTTCGGCCCCACTGATCGCATCCTGCAGAAGACGCCGGTGACCTTCGACGTGTCGGTGTGGGAGGTCTTCCTGCCGCTGCTCGTCGGCGCGACGCTCGTCGTCGCCCCGCCGGACGCGCATCGCGATCCCCCGGCCCTCGCCGCGCTCGTCCGCGCCCATGGCATCACCACCATGCACTTCGTGCCGTCCATGCTGGCGGCCTTCCTCGCCGAACCGGCAGCGGCCGGCCTCCGGCTGGCGCGCGTCTTCTGCTCCGGCGAGGAACTGACCGCCGATCTGCGCGACCGCTTCCACACGAAGCTCGACGCCGAATTGCACAATCTCTACGGCCCGACCGAAGCCGCAGTCGACGTCAGCTGGTGGCCCGCCGGTCCCGCCGACACGTCCGCCCCCGTGCCGATCGGCTGGCCCGTCTGGAACACCCGCCTCTACGTGCTCGATGAGCGGCTGCGTCCGGTGCCGCCAGGCGTTGCCGGCCATCTCCACCTCGCCGGCGTGCAACTTGCCCGTGGCTATCTCGGCCGGCCCGACCTCACCGCCGAACGCTTCGTCGCCGATCCGTTCGTGCCCGGCGAGCGCATGTACAGGACCGGCGACATGGCCCGCCTACGCCATGACGGCGCGGTGGTCTTTCTCGGGCGCTCCGACCATCAGGTGAAGCTGCGCGGCCTGCGCATCGAGCTGGGCGAGATCGAGGCGACGATCACCGCAACCGGCCTCGCCCGCCAGGTCGTCGTGATCCTCCGCGAGGATCGGACCGGCGACCGGCGCCTCGTCGCCTACCTTGTTGCCGCGCCGGACTATGACGAGGACGCGCTGCGCACCGCGCTGCTGGCGCGCCTGCCGGACTACATGGTGCCCGCCGCCATCGTTCCGCTCGACGCCATGCCTGTCACCGCCAATGGCAAGCTCGACCGCGCCGCCCTGCCCGCCCCGGCCCGGTTCGGATCGCCCTCTCGCCCGGCCGCGTCGGATACCGAGCGCACGCTGGCCGAATTGTTCGCCGAGACGCTGGGTATCGAGACCACGCTCGGCGGCGATGCCGACTTCTTTGCGCTGGGCGGCGATTCCCTGTCGGCCGTCGGCCTGACGCTCGCGATCCGCGAGCGCTTCGGCCGCGATCCGGGCTTGGGCGCAGTGTTCGCCCACCCGACAGTCGGCGCGCTGGCGGCCGAGATGGATCGCGAGGGCGCGGCCCTCGACAGCGGCCTCGGCCCGCTGATCGCATTGGGCAGCGGAGCGCCCGGCATGCCCCCGCTCTTCGTCATTCACCCTGCCGGGGGGCTCGCCTGGTGCTATCGCGGCCTTGCCGCCGCGCTGGGGCCGCGCCGGCCGGTCTACGGGTTGCAGGCGCCCGCGCTCGACCCGGCCATTGCCGTGCCCGAAAGCCTCGAGGCGCTGGCCGCCGACTATGCGGAGCGCATTGCCAGGCTCGACATGCCGGGCCCCGTGCATCTCGCCGGCTGGTCGGTCGGCGGCCTCATCGCCCACGCCATGGCCGTGCGGCTGGCGGAAGCGGGCCGGACGGTCGGGCTCGTCGCACTGCTCGATACCTATCCCGCCGAATGCTGGCGGGCCGAGCCGGAGCCCGACGCCACGGCCGCGCTGCGGGCGCTGCTCGCCCTCGCCGGCCACGACCCCACCGCGCACCCGGAACTGACGGATCGTGCCGCGATCATGGCGTTCCTGCGCACCGGCGGCACGGCACTCGGTGCGCTGCCGGATGCCGCCCTCGACGGCGTCGTGCGGGTGGTGACCGGGACCAACCGCCT
>PJUF01001284.1_pt1 | contig 13239 bp, 7 predicted proteins | sample 1512191 | NCBI WGS metagenome assembly PJUF01 (sample SAMN08177673, study PRJNA422409) | Feces metagenome, whole genome shotgun sequencing project. | isolation source: Chicken feces (3) enriched on wood chips | host: Gallus gallus | place: USA: Madison | collected 2015-01-15 | reverse complement strand
TGCAGCAGTGCCTGGCGCTCTTCCGCCTCCCACACTTCCTTCTCCTTGCGGGCGCGGTGGAATGCCAGGCCGGTACCGCCAGGGATCAGGCGGCCGACGATGACGTTTTCCTTCAGGCCGCGCAGACCGTCGCGCTTGCCCATGATCGCCGCTTCGGTGAGGACGCGGGTGGTTTCCTGGAACGATGCGGCCGAGATGAACGAGTCGGTCGACAGCGATGCCTTGGTAATACCCAGCAGCACGTTTTCGTAGGTTGCCGGCAGTTTGCCTGCGGCTTCCATGCGATCGTTCTCTTCCAGCAGTTCCGAACGCTCCACCTGCTCGCCGACGATGTAGTCGGTGTCGCCGGCTTCGACGATCACGACGCGACGCAGCATCTGGCGAACGATCACCTCGATGTGCTTGTCGTTGATCTTCACGCCCTGCAGGCGGTACACGTCCTGCACTTCGTCCACGATGTAGCGGGCCAGCGCTTCGATACCCAGCAGGCGCAGGATGTCCTGCGGATCGGCCGGACCGTCGACGATCATCTCGCCCTTGTTCACCACCTGGCCGTCGTGCACCAGCACTTGCTTGTCCTTGGTGATCAGGAACTCGTGCTTGTTGCCGTCCATGTCGGTGATTTCCAGGCGCTGCTTGCCCTTGGTCTCTTTACCGAACGCGACGGTACCGGTGACTTCCGCCAGCATGCCTGCGTCTTTCGGCGAACGTGCTTCGAACAGTTCGGCAACGCGCGGCAGACCACCGGTAATGTCACGGGTCTTCTGCGATTCGGTCGGGATACGTGCCAGCACTTCACCCACCGAGACTTGCTGACCGTCCTTGACCATGATCAGCGCGCCGACTTGGAAGCCGATCGTCACGGCGTGTTCGGTGCCGGCGATCTTCACTTCCTGGCCTTCTTCGTTCAGCAGCTTGACCTGCGGACGCAGGACCTTGCCCGAACCGCGGCGCTTCGGATCGATCGCGACCAGGGTCGACAGGCCGGTCACTTCGTCGACCTGGCGAGCGACGGTGACGCCCTCTTCCACGTTTTCGAAGCGGATCGTACCTGCGTATTCGGTAATGATCGGACGGGTCAGCGGATCCCAGGTCGACAGCGCGGTGCCGGCCTTGACGACCTGGCCGTCCTTGACGATCAGGGTCGCGCCGTACGGCACCTTGTGACGCTCGCGCTCACGGCCGTGGTCGTCGGTGATCAAGACTTCGCCCGAACGCGAGATGACGATCTGCGCGCCCTTGCCGTTGGTCACGTAACGCATCGTGGCGGTGAAGCGCACGGTGCCGTTCGACTTGGCTTCGACCGACGATGCCACTGCCGCACGCGATGCCGCACCACCGATGTGGAAGGTACGCATGGTCAGCTGGGTACCTGGCTCACCGATCGACTGTGCTGCAACGACGCCGACTGCTTCGCCGCTGTTCACCAGCATGCCGCGGCCGAGGTCACGGCCGTAGCACTTGGCGCACAGGCCGTAGCGCGTGTCGCAGTTCAGCGGGGTGCGGACCTTCACTTCGTCGATGCCGACGCGTTCGATCTCTTCCACCATGTCTTCGTCCAGCAGGGTGCCGGCTTCGAACAGGGTTTCCTGGGTTTCCGGGTTGACGACGTCGGTACCGGTCACGCGGCCGAGGATACGGTCGCGCAGCGGCTCGATGACTTCACCGCCTTCGACCATCGCCTTCATGTGCGTGCCGTTGGTGGTGCCGCAATCGTCCTCGATCACCACCAGATCCTGGGTCACGTCGACCAGGCGGCGGGTCAGGTAACCCGAGTTCGCGGTCTTCAGTGCCGTATCCGCCAGACCTTTACGAGCGCCGTGGGTCGAGATGAAGTACTGCAGAACGTTCAGGCCTTCGCGGAAGTTCGCGGTAATCGGCGTTTCGATAATCGAACCGTCCGGCTTGGCCATCAGGCCTCGCATACCGGCCAGCTGGCGGATCTGGGCTGCCGAACCACGGGCGCCCGAGTCGGCCATCATGTAAATCGCGTTGAACGATTCCTGGGTGCCTTCGGTGCCGTCACGCTTGGTGACCGGTTCCACTTTCAGCTGGTCCATCATCGCCTTGCCGACTTCGTCCGAGGTCTTGCCCCAGATGTCGACGACCTTGTTGTAACGCTCGCCGGCGGTGACCAGACCCGAAGCGTACTGCTGCTCGATCTGCTTCACTTCCGCTTCTGCGGTCGCGATCATGCCCTTCTTGACGTCCGGGATCAGCATGTCGTCGACGGCGATCGAGATGCCGGCGCGGGTCGCCAGGCGGAAGCCCGACTGCATCAGCTTGTCCGCGAAGACGACGGTCGCACGCAGGCCGCACTTGCGGAACGACGTGTTGATCAGCTTCGAGATTTCCTTCTTCTTCAGCGCGCGGTTCAGCACCGAGAACGGCAGGCCTTTCGGCAGGATCTCGGACAGGATGGCGCGGCCGACCGTGGTCTCGTAGCGGGTCACGGTGCGGTCGAAGTCGCCTTCGGCGTTCTTCGGGAACTCGACGATACGCACGGTGATGCGGGTCGCCAGTTCGACTTCCTTGTTGTCGTACGCGCGGATGACTTCCGACACGTCCGGGAACAGCATGCCTTCGCCCTTGGCGTTGATCGCTTCGCGGGTCGCGTAGTACAGACCCAGCACGATATCCTGCGACGGCACGATCGACGGTTCGCCGTTCGACGGGAACAGGATGTTGTTCGAAGCCAGCATCAGGGTGCGGGCTTCCATCTGCGCTTCGATCGACAGCGGCACGTGGACTGCCATCTGGTCACCGTCGAAGTCGGCGTTGAACGCCGCGCAGACCAGCGGGTGCAGCTGGATCGCCTTGCCTTCGATCAGGACCGGCTCGAACGCCTGGATACCGAGACGGTGCAGGGTCGGCGCACGGTTCAGCATGACCGGGTGCTCTTTGATGACCTCTTCCAGGATGTCCCAGACCACCGGTTCCTGGATTTCGACCAGCTTCTTGGCAGCCTTGATGGTGGTCGCGAGACCCATCAGTTCCAACTTGTTGAAGATGAAGGGCTTGAACAGTTCCAGGGCCATCAGCTTCGGCAGGCCGCACTGGTGCAGTTTCAGCTGCGGACCCACCACAATGACCGAACGGCCCGAGTAGTCGACGCGCTTGCCCAGCAGGTTTTGACGGAAGCGGCCGCCCTTACCCTTGATCATTTCAGCCAGCGACTTCAGCGGACGCTTGTTGGCGCCGGTCATCGCTTTGCCGCGACGGCCGTTGTCCAGCAGCGAGTCCACTGCTTCCTGCAGCATGCGCTTCTCGTTACGCGTAATGATTTCCGGAGCGCGCAGTTCCATCAGGCGCTTCAGGCGGTTGTTACGGTTGATGACGCGGCGGTACAAATCGTTCAGGTCGGAGGTCGCGAAACGGCCACCATCCAGCGGGACGAGCGGACGCAGCTCCGGCGGCAGGACCGGGAGCACTTCCATGATCATCCACTCAGGCTTGATGCCCGAGCGCTGGAACGCCTCGAGCACCTTCAGGCGCTTGGCGTATTTCTTGATCTTGGCTTCGGATTTCGATTCCTTCAGCTCGACGCGCAGGGCTTCGGCATCGCGGTGGATGTCGATCGAGCGCAGCAGTTCACGGATGCCTTCGGCGCCCATGAATGCGGTGAAGTCGTCGCCGTACTCTTCGTACTTGGCGGCGTAGTCGTCTTCCGACATGATCTGGCACTTCTTCAGCGGGGTCATGCCAGGATCGGTCACGACGTATGCTTCGAAGTACAGCACGCGTTCGATATCGCGCAGGGTCATGTCCAGGACCATGCCCAGACGCGACGGCAGCGACTTCAGGAACCAGATGTGGGCGGTCGGCGAGGCCAGCTCGATGTGGCCCATGCGCTCACGGCGCACCTTGGCCAGCGTGACTTCGACGCCGCACTTCTCGCAGATGACGCCGCGGTGCTTCAGGCGCTTGTACTTGCCGCACAGGCATTCGTAGTCCTTGATCGGGCCAAAGATCTTGGCGCAGAACAGGCCGTCGCGCTCGGGCTTGAAGGTGCGGTAGTTGATGGTTTCCGGCTTCTTGACTTCGCCGAACGACCAGGAACGGATTTTTTCAGGCGAGGCGAGGCCGATCTTGATGGCGTCGAAGCTCTCGTTTTGCTGAACTTGCTTGAATAGATCGAGCAGTGCTTTCATGTATCACTCCAGGTGATTGAATTCTTTACTGAGTACTACTGCCGCCGGTTCTCACTGATTTTCGCCAGTGCTTGCCGGGACCGCCAACCCTTGAAAGCGTCATCCCGGCGCAGGCCGGGATCAAAGTTTGCCGGTCAACTCACCGGGCTTAGGCCCCAACCTGCGTCGGGGCGACGTTTTAAAGGCAGCAGGCCGGGCCCGAAGGCCGGCGGCCATGCTGGCCCTGCTTAGTTGCGCTCGAGATCGATATCGATACCCAGCGAACGGATTTCCTTCACCAGCACGTTGAACGATTCCGGCATGCCGGCATCGATCACGTGATCGCCCTTGACCAGGTTCTCGTAAACCTTGGTACGGCCATTCACGTCGTCCGACTTCACAGTCAGCATTTCCTGCAGCACGTAGGACGCGCCGTAGGCTTCCAGTGCCCACACCTCCATCTCACCGAAGCGCTGGCCACCGAACTGGGCCTTACCGCCCAGCGGCTGCTGCGTCACCAGCGAGTACGGACCGGTCGAACGGGCGTGCATCTTGTCGTCGACCAGGTGGTGCAGCTTCAGCATGTGCATGAAGCCGACGGTGACCTTGCGCTCGAATGCTTCGCCGGTGCGGCCGTCGAACATCGTGACCTGGTTCTTCGACGGGGTCATGCCCAGGTGGGTCGCGATCTCGTCCGGGAACGCCAGGTCCAGCATGCGGCGGATTTCGGTCTCGTGCGCACCGTCGAACACCGGCGTTGCGAACGGCACGCCGTTCTTCAGGTTGTTCGCCAGGGTCAGGATCTCTTCATCGCTGAAGCTGTCGAGGTCTTCCTTGCGGCCGGTCTCGTTGTAGATCTTGCCCAGGAAGCCGCGGACTTCTTCGGCCTTGGCTTGCGCGCGCAGCATGTCACCGATACGCAGGCCCAGGCCCTTCGCCGCCCAACCGAGGTGGGTTTCGAGGATCTGGCCGACGTTCATACGCGACGGGACGCCCAGCGGGTTCAGCACGACGTCTGCAGGCGTACCATCCGCCATGAACGGCATGTCTTCCACCGGCACGATACGCGAGACCACACCCTTGTTACCGTGGCGGCCTGCCATCTTGTCGCCCGACTGCAGGCGGCGCTTGACGGCCAGGTAGACCTTGACCATCTTCTGCACGCCAGGCTGCAGCTCGTCGCCTTGCGTCAGCTTCTTGCGCTTTTCTTCGAAGGCCAGGTCGAACTGGTGGCGCTTCTCGTTGATCGATTCCTTGATCGCTTCGAGTGCGTTCGCGGTGTCGTCGTCGGCCGGGCGGATGTCGAACCAGTGGAAGCGGTCGAGGTCAGCCAGGTATTCCTGGGTGATCGCCGCGCCCTTGGCCAGCTTCTTCGGACCGCCGTTGACCACTTTACCGATCAGCATGCGCTCCAGACGCTGGAAGGCATCGCCTTCCACGATACGCATCTGGTCGTTCAGGTCCAGGCGGTAGCGCTTCAGCTCGTCGTCGATGATCTGCTGGGCGCGCTTGTCGCGCTGGATGCCTTCGCGGGTGAACACTTGCACGTCGATGACGGTGCCGACCATGCCCGACGGCACGCGCAGCGAGGTGTCCTTCACGTCCGAGGCCTTTTCGCCGAAGATCGCGCGCAGCAGCTTCTCTTCCGGGGTCAGCTGGGTCTCGCCCTTCGGGGTGACCTTACCGACCAGCACGTCGCCGGCTTGCACTTCGGCGCCGATGTACACGATGCCCGATTCGTCCAGGCGAGCCAGCTGGTTCTCGGCCAGGTTCGAGATGTCGCGGGTGATTTCTTCCGCGCCCAGCTTGGTGTCACGTGCGACCACGCTCAGTTCCTCGATGTGGATCGAGGTGTAGCGGTCGTCCTTGACCACGTTTTCCGAGATCAGGATCGAGTCTTCGAAGTTCAGGCCGTTCCACGGCATGAAGGCCACCAGCATGTTCTGGCCCAGTGCCAGTTCGCCCAGGTCGGTCGAGGCGCCGTCGGCGATGACGTCGCCGCGGGCCACGCGATCGCCCACTTGCACGATCGGACGCTGGTTGATGTTGGTGTTCTGGTTCGAACGGGTGTACTTGATCAGGTTGTAGATGTCCACACCGACTTCGCCCGCGGTTGCTTCGTCGTCGTTGACGCGAATCACCACACGGCCTGCATCGATGTAATCCACCACGCCGCCGCGCAGGGCCTGCACGGTGGTGCCCGAGTCGACTGCCACGGTGCGCTCGATGCCGGTACCGACAAAGGCTTTTTCCGGACGCAGGCAAGGCACGGCCTGGCGCTGCATGTTGGCGCCCATCAGTGCACGGTTCGCGTCATCGTGCTCGAGGAACGGAATCAGCGAGGCTGCGACCGACACGATCTGGCCCGGGGCCACGTCCATGTACTGGATGCGCTCCGGCGAGACCAGGATGGTTTCACCAGCTTCACGTGCCGACACCAGTTCGTCGACCAGTTCGCCTTCTTCATTGATCGCGGCGTTCGCCTGCGCAATGATGTAGCGGCCTTCTTCGATCGCCGACAGGTAGTGGATCTGGTCGGTGACCTTCGAACCTTCGACCTTGCGGTACGGGGTTTCCAGGAAGCCGTATTCGTTCAGGCGGGCGTACAGTGCCAGCGAGTTGATCAGGCCGATGTTCGGGCCTTCAGGCGTTTCGATCGGGCACACGCGGCCGTAGTGGGTCGGGTGCACGTCGCGCACCTCGAAGCCTGCGCGTTCGCGGGTCAGGCCGCCCGGGCCAAGGGCCGAGACGCGGCGCTTGTGGGTGACTTCCGACAGCGGGTTGGTCTGGTCCATGAACTGCGACAGCTGCGACGAACCGAAGAACTCGCGGATAGCTGCCGAAATCGGCTTGGAGTTAATCAAATCGTGCGGCATCAGGTTGTCCGCTTCGGCCTGGCCGAGGCGTTCCTTGACAGCGCGTTCCACGCGCACCAGGCCGGCACGGAACTGGTTCTCAGCCAGTTCGCCGACGCAACGCACGCGGCGGTTACCCAGGTGATCGATGTCGTCGACTTCGCCGCGGCCATTGCGCAGCTCGACCAGGATCTTGATCACGGCCAGGATGTCTTCGTTCGACAGGGTCATATCGCCCACGAGTTCGTCACGGCCGATACGGCGGTTGAACTTCATGCGGCCGACAGCCGACAGGTCGTAGCGTTCCGGCATGTAGAACAGGCCGTTGAACAGCGCTTCCACCGATTCTTCGGTCGGCGGTTCGCCAGGACGCATCATGCGATAGATCGCCACGCGTGCGGCGGTCTGGTCGGCGGTGTCGTCGGTGCGCAGGGTCTGCGAGATGTAGCCGCCCTGGTCCAGGTCGTTGGTGTACAGCGTCTGGATGTCGGTCACGCTGGCGTCGCGCAGCTTGCCCAGCAGTTCTTCGGTCAGCTCGTCGTTGGCGACGGCGATGACTTCGCCGGTGTCCTGGTCGACGATGTTCTTGGCCAGCACGCGGCCCAGCAGGTAGTCTTCCGGAACCGAGATCGACTTGATGCCGGCAGCTTCGATATCACGGACGTGCTTGGCGTTGATACGCTTGTCCTTGGTGACGATGGTCTTGCCCGACTTCGGATCGACGATGTCGAAGCGCGCGACTTCGCCACGCAGGCGTTCGGACACGAACTCCAGCTCGCCGCCTTCATTGCGGAGGGTGAAATTGTCGAAGACGAAGAAGTTCGCCAGGATCTGCTCCGGCGTCATGCCGATGGCCTTCAGCAGGATCGTGACCGGCATCTTGCGGCGACGGTCGACGCGGAAGAACAGGATGTCCTTCGGGTCGAACTCGAAGTCCAGCCAGGAGCCGCGGTAAGGAATGATACGAGCCGAGAACAGCAGCTTGCCCGACGAGTGGGTCTTGCCGCGGTCGTGTTCGAAGAACACGCCCGGCGAGCGGTGCAGCTGCGAGACGATGACGCGCTCGGTACCGTTGATGACGAACGAACCGTTCGTGGTCATCAGCGGCAGTTCGCCCATGTACACTTCCTGCTCTTTCATTTCCTTCACGACCGGCTTGGTCGGCGATTCCTTGTCCAGGATCACCAGACGCACCTTGGCGCGCAGCGGCGACGCGAAGGTCAGGCCACGCTGCTGGCACTCTTTCACGTCAAACGCAGGGTCGCCCAGCACATAGGACAGGAACTCGAGGCGCGCAAAACCGTTGTGCGACACGATCGGGAAGATGGAGCTGAAGGCCGACTGCAGGCCTTCGTTCTTGCGCACGGAGGGAACGGCATCCGCTTGCAGGAAATTCTCGTAGGATTCGAGCTGGGTAGCCAGAAGATAAGGAACGTTGTGAACGTTGGCGCGCTTCGCGAACGACTTGCGAATGCGCTTCTTCTCAGTAAATGAGTAGTGCATGGACACTCCGTGAGTGACAGAAAGGATGAGAATTCAGGAATTGCCAGTGGTGGTCGCACCACACGCAAGGCCTGAAGCCTCTGCTTTCCCGCCAGGTGATTAAGACAGCCGTACTGCTGTGTTACGATATTTCTGAAACGGTGTTGCGGCGATACTGTGTTGCCTGCCGGCCCTGAATGCAAACGTTTGACGCAGGGACGACAAAAGAGCCAAAGCCGCATCCCCTCCCTTTCGGCAGGTTCCGCAAGCTTTGACTCCCGCGCTGGGCACCCTTGATGAGTGCCCAATGCATATGTATTACTTCAGCTCGGCCTTGGCGCCAGCTTCTTCCAGCTTCTTCTTAGCGGCTTCAGCGTCAGCTTTCGGCAGGGCTTCTTTCACGGTCTTCGGTGCGCCGTCGACGACGTCTTTGGCTTCCTTCAGGCCCAGGCCGGTGATTTCGCGGACTGCCTTGATGACGCCGACTTTGTTCGCGCCGACTTCGGTCAGGACAACGTTGAACTCGGTCTGCTCTTCAGCAGCAGCTGCGCCGCCAGCGGCACCGCCAGCTGCCGGTGCTGCCATTGCAGCTGCCGACACGCCGAACTTCTCTTCGAAAGCCTTGACCAGGTCGTTCAGTTCCATGACCGACATTGCGCCAACTGCGTCCAGGAACTCTTCTTTGCTAATTGCCATTTGAAACTCCAAATATTGTGTGTGTGTAGTACAGGTTTGGTTCTACTTGAACAGAAAGACGCGAAGCGATTACGCTTCGGCGGCTTCCGCTGCCGGAGCAGCGGCGCCTTCGCCTTTTTGTGCTGCGACTGCAGCCAGAACTCGTGCGAAGCCCGACACCGGTGCCTGCATGACGCCCAGCAGCTGGGCGATGAGGACTTCACGGCTCGGGATGCTTGCCAGGGCGGTCACGCCGGCGACATCCAGTGCCTTACCAGCGTAGTTACCAGCTTTCACGACCAGCTTGTCGTTGGTTTTAGCGAAGTCATTGATGACTTTAGCTGCTGCAACGGCGTCGTCCGAGATCGAGTAGATCAGCGGGCCGGTCATGGAATCTGCCAGCGAGGCAAACTGCGTGCCCTCAACCGAGCGACGAGCCAGCGTGTTCTTCAGAACACGCAGGTAGACGCCCTGGGCACGTGCGGCTGCACGGAGTTTGGTCAAGTGAGCAACCTGGATGCCACGGTACTCAGCCACGACGATGGTTTGCGCGGTTGCAACTTTAGCGCTTACCTCTTCGACGACGGCCTTTTTGTCATTCAGATTAAGACCCACGGTCAATCTCCTTAAATGATGCGAACAACATGTTCACATCGGTTCGAACACGGCGTCCGAAGTTAAGAAGTCAATCTAACGCGGATGAACTCACGCAGCGTGGACTACAAAACTTGTTCGGGTACACCATCTGCGTTGGGTGGTCTATTAACCTCTGGCTCAACCTCTGCCTTCGGCCCAACGGTCTTTGACTGCCTGCCGGAGCGGTGATTTGCTCCGACAGCCCAAAGATGCGCCCCGCGATGTTCCGCGAGGACTTGATTCTGCTATTACTGAGCTGCGATCGAAGCGTGGTCGACGCGGACGCCGGCGCCCATGGTCGACGAGATCGCGACCTTGCGCAGGTACACGCCCTTCGAGGTTGCCGGCTTGGCCTTGTTCAGGGCTTCCAGCAGCGCCGACAGGTTGGTCTTCAGCTGTTCGTCCGAGAAGGACTTGCGGCCGATGGTGGCGTGCACGATACCAGCCTTGTCGGTACGGTACTGAACCTGACCGGCCTTGGCGTTCTTGACGGCGCCAGCCACGTCCGGGGTCACGGTGCCGACCTTCGGGTTCGGCATCAGGCCGCGCGGGCCCAGGATCTGACCCAGGGTACCGACGATACGCATGGTGTCCGGCGAAGCGATCACGATGTCGAACGGCATGTTGCCGGCCTTGACCATGTCGGCCAGGTCTTCCATACCGACGATGTCGGCGCCGGCTGCCTTGGCAGCTTCAGCCTTGTCGCCCGAAGCGAAGACAGCGACGCGCACGGTCTTGCCGGTGCCTGCTGGCAGGACGACCGAACCGCGGACCACTTGGTCCGACTTCTTCGGGTCCACGCCGAGCTGGATCGCGACGTCGATCGACTCGTTGAACTTGGCGGTGGCGAATTCCTTGACGATCGACACAGCGTTGTCGAACGCGTAGACCTTGTTACGGTCCACTTTTGCTTTCATTTCTTTGACGCGCTTGGACAGCTTAGCCATTACACACCCTCCACCGTGATGCCCATCGAACGAGCCGAGCCAGCGATGATACGCACTGCGGCGTCCATGTCGGCGGCGGTCAGGTCCGGCTGCTTGGTTTTTGCGATTTCTTCAGCCTGGGCACGGCTCAGCGTACCGACCTTGTCGGTATGTGGCTTCGGCGAACCCTTGGTGATGCCAGCGGCTTTCTTGATCAGGTAGGTTGCCGGCGGGGTCTTCATCACGAAAGTGAAGGACTTGTCGGCGAACGCGGTGATCACGACAGGAATCGGCATGCCCGGCTCGAAACCCTGGGTCTGGGCGTTGAACGCCTTGCAGAATTCCATGATGTTCAGGCCGCGCTGACCCAGTGCTGGGCCGATCGGTGGGGACGGGTTTGCTTTACCAGCTGCGACTTGCAGCTTGATAAAACCAATAATCTTCTTGGCCATGATGGCTCCTTGATTTGGTTTGAGTAGTAGCGCCCCACCACTACTACTCTGGCGGGGCTCCTCTTACCGGATTCCGCCTTGCTGCTGCGACGCTCCGATGTAAGCGCTTTAAACCTTTTCTACCTGCCCGAACTCCAGTTCCACCGGAGTTGCGCGGCCGAAGATGGTGACAGAGACACGCACCTTCGATTTTTCGTAGTTGACTTCTTCGACGTTGCCGTTGAAGTCGGTGAACGGGCCTTCCTTGATACGGACCTGCTCGCCCACTTCGTACAGGACCTTTGGACGCGGCTTTTCGACGCCTTCCTGGACCTGCTGCATGATCTTGTCGATCTCGCGCGCCGGGATCGGCGTCGGCTTGTTCGACTTGCCACCGATGAAGCCGGTGACCTTGCTGGTGTTCTTGACCAAGTGCCAGGTCTCGTCCGTCATTTCCATCTCAACCAGGACATAGCCCGGGAAGAAACGACGCTCGGAGACGGCCTTGGTGCCGTTGCGCATCTCGACGACTTCTTCAGTCGGGACCAGGATGCGGCCGAACTGCTCTTGCATGCCGGCGCGCTCGATGCGCTCGGTGAGCGCGCGCATGACGCTCTTTTCCATGCCGGAGTAGACGTGTACGACGTACCAGCGCTTGTTGCTAACCGGGACACTCACGGGAGCCGCACCAGCGTCTTGCGCCGGGTCTTGGCCCGGCGCGTTGTCTTGCACGTTATCGCTCATCAGTTTTTCCATCCCAGGACCAGGTCGTACAACAGGAATTCCAGAACCTTATCCGTGCCCCACAGGAAGATCGCGGTGACGACCACGAAGGCGAACACGATGCCGGTGATCTGGGTAGCTTCCCGACGGGTCGGCCAAACAACTTTCTTGGTCTCGCGCACCGACTCCTTGGCGAAGCTCAGGAATTCACGGCCGGTGGTGGAGGTCCACAAAAGCAGGACAGCAAAAACTAAACCAGCCACGAGGGCGCCGGCGGCGACCAAGGCTGGTTTGTTCTGGCCTTTCAGGTAAAAGAACCCGACAACGCCTGCAATCGTGGCAACTACCGCCAGTGCGACCTTGAACTTGTCATTCGAGGTGCTGACAGTTTGCACGGATTGATTGGACATTCTTCTTTACTTTCGGTGCCTACGCACCAGAATTCGGTGGCAGGGGCGGAGGGAATCGAACCCGCGACCTTCGGTTTTGGAGACCGACGCTCTGCCAATTGAGCTACACCCCTACGAAAACTTCTCGCTGAATCCAGCATTATACATGGTACGCGCGCACCAGGCAATGCTGGTCGAGGGAAGCGTTGTTCTGCCTCCCTCTACCATCGCTTATTAGGCGATGATCTTGGCAACCACGCCGGCGCCGACGGTACGGCCGCCTTCGCGGATTGCGAAGCGCAGACCTTCTTCCATCGCGATCGGAGCGATCAGCTTGACGGTGATCGACACGTTGTCGCCTGGCATGACCATTTCTTTGTCGGCCGGCAGCACGATCGAACCGGTCACGTCAGTCGTACGGAAGTAGAACTGCGGACGGTAGTTGTTGAAGAACGGGGTGTGACGGCCGCCTTCGTCTTTCGACAGGACGTACACTTCGCCGGTGAAGTCGGTGTGCGGCTTGATCGAGCCCGGCTTGGCCAGAACCTGGCCACGCTGGACGTCTTCACGCTTGGTGCCGCGCAGCAGCAGGCCGACGTTGTCGCCAGCTTGACCCTGGTCCAGCAGCTTGCGGAACATTTCCACGCCGGTGCAGGTGGTCTTGACGGTGTCAACAATACCGACGATTTCGATTTCTTCGCCGACCTTGATGATGCCGCGCTCGACACGACCGGTCACCACGGTGCCGCGACCCGAGATCGAGAACACGTCTTCAACCGGCATCAGGAAGGCGCCGTCAACGGCACGTTCCGGGGTCGGGATGTACGAATCCAGCGCCTCAGCCAGTTGCATGATGGCTTCTTCGCCCAGCGGACCAGCCTGGCCTTCCAGGGCCATACGAGCCGAACCCTTGATGATCGGCAGGTCGTCGCCCGGGAACTCGTACTTCGACAGGAGTTCGCGCACTTCCATTTCGACCAGTTCCAGCAGTT
>PJUF01001283.1_pt1 | contig 13240 bp, 12 predicted proteins | sample 1512191 | NCBI WGS metagenome assembly PJUF01 (sample SAMN08177673, study PRJNA422409) | Feces metagenome, whole genome shotgun sequencing project. | isolation source: Chicken feces (3) enriched on wood chips | host: Gallus gallus | place: USA: Madison | collected 2015-01-15 | reverse complement strand
TATAGCTTTTGTTTTAGCAATTGGGAGCTATCCGCAGGAGGCCATTGTGCAATTTCCAACAAGTATTTATTTCTACTTAGTGGTTGCCATTATTACCATTACCAGACAATTACACGAAAAAAATTATCCAAAACCTAAACAGCCGGTAAAACATCTTATTTAATTGGAGTAATATGGCTACAGATAAAAAAGATAATATAACTATTGTAGTTGCTTGTGATAATCATTACTTGATTTTACTTGCAGCATTACTTAAATCTATAGAGATTAATCATCACTCGCCAGAGCATATTGATTTATGGATTATAGAAGATAAGGTGAGCAAAAAAAATAAAATCCGTTTAGAAAATTCTTTATCTGAAAAAATGTTTTCTATTAATTGGATTGATACGAAATCGGTTATTCCAAAGGGGGTAACACTTCCGTTTGACAAAAACACCTATCCTTTAACCATCTTTATGAGATTATTTATCCCCTATTTTCTTCCAAAAGACGTTAATAAAGCTCTTTATTTAGATGTAGATATGATTGTTTTGGAAGATATTTCTAAATTATGGAATGTTGATATAGGTGATCATATTGTAGGTGCTGTAACAGATTCTATATGCAAGACGACAGCAGTTGGCATAAAAAATCATCAAGATCTAAAGCTAGACCCTTCAAGTGCTTACTTTAACTCTGGCTTGTTACTTATGAATATTAAACAGTGGCTGGAGTATAACGTAACACCCAAAGTAATTGATTGTGTAAATAAGAACAGAGATTTCGCTTCTTTTAGTGACCAATACGGTTTAAACGTGGTTCTTGCAAACAAGTGGGCAGAATTAGATCCTTTATGGAATTATTACTCTAATGGCAATCTTTCTTCGCCTTATCTGATACATTTTTTTCACAGAAAGCCTTTTTACAAGACATATAATAACAATAAAGAGTACCAAAAGCTATTTTATGAATATTTAAATAAAACAGCATGGAAAGGCGAAAAACCTGTTGGAGAATTTAAGAGATATTTAGTTAAGCTAGGGAATATTCTTGAAAAAATACCCTTACTTTTAAAAAACCGTTAATTGTTTTCTTTTTGACTTTTAGCTCTCCGGAAGCTTACCAAAAAAATTACCGAAGAAACGGCGGTATTCTTTTTTTAACCTTTTAGTTAATGCTTCCACAAAATCACCATCTCTTTGTAAAGACCTTACCCCTGTCCACACCCGGGCTTTATTTGTTTTTACCTGCTTAATTTTTCCGTATTTCATCAGTCCTAAAGCCAGCTTGCCATCGTCTCCCCAAAATTTAGTCATTACAAAGCCTACCTTAAGGCTGTATTCTCTGGCAAATCCCATACTTATTCCAAAACAATTTAAGTACGGCTTTCTTAGATGCCTGAATTCTGCAATTACGTCTTTAAATTTCTCAAAGAAGAATAACTGCCATCTGGGAAAACCTTGTTCAGCAATAAAAGAATATCGTCCATATACACATACAACATCTTTCTTTTGTAATACTTTCATCATTTCCTCTATCCAGCAATCGGGGTAAAGGCAATCTGCATCTGCTAATAATATATATTTCCCTTTGGCATTTTCCTGCCCTAACTGCCTTGCCGGACCACAGCCTTGTATGCTCTGAAATAAAGTTCTGACATGAAATTTATCGATAGTAAATTGGGTATCATCTGTAGAATTATTATTGATGATGATAATTTCTATTGGAATATTAGTTTTTTGCTTTGCTAATGTGGCAATACATCGTAAAATATTTACTTCTTCATTCCATGCAGAAATTAATACGGTGACTAAAGGGTTTTCACTTTGCAACCTGTCTAAACCTTCATTTATTTCATCAAAAACCTGTTGCGGAATGTCGGTTGCGTGTTGATAATTAAAAGCATATTGATTTAGCCAGGAAGGAATTTTGAAGATATTCATTCTAAGTATTAGTTCTTTTTAATTTTTTCTATAACTTTTAAGACGTTATTACCTACCTCGGCCCAGTCAAACTGTCTGGTAAAACTTATTCTCTGTTTTTGGAGATCCTCTGTATTTTCGTCAATAGCTTTCTCTAACAAGGCGCTAAACTGCTGCTGATTTTTTGCAATATAAACTACATCTGCAAATAGTTCATTCATGGTGTTTGTTTCTATAGCTACAACTGGTTTTCCTAAAGCCAGATACTCTACTATCTTTAAGGGAAAATTTCCTATCGTAACTTCATTAACTACCTGCGGATTTATACAAACATCAAAGCAGTTTATATATGCGGGTACAATATTTTTATGCCTTTTTCCCAAAAAATGAACGTTTGGCAGTATATGTAATTCGCTTTTCACAAAATCATCGTCTTCCGGACCAATGAACACAAAACTTTTATCCGGGTTAGTTTTCGCCGTCTCAATCATTAAATCTATATCTAGACGTAAGGAGATTAATGCGCCTACATAACCTATAACCGGTTTGGGAATACTTTTTAGCTCTATTGGAGTGCTATGCTCTATTTCTGGATTAAACAGCTGTAAATCTACTCCGTTGCCAATATAAAAACTGTTCTTATTATACCTTCGCGCCTTTTTTTCAAAATCATAAGAGTTACAAATTACTGCGTCAGACTTAGACATAAGGCGTGGTTCCAACTTTGTACCATGCTTTTTCCAATAATCCATAACTACAGTATTATCTCTATCTAAATAAATGTAAGCCTGAGGGTTTAATAATTCTTTTAAATAAAAACTATTAAAAATGTCTTTATCGTTTATCAGTACAAACTCAGTAATATTTAATTCTTGAAGCGCTTTTTTAATTTCTCTTGCTATTTTAATATTGTTTAATCTGTTAAAAACAGAAAATACAGCTGTGAGAGGTATCCAGTTAATAGATTCTAAGACGCAGCCTGTATTTAATACATATAGGTTGCTAGCTATTTTTTTGAGACCCGCTGTTTTATCTTTAATTTGCTGAATATGTTCGGCGATAAATTTATCGTTATTTAACAGATGCCACGTTTTTCTGTTGATGGAAGGATTAACGTATAAAACGCTGTGATGCTTAGCTAATTCTTTAGCTAAACCTGTAGACGTGGATTCCCTATCGGTATTAATACGCTGCAGACTTAAAAAAACAAAATTCATTACCTGAATATAACGCTAAATAGATTTGTTAAAATACAAATTAATGGATTAACCTAGATTAAATTGTAAAAATATTATAAATTGAGCAGGTAAAGAAAACTAAATGCTGATAAGACACAGTTGACTGGCTGAGAATTGATAATGAATAATTTACAACTTACTAAACTGTTTTTTTAAGACTAAAAATGAGTATAAAAGAGAAAATATTACGCAAACTAAATGTTTTACCTGCAAGCCCAACGACTTTTAACCATGTAGATTTCTTTTATTGGCGCCCAAAAAATGGCACTTTAAATTTTGGCGACCATCTTTCTTACGTTATTGTAACCAAAATTCTTGCGGATAACGGTTTTCTTTTACAGGAAGAAACCTTTAGACCTTCAAGATTTCTCGCTTTAGGATCAGTACTGCATTTTGCCAACAGCGGAGATACCATTTGGGGAACCGGATTTAACGGTAAAATCAGCTTAGAGGAACATACATATACAAATTTGGATGTAAGAGCCGTAAGAGGCCCGCTTACCAGAGATTTTTTAATAAAGCGAGGAATAGAAACTCCTGAAGTCTACGGAGACCCTGCTTTATTATTACCACATATTTTTCCGGGGAAGTTTAAAAAAAAAGCTACTAAACCTTTTGTTGTGGTACCCAATCTACACGATTTGAAAATTGCCAAAGAAAAAGGTTGGAAGAATATCGTATCGCCACTAAGCAGCTGGAATAAGTGTATCAGCGAAATTATGGAGGCAGAATTTGTTATTGCCAGTTCTTTACATGGTTTAATTATTGCGGAAGCTTACGGAATACCGGCCCGGTACATCAGATTATCGGAAGAGGAAGGCCTTTTTAAATACAATGATTATTTAATGGGAACCGGAAGAGGTGAAATTGAATATGCCCGGACAATTGAAGAAGCTTTGGAAATGAAAGGCATGGCTCCTTTTCAGTTTGACTATAAAAAACTTCTAAATGCTTTTCCTCTGGATCTCTGGAAATAAATTATGTCTGAGAGTGTAAAAAACAAAGCTATTTACAAAGGCACCATGTGGTCTTTTATAGATAATTTTTTTCGGCAGGGAATTACCTTTGTTGTTTTTATTTTTCTGGCCAGAATTTTAGACCCCCAGCTATTTGGTGTGTTGGCAGCTGCTATGCTTTTTATCCAGGCTTTTAACAGTATAATTTTTGAAAGCATTTCTACCAGTATCATCCGAAAAAAAGATATTACCAATGCCGATTTAAACACTGGATTTTGGCTTTGTGTTGGTATCTCTATACCTTCTTTTCTTATCTTATTTTTATCTGCAAATTTTATAGAGCAGCTAATGGATATTAATGGTCTATCGCTGGTAATAAAAGGCACAAGTTTTATTTTGCTAACAAGCGGTTTAAGTAAAATGCATGAAGTTTGGTTAATTAAAAGGCTAAACTTTAAAGCATTGGCAGTCAGGTCTTCTATATCTGTAACATTAGGTGGCGCTATCGCTATTTATTTAGCTTTACAAGGATATGGTATAGAAAGCTTAATAGCTCAACAACTGGTAACCATACTTGTACAGTTAGTACTTTTATGGTTTTTAACACCCTGGAAACCGAAGCTTTTAATATCTACAGATTCTGCAAAAGAGATTTTTAGTTTTGGAAAACATGTTGCTATGACGGGAGTAGCCAATTTCACCAATAATAATAGCGATATCGCTTTTGTATCTTACTACCTTGGCGCAGCAGCAACCGGTATATATTCAACAGCAAAACGCATTCCTACAACTCTAAATACTGTACTTACAACTTCACTAATCAGAATCTCTCTTCCAGCTTTTTCCAGCATACAGGATGATGATGAAAGATTAAGAGCCACGTTTTTAGAATCAGTAACATTAACAGCACTTTTTACTGCCCCTATTTTTTTTGGGCTAGCGACGCTATCAGAAGATATAGTATTTTTAATGCTGGGCAAGCAATGGAGCGAAGTGATTCCCATAATGCAGTTGATAACCGTTATAGGATTCTTACCTTCCATCGGACAGTATAATCAAAACATTATGCTTATTAAAAATAAGCCCCAATGGCAAACTAGAATAAGAGTTTTATATGCAATTTCAGATTTTGTATTCTTCTTTATTTTTACCCGTTTTGGCTTATTATATACTGCAATAGCATTTACTATAAGAGCAATATGTCTTTATCCAATAGCAGTATGGTGTGCGCTACAATTACTTCAGCTTAAGTGGAAAGACTATCTGAAGGCCGTTTATCCTGCCGTACTTTCAAGTATTTTAATGTCTTCATGTGTATACGCACTATCCATATTATCAGCAGATTTAAATATAGTAATACGTTTAATGTTATGTGTGCTTTTGGGCGTATTATCTTATTTGATTTTCTCTTATTCTTTTCTCAGAGGAGAATTTAAAATAGCTTATATCCAGCAAATCAAAAATTTAAAATTAAGATTAACTAAGTATTTATCATGAAAAATATACTTTTCCTTTCTATAGCAACAGGTGGCTATAAAAAGATATTCGAGAGCTGTATTAATACGCACATAGAATATTGTAAAAAAAACGGCTATCATTATACACTTATAGATCAAGTTCCCAGAAAACTTAGCGGTGCAGAATCGTCATGGATTAAGTTGTCCTTAATTAAAATGGCGCTTAATAAAGGATATGAATGGGTAGCTTTTATAGATGCGGATTGTGACATCAATGTATCTATGCCGTTAATAGAAGAATATTTCGAAAATCTTGATAAAACCAAGTCCATTTTTTTAGCAAAAGGTAAATCAGGGCGGATAAATGCAGGTGTTATTTTTGCTAAAAACACTCCAGAAGCCTATAATTTTTTTGAAAATATTATTAACAATGCTGATAAGCAAGTGCCCTTAGAAGACCGGGCCCCTTATGAAAACGGGCATGTAATTTATTACGGAAAGGGCGATCCCAATGTTTGTATTATCGAGCATAAATTGTGGAATAACAACTCTGAGATAGACCCCAAAAGTTATATACAGCATTACAGCAGCGGGGTATTAAGAGATTGGTTTGTGGCTAATCGACAAGAGATAGCTCCTCCAGCTACTAAAGCGTCTGATAATTTATTAAAAAGGGGGATAAAAAAAATATGGAAAATTTCGGGTTTTTTAAATGCTGCACCAAAAATATCTAAGAGCATTAAAGAACTGGAGCCTTATTTTAAAGCTAATTATACCGATTTTAGATAGATATACCGGATGAAAAATAGCAGATTGGATCATAAAACTCTTGGTATTTTAGCATGGCCTGCCTATGCTACCAAATCTTCAAATCCATACAATTATTTAATCTATAAAAACATTGAAGAGACAGGACATCTTGTATATGAATTTGATTTCAATATTAAAAACTTTGCTAGGTATCTTTTCTCATCTAAATATGATATTTTACATATCCATTGGCCCACTAATATTTTAACATACTCTACCTTTTTACAGGCTAGCAGACGTTTATTAATGTTCAAATGCTTTATTAAAACTATTAAGCTTTTGGGTAAGAAAATAGTGTGGACGGTACATAATTTAGAGTCGCATGAATCTGAACATCCTAAACTTCAACAAAAACTAAATAATTTCCTGTACAAAAACACAGATGGATTTATAAGCTTAAATGCCAGTGGATTAAACACAATTAAAAGGAGTACTACTTTAACAAAAAAGCAGAAATTTGTATATATTTCACATCCACTTTATACCAACTATTATCCTAATCATTTCAATAAGGCCGAATCCAGAGCCAAATTAGCCATAGCAGAAAACAAACAAGTTTTTTTATTCTTAGGCCAGATAAGAAGATACAAGAATATTCTAGGTCTGATTAAAGCATTTAAAGAACTGGAACTGGCTAATAAGTTTTTACTGATAGCCGGTAATGTACACAAAGAATTGGATGATGAGTTAACAGCAGCTGTTGCTAACCAGGATAACATTTTATTAAAAAACAGTTTTATTACAGATAACGATTTACATCTCTACTTAAATTCAGCCGATTTGGTAGTAACTCCTTATAGCAAAATCTTTAATTCTGGTTCTGTATTTTTAAATTTAAGTTTTAACAGACCAACTTTAGCACCTAAAACGGATACATTCATAGAGTTAAGAAAACAATTTGGAGATGGATATATCAGGCTTTACGAAGGAGAATTACAAGCAAAAGATTTGGTGGAGAATCTACAATCAGCTATTAATCTTGGCAGATTAAATGCAGACCTTATTAACAATTTTTCACCTAAAAGCATTGCAGAAAAAACGATATCTTTTTATCTGTCATTATTTGATTGAGATAAGAGTCGACTAACGAAATCACAAATAGACAGTCCCGAAGCTGAAGAACTTTAATTCTTCAATTTCGGGACTGTCTTAGGGTCAGCCTATTACTTACTTTACTAAAATTAAGCTAAACTCTCGGCTTCCTTTTCTGCCAGATATCGCTCTGCTTCTAAAGCAGCCATACATCCGGTGCCCGCAGCTGTAATAGCTTGTCTAAAAACTTTGTCTTGCGCATCTCCAGAAACAAATACGCCCGGAATATTGGTTGCAGTGCTATCTGCTTTAGTAATGATATATCCGGTTTCATCCATATCAATCCAATCTCTAAATATATCTGTATTTGGCTTATGCCCAATAGCAACAAAGAAACCTGTAACAGCTAAATCTCTTTCTTCTTGCGTTTTATTATTAAACACCTTTAAACCGGTAACAGCCTTACCATCACCCAACACTTCTTTGGTTTCGGTATTGTATAAAACCTCAATATTTGGTGTATTTAAAACCCTCTTTACCATGGTTTTAGAAGCTCTAAACTCGTCTCTTCTTACAAGCATATACACTTTATTACATAGCTTTGCCAGATAAGTAGCTTCTTCTGCCGCAGTATCTCCAGCCCCTACAATGGCTACGTCCTGATTTTTAAAGAAAAATCCATCGCAAACGGCACAGGCAGACACTCCAAAGCCATTATATTTTTGTTCTGATTCCAGACCAAGATATTTAGCGGAAGCACCGGTAGAAACAATTACCGTGTCTGCCAGAATGGTTTTAGCATCATCTACCACAACTTTGTGTACTGGTCCGCTAAAATCTACAGAAGACACATAGCCAAAGCGAATATCTGTACCAAAACGCTCTGCTTGCTTACGAAAATCTTCCATCATATCTGGCCCCATTACGCCACCCGGATAACCTGGGAAGTTTTCTACATCGGTAGTTTGGGTTAACTGGCCGCCCATTTGTAATCCCGTTATCATTACCGGTTTCAAATCTGCCCTTGCTGCATAAATTGCAGCGGTATAACCCGCAGGACCCGATCCTATAATTAAGCACTTTACGTGTTCTAGTTGTTCTGTCATTTTTTGTTTTGCTTACAAATTTAATATTCGAGATAGCCAAAGCTTAATATTAATCTAAATTATTGCATTAAAATTATATGCCAATTAAGATTTTAAGCTACTCTCAGAAAAATATAGATTATTTTTTTAGATATTTTAATATACTTTTTGCAATTCCTGGGCCTTCATATATAAATCCGGTATAAACCTGTATTAGAGCCGCTCCGGCGTCTAGTTTTTCCTGAGCATCTTTTCCGCTATGTATACCTCCTACTCCAATAATTGGAAATGCTTTGTTAGATTTATCAGAGAGATATTTAATTACCTGAGTAGATTTGTCTTTTATCGGTATACCACTTAATCCGCCTGTTTCTGCTTTCAGGTGCTCCGGAGATATTAATCCATCTCTTGATATAGTGGTATTGGTGGCAATAACGCCGGCAATTTTAGTATCCAGTACAATATCAACTATATCATCCAGTTGAGAATCTGTTAAATCAGGAGCTATTTTCAATAAAATAGGTTTAGATACACCGTTTTTATCATTCCTTTCCTGCAAAGTATTCAATATGTTTTTTAAGGGTTCTTTTTCTTGCAGCGCCCGTAAATTTGGTGTGTTAGGCGAGCTTACATTTACTACAAAATAATCTACCACATCAAATAGCTTGTCAAAACAAATAACATAATCTTTAACAGCATCTTCATTAGGTGTATTTTTGTTCTTGCCTATGTTACCTCCGATAATCAATCCGTTTCTGTTTACCGTTTTTAACTTACGAGCCAAAACGTCTACACCTTTGTTATTAAAACCCATTCTGTTTATTAAGGCTTCGTCCTTAGGTAAGCGATACATTCTGGGCTTATCATTCCCAGGTTGGGGCAATGGTGTTACAGTTCCGACTTCTATAAACCCGAAACCAAAATTTGATAACTCTTCTATAAATTCTCCGTTTTTATCGAAACCTGCCGCCAGGCCTACCGGATTTTTAAATTTTAATCCAAAAACTTCACGTTCTAAAGACGGGTGCTCGTAACAGAAGCTGGCTTTCAGCAGTTTTGGAACTCCCCAGATTTTCTGAGCCGTCTGTAATCCTCCGGTAACAATATGATGTATTTTCTCCGGATCGAGTTTAAAAAATATTGGTTTGATCAACTGATACATGCAGCAAATGTAACTAATATATTGTTCTCTGATAATAAGAGAAATCACTTTTTGTAATGAGTTTTCTTTTACTGATTATTTCTGGCGAAATAACATTTTAAGCATACAATTGTAAACTCATAACAAGAACAAAACCTAAAAAGTCTGAAAACAAAAAAGAGGATTTTCATCAATCAGAAAATCCTCTTTTGGCGGAAGAAGAGGGATTCGAACCCCCGGACCTGTTACAGTCAACGGTTTTCAAGACCGCCGCATTCGACCGCTCTGCCATTCTTCCGAGGGCAAAGGTAACAAAGCGCAGCATATTCGCAAAACTATTTTCGCAATTTCCTTACCTTATAATATTTGTTCCTCTAAAAGCTTGATTAGCTTGATATTTAAATCATCACAGAAAGCTGGGTGCACAGCCGAAGTTTGTATAATTGTACTCCTTTTGGCCGTTAACCATCTAAATCTTGATGATGCATCTAAAAGACCTATCGGTCCGCCTTCCTTTCCTCCCTGACTTATCTTTTCAAAAGAATTTAGATGCATTTTAACGTCTTCTACATCTATTTCAGGAGCTATTGCTTTTAGTTTTTCCTCATTAAGAGCCATGGCAATATGCAAAGACTTCTTAGCAGAACAATATAAAATAATGCCGACGTTGATAAACTCCTCGCGTTCTACCCTGGGTACCACACGAATTACAGCATAATCAAATAGATGTTTATCTTGCATCATTTGCTTCTTTTACTAAAATTTCAGAATATTTAACCCGATCTCTCAAATATTGGGCATACGCCTCGCGATGTTCCGCAACAGATTCAAACGGAGAATCTACCAGCCAATCATCGGGTATAATATTTACTAAATCCGCAATAAAATCATTACTAATTAAAGTACGGAATTCCTTGTCCACTTCCTCCATACGTGTTGCATAGGGTAACAGTACATGATCTCTAATCAATTTAAATGGTTTGGAAGCCTGTTCTTGCCAGTTATTCCACGAATGGTGGAAATACAAAGACGCACCATGGTCTATCAGCCATAGCTCTTTATGCCAAACCAACATATTAGTATTCTTTGGCGTTCTATCCATATTCATCAAAAAACTATCTAACCAAACAATTTTTGATGCCAGCAAATTATCTACGTCATTCACCACCGGATCAAAAGTTATAGCCCCAGATAAATAATGCAATGCTAAATTTAAACCTTCGCTAAATTTTAGAAGGTCTTGTATCTCTTCATCGGGTTCGGTTCTGCCAAAGGCCCTGTCTAGCTGGGCAAAAACCAACTCTGGGACTTTAAAACCTAATAATCTCGCTATTTCTCCACCTATCAATTCAGCAATTAGAGCTTTAGGGCCCTGTCCTGCTCCTCTAAACTTCAATACATATAAAAAATCGTCGTCTCCTTCTGCAATAGCAGGCATAGAACCGCCCTCTCTCAAGGGTGTAACATATCGTGTTACATGTATATGCCGGAGATTTATTTTTTTGCCTTTCATCTTTGTGAATTATAAATCAGCTATCAATATGCAAAAATTCCCAGGCACTTTTATAACCGCCCTGTTGTTCAGCATAATTTATAAAACTGCTGTAAAATTGATGTTTTGATAAAGTAGCGCTATCTCCTACCACTACTAATTTTTTTCTTGCTCTGGTTATGGCGACGTTCATCCGCCTAATGTCGTCTAAAAAGCCAATGGTATAAGTACTGTTACTACGCGTTAAACCAATATATACAATATCTCTTTCCTGTCCCTGAAAACTATCGACTGTATTAACTGTAATATCTGCTTTGGATAAATCTTCGTAAGAAGGTAATAACTCCTGAATCAGTTCTACCTGCTCTCTGTACGGAAGAATCACTGCTATGCTATTAATATCAGTTGTTTTTGCTTTCAAATTGCTGAGTAATAAGCTTAAATGCTTTAATAGAAAAGATGCTTCGTCCGGGTTGCTAATGCTGGTTCCATTAATTTTCTCTTCAAAACTACAGCCAGCTGTGTCAATAAACTCAAATGGAGCATCGCCGTCAAACAAAGTCTTTCTTGCAACTGTTGAATGTGCCTTTAGAGAATCCTGATAGAATACTGCAGACGGAAATTTCATAATACCCTCGTTCATCCGATATTGTTCTTCCAGCAAAACCACAGATTCTGGATGCAGTTCTACGGATTTTTCCATCAAAGTCTTTCTTAAACCTCCCTGTTCTGCCTTTTTAGATTTTACCGTTGGCGATAATTGCTGATGGTCTCCTGCAAAAACAACTTTATCTGCTTTTAGAATAGGTATCCAACAGGCGGGCTCTAAAGCTTGTCCGGCTTCATCAATAATGGCTACCTTATACTTTCTGTCTTTTACGGTATAGTGATTCGCTCCTACCAAGGTAGCTATAATAATATCGGCCTGGTCTAAAATATCGTCCAGAATAAATTTCTCTGTCTGATCGGCTTGCTTTAAGATTTTCTGTGCTTCGTTAAACAAAGCATTGCGCTGCTCCCGTTCTGCCTTACCAAAATTCCTTTTATACTTATGCGCCATATTTCTAAAGTCAGATGCTTGCTTTTTAAACTGCTTTACCTCTTTATAATATTTATGAGCCTCCATTTTAGCGTCTAAAGTTAGTTCTAATAACTGATTAGAAACCCTTACCGGATTACCTATTCTAACAACATTCAATCCTCTGTCTGCTAATTTTGCACTGAGTAAATCTACCGCGGTATTACTGGGGGCAGTTACTAAAATTTGCTGCTTTTCTTGTTGCAACGCCATTATTGCTTCTACTAAAGTTGTGGTTTTTCCGGTTCCGGGTGGGCCATGCACAATAGCCAACTCATTAGTTGATAAGATTTTTTGTACCGCCTGTTGTTGACTTTTATTGAGTTTATCGGATTGATATATCTGCGATTGATCTTTAAAAGATGCAGATTCGCTTCCAAGTAATACTTGTATTAACCGATTTTCTTGTCGCAGATTTTGTGCCTGGATGAGTGCCTGCTCCATTTCCTGATAGCTATTATTATCAAACAGGAGCTCTAAACCCAACTTACCGTTTTTGCACCATTCTGGTAATTCATCAACCCTTAAGTTTACTTTAATGGTATTGGAAAAGACATAAGTTATTATACCTTCTATACGATTTTGAGCTGCATCATAATTTGAAAATAATGCTACAGTTTTACCAAACCGGAAATTGTGTACCAATTCCTGATGTGTAGTACGTTCTATTTCTATAGTAAGGTAATCGCCTTTTCCTATTTCTGAACCTCGCATGGCTATTGGATACCACAACAGACCCTGATTTCTTTTTTCTGATATAGATAAGGTTAGCGATTGCTTTTTAAAAGCCAGGAAATCTTCCTCCCGTTCTAAATTCAGCAGGTAGAGTTGATCTGAAAAATATGACATCTACAAATGTAAACAGCATATCATAAAAAAACCACACTATTTAACTAGTGTGGTTTATAAAATATTTATCCCTATTTTATTTATTATAAATATCTGCGTTATTTCTATAACCCGGCTTAGATAAATACCAATCTTTATACAAAGTACCGCCAGACTGTGCCCATGCATTAAAGTGATGATAAGCGTTAGAAATATTAG